>JAEEGL013649185.1_pt1 | contig 10370 bp, 7 predicted proteins | sample 9134231 | NCBI WGS metagenome assembly JAEEGL01 (sample SAMN16246548, study PRJNA631951) | gut metagenome | biome: gut microbiome; feature: rumen; material: fiber-attached | host: Bos | place: Iran: Karaj | collected 2018-10
CCTTTCGGATCCAGCCCCTCGACCAGCATGTCCATGATCGTTCTGCCGTTCTTCAGACGCATGAATTCATGGCTGTGGTTGTGATAGGTGAATTTGAACCCGTGCGGCGCGACGTTTGCGGCGACCGTGTTCGCCTGTTCGATGAAACGCTCCACCTCGTCCGGATCCGTCGCATGAAAGCCGCCGATCCCCATCAGATGCGTTCCGAGCGCTTCGTGGTTCTTCATCGCTTCGTCCGGATGGCGCAGCATGAGCCCGAAGTCGTCGTGCGTGCCGCAGATCTCGATCCCCTCCTCGCGGGCGATCCTGCCGAATTCCTCATACGGGACCGCGCAGCCTGCGGTCTGTCCGTGCTCGTACCCCATGGCGCGGATGCGCCGGAAGCTCTCGCGGATGTTCTCCGCGGTGTTCATGGTATCGCGGATGGTGAAAAGCTGTAAACCGAGTCTGTCAATCATGGCATGTCCTTTCCTGCCGCCTCCGTCTGTGAGCGGATCCGCGGCGATTTGTGTTTACCGGTCGTTTTCATTGTACACCCGCGCAGGCGAAAATTCAAGCGTTCCGGTAAAAATCGCCCCGGTTTTATTCCTCCCGGACCCGAATTCCGGTTTCGGACAGTATTCATAAAAAGGGCGGAAGTTTTTTTCTGTGAATTTTACACCTTCCGTATTGCATTCTATCCTTTGCCATGCTATAATAAGTCAGTGTGCGCGAAATCGCACTGATTTTGTTGTTCCCAATTTTAAAAGAAAGGCAGACCAACATGAAGAAAACGTTATCCGTTCTTCTGGCCGCCGTTCTTCTCGCCTGCTTTGTTTCCGGCTGCTCCACCAAGACGGAGAACGCCGGGGATGAGAAGAACAACCAGACGAACAACCAGACCCCGACCGCGGATATGACGGAAGAAGCCGAAGAGACCGCGCGCTTCCTCGATTCCATGCCCGAAACGATGGACTTCCAGGGACGCGGCGTCAACTTCCTTGTGACCGAAGGATCGAACGGCAATATCACCGAGCTGTCCATCTGGGCGGAAGAAGACTCGGGTGAAGTGGTCGATTCCGCCGTCTACAAGCGCAACCTGACCGTTACGGAACGCCTCAACTTCGTTCTCAACCAGCCTGAAGTCAGCACCGACTGGAGCGGAAGCTGCAACGTCATCCGCAACATGGTGAAAGCCGGAACCGCGGACTACGACGTGTTCGGCGCCTACCAGTACTACGGCATCGTGATCGGCTCCGAAGGCGTGCTTCTCAACCTCAACAACAAAGATGCTTTCCCCTACAACGACTTTGACCGTGAATACTGGGGCACCGGCTACATCAAGAACATGAGCTGGGACGGCGAGAGGTTCTACTGGGCTACGGGCGACATCGCGCTCCGCTACACCGGCGGCATGTACGTCACCTTCGTCAACTCCACGATCTTCGGCAACTACTATCCGGAAGTCAACCTTTACTCCGTAGTGGACGAGGGTGAATGGACGATGGACAAGGTCTCCGAGTTCGCTTCCGCCGCCTATCTCGATCTGAACGGCAACGGCTCCATCGACGGCAAGGACCAGTTCGGCTTCGTAACCCAGTCCAACGACCTGACTGACGGCGTTGCCGCGGGCTGCATGGTGGACTTCTCCTCCCGCGATGACGACGGCCACCCGGTCATCACCTTCGACAACGAGCGCACCTACGCGTTCTGGGACAAGTATTACGCCCTGATGTTCAACAACCCGGCCTGCATGCTCAACCCCGTGGGTACGGACGACTCCGTCGCCATCATGACTGCGTTCAGCGAAGGTCAGTTCATGATGACCGACAACAAGCTTTATCAGTCCCCGATCTACCTCCGCGACATGGAAGACAACTTCATGATCCTTCCCATGCCGAAGCTGGATGTCAATCAGCAGCATTACAACACGAGAATCCATGACTCCTGCACGATCTTCGGCGTTCCGGTCACGGTCGGCGGCACCGACTGCATTTCCGCAGTTCTCGAAGCGCTCGCTTCCGAGTCCTTCAGGGATGTCACGCCCGCCTACTATGAGATCGCTCTGAAGGTGAAGTTCACCCGCGACTCCGACTCCGGCCGCATGATCGAGCTGTGCCACGAGAACGTCACGATCGACTTTGCCGCGCAGTGGTCCAACAAGCTCGGCGACATCAACCACTTCTTCCGCGGACGCGCAGATGCGAAGGACGAAGCCATCGCCTCCACGATCCAGAAGAACCAGAAGATCTGGGGTAAGACCATGGACAAGCTCGGTTCCGCCCTCGAAGATCTCGACTGATTTTCAAAAAGATATACAAAAAGAAGGACATCCGAGCGGGTGTCCTTCTTTCATACTGATCCGGCGAGAGTTCACTCTTCCGCCCACAGTCGGATGAGATTGACGATGATCTCGCTCGCTTTTTCCATGCCTTCGACCGTGCAGTGCTCGTACGGCCCGTGGAAAGCGTATCCGCCCGTTCCGAGATTCGGGCAGGGCAGCCCCATGAAGGACAGTCTGGCCCCGTCCGTCCCTCCCCGGATCGGCGCGTGGATGGGCTCCAGACCGGCTCTGCGCACGGCTTCGTCCGCCAGTTCCACTACGCGGAACACGGGCCGGATCATCTCTTCCATGTTTCGGTAAGAATCACGGATCGTCAGGGCGACCGTTCCCGCGCCGTATTTTTCGTTGACGGTTTTTTCGATGTGTCGGAGCAGTTCCTTCCGCGCGTCGAACATGGTAGCGGAGTGATCGCGCACGATATAGTGCAGTTCCGCTTTTTCGCAGTCCCCCGCCATGTCGGTCAGATGGAAGAAGCCTTCGTAGCCTTCCGTCAGGCGCGGGATATCCACGGCGGGCAGCATCGAGTTGATCTCCATGGCGACGAGAGAGGCGTTGATCATGCGGCCCTTCGCTTCGCCCGGATGGATGTTGTATCCCTTAACGGCGAATACCGCGGAGCACGCGTTGAAATTCTCGTATACGACCTCGCCCTCGGCAGATCCGTCCGCGGTATAGGCAAACTCCGCGTCGAACTCCGCGAGATCAAAGTGATCCGCGGAGGTCCCGACTTCTTCGTCCGGAGTGAACGCGAGGGAGATCGGACCGTGCGGGATCCGTTGATCCGCAAGGATGCCGACGGCGTGCAGGATCTCCGCGACCCCGGCTTTGTCGTCCGCGCCGAGAAGCGTTTTTCCGTCGGTGGTAAGAAGGGTCCTTCCCTTCAGCTGTTTCAGGTGCGGGAAGTTTTCCGTCGTGATGACGCGTCTGCCGTCTCCGAGTGCGACATCCCCGCCGTCATAGTTTTCAAAAATACGGACATGCACGGGCGAATCGGCGAAATCGGGTGAGGTGTCGAGATGGGCGATGAAGCCTATCTTCGTGCGCGTCTCATATCCCGGGGTGGCCGGGATATGCCCGTAGACGTAGCACCGGGAATCCACATGCGCGTCCGCGGCGCCGAGGACTTTCATATCTGCCGCGAGTCTGCGCGCGAGGACAAATTCCTTTTCGGAAGTGGGGACCGTGTCGGCCCGCTCGTCGCTGGACGTCGGGATTTCGACATAGGAGAGAAACCGTTCGAGAAGAGTCATATTTCTGCCTTTCCGTTACTTCGTCCTTTTATACGCGGATAATACTGACCTCCGGCGGCGCTTTGCAGGACGCGCCGGATTTCGTGATCTCCGCTTCGATATCGCCGAAGGGGGTGGGATACGTGCCGTGCGCCCATTCGAGGCCGGAAAGGTGCGGATCAAAAATCATCTCCCGGCAGCCGGGCTTCGAAGGACGGAGTCCGAGCACGGTCTTGGAGAGGTACGGCGCGGGACCGGACGCCCAGCCGTGGCACAGGCTGTGACGGAGCTTCAGATAACAGAACGCGCCGAAATCCCCGTGGATATCGATGCCTCCCTCGGGAACGATCCGGTCGATGCCGACTGCCTCCTGCTGCGCCCAATCAATATTGAAGTCCTCCCAGAACGTCGTCGCGCCGAGCTCGAGCATTTTGCCCCAGTATCCGCGCATGATGTTGAGCGCCGCTTCGTACTCACCTGCCGCTCCGACCGCAGTCAGAGTATAGTATCCGAGGAACGTGGACAGCCCTTTTGCCCCTCCTTTGCCGATGCAGGACTCAAATGCGGTCTTCGGGTCGAGAATCCCGGATAGCGCAAGGATCGCCGCAGGCTGCTTCCAGTCCCCGTAAGCGGGCACATGCTTTAAAAGACGGTCCGCCGACGCATAGCACTTTTCCGCCGTCGCCGTCTCGCCGAGCGTGGTCATCAGGCCTCCTCCGCCGATCAGCGCCATCCGCAGCAGTCCCTGAAGCCCCGCGTGGGTGGCTTCCGGAGAATTATTGGTGGGCCAGTCGAAGAACCGTCCTGCCGGAAGGATCTCCGAGCCGTTTTCGTCTACATAGCCCGCATACCGTTCCAGCAGCTCGCGGATGTATTCCTTCTGTTCCGCGAGATACGCGTAATTCCCCGTTCCGCGGTACCATGCCTCGTGGCAAAGGATCCACCAGAGATTGTATGCGGAGATCCCGTTCATGGACGCGTCGGTCGGGGTCACGTCCCGGACGAGATCGAGGGATTTCGGCACCACCTCGTTTTCCCCGAAAACGGCGAGGATCGTTTCGATCTCGGTGTTCATATCGCCGGCCCAAACCAGTCGGTCGCGCTTGATGCCGTCCCAGAGGTACCGCTGCATGTTGAGATGGACGGTATAGGCGGCGGTGTTCCAGATCCTGTCAAGCAGCGGATCCGAGCACTCGAACGAGCCGCGGTACTCGATATCGCGGAACACAAGCGTCGCCGTAACGCAGCGGATCTCCATGAACATATCCGGGGACGTCAGCTCCACATATGCAAACCGGAATCCGCTCTCGTTCGTCTCGTTGGAGGACCACGGTCCCGACCCCGTCTTCATGTCACGGTTGGCGTGATCGTTTGTGGCATTTCTTTCCCCGACGGGCGTGAGCGCTTCGGAAACGCTCTCACCCAGGCGGACGGTATAGTCCGCATAGACGCCGTTCATGCTCCAGACGGAGACGGTGACCGTACCGTGCAGTTCCCGTCCGAAATCCACGAGAACGGCGGCATTCTCTCCGGAACCCCGGTTGTCCAGCACGCACTGGTCGTGATATCCGTATATCGCCACCTGAGCCGGTTTATACGCCGTCAGGTGTTCGGAGCCGCGGACCTTGCCCTTCGTCAGAACGACTCTTATAGGAAAGAGTACCCGTCTCTGCCGCTCGTCGTCGATCCCGCGAAGATTGAATTTTTCATCGAGTTTCATAAAATGTCCTTTCCCGGATGGTGATTGTTCCGTTTCAGTATAAAACAATCCTCCGTCTTTGTCAAGAACTTCCGCAGAATCCGCAAAACTTCACAAATACGCCTTGCATTCCGTCCCCGTTTCGCCTATAATGGAAAAAAGAAAAATAACCGGAAAGCAGGTATCCATATGATCCGTGATCTTGTGATCGAAAACCGGAGCTACCGCAGCTTCGACGAATCCCGGAAGATCGGTGCGGAAGATCTGCGCGGCCTGATCGACACCGCGCGGCTCGTCCCCTCCGCCGTCAACCGTCAGCCTCTCAAATACAGGCTCGTCCATGAGCGCGACGAAGTGGAAGAGGTCCTCTCCCACACGCACTGGGGCGGTCTTCTTCCGGATATCAAGCTGCCTCCGGACGGTCACCATCCGACTGCGTTCATCGCCGTCTGCTGCGACACCTCAATCACTGCGGAACCTTCCCACGCGGACAAGGACTGCGGGATCGCCGCGCAGACCATCCTGCTCGCCGCGGCGGAAGCGGGCTTCGGCGGCTGCATGATCGGCGCGTTCGACAAGGACGCGGTGTCCGTATCGCTGAGACTGCCGAAAAAGCTCTCCCCGATGCTCCTTATCGCGCTCGGTGTTCCGGACGAAACGGTCTTTATCTGCGAAATCCCGGAGAGCGGTTCCACCGCATATTTCCGCGACAAAGCCAATATTCATTTTGTCCCGAAGCGCTCGCTGGACGACGTGATCGTCGAATGACCGCCGTCGCCGTTCTCCTTTCCCTCGCCCTCGCCGTACTGACCGGATGGGAGGAGCGGAAAAATACAGACCGCGGAAAAGTGCTTCGGATCAACAGGATCCTCGCCCTCGCCGGATGCGCGATCCTGTTCCTCACCCTCGTCGCCTGCTTTTTCACGATCCGCCCGGTTTTGGGAATTCCCTCCACGCTTGAGTGGAAGCTTCTGTGCAAAGGCTACGCCCTTATTGTCGGTTCCGTATTTTTTATCGTGCTTGTTTCGCTTCTTCTTGCGGCCCTTCTTCGGCTCAAAAATCCGGAAAAGGATTCCGGGCTCCTGCGCTTTGTCCGCGTCTGGCTTTCCCCCGCGGCATCCGCAGCCTGCCTCCTTCTCTCCGCGCTGTTTGTTGCGGCAACGGGAGGCGGACATCCGGATCTCTCCCCCGTCTTTTTCTCGGCAGGTCTCGGATTTGCTCTGATCCTCCGCGTCACGCTGCTGTTCGAATACCGCTCTTGATCCGCTGCCGTTTGATTTCCTTTGATAACCCTACGATACAGAAAGGCTTTCCCATGAAAATCAGGCATTCTTTTCTTTCCCTCCTTCTTGCCGCGCTGACCGTTCTCGTTCCCGTGCTGACGGCCGTTCCCGCACAAGCCGCGAACGAAGTCATCTCGCATACCGTCAATATCGCGGCAGCCAACAAAAACGAGAGCGGTCCCGGTTACACCTGGATGAACCGGTACGACACTCTGACGCTCTCCGGGCTGCATGTGGAGACGGAGGATCCTTACGGGCTGAGGCTTCCGAAGGACTGCACCGTGACCCTCGAGGGAAACAACTACGTCAAGGCCGCGAAATACGGTATGTCCTGCTCCGGGACCGTCGTGTTCAAGGGCTCCGGCTCCCTTACGATCGACGCCGGGGAGATCGGGATCTACCTCATCACGCAGGACAAGACCCAGAAGATCCGGCTCATCGACGGCAGCTATACCGTCACCGCCGGGAAATACGGCGTATACAGCGACGCGGCGGACTTTTCCTTCGTCGGGAAATCCATGAAGATCTCCGCGGGAGAAAAAGCGATCCTCGGCCGCTGTGTCAATCTGCTCGGAGGGACTTTCTCCGCCGATTCTCCGGTGGAAGCGACCCAGGCCCTGCTGGTCAACGGCGTGACCGCAGACATCGAAGCCTCCGCCCCTGCGCTGGTTTCGAAAAATCTGGAACTGAAGAATCTGGATCTCACAGGCGGAGAATATAACGGAGGCAATTCCTTCCATGCGAAAGGCCTTGCAAAATTCCACGCGACAAGCGTTCTGTTCGGAGAAACCGTTCCCGGCTGGGCGGACTATATCCTGCTCGCCGCCGCGATCTTCGGGGTCGGCGCTCTGATCTACATTCCCGCGCTGCGGAAGAAGAAAAAGACAAAGGAACTCTACGAACGGCTCGAGAAGGAAGGATACCGGAAACTGCAGGCATAATCCTCCCGGGTTCCGGCGGACAACTCCGAAAGGAATGACAGTATGAAATCGATCCGCGAAATCTATAAAGTCGGGAGGGGGCCGTCCAGTTCCCACACCATGGGTCCCCAGAAGGCTGCCATGATCTTCCGCTCGAACTATCCGGACGCCGCGTCCTATCGCTGCGTTCTCTACGGATCGCTGGCGGAAACAGGAAAAGGGCACAGGACCGACACCGCCGTCACGGAAACCTTCGCCCCGAAACCCTGTGAGATCGTCTTCAACACGGACCGATCCATTCCGCTCCCCCACGACAACACGCTCGATCTCTCCGCGCTGGATGAGGACGGGAACGTGACCGGGAAAATGCGGGTCATGTCCGTGGGCGGCGGTGACATCGTGGTGCAGGGAGCCGCCGAATACTCCCCGCCGGATATCTACGGAGAATCCGCGTTTTCCACCATCGCCGAAGCCTGTCTGAAACGGAACATCCGTCTCTCCGACTATGTGTTCGAGCACGAGGGGGACGGGATCGCCGAATTTCTGTTCGAAATCTGGGAAACCATGAAGCGGGAGATCGACGAAGGGCTGATGAAGCGCGGCGTGCTTCCCGGCGGACTCGGCGTGGAGCGGAAAGCGCAGTACCTGTACAATCAGCGGCACATCGACGAGAGCGCAAACACCCGCGAGAACCGGATCGTCTGCGCGTACGCCTTTGCCGCGAGCGAACAGAACGCGGACTGCGGCACCATCGTCACGGCTCCGACCTGCGGCTCCTGCGCCGTTCTTCCTTCCGTACTGAAATACATGCAGGAGCAGAAGGGATTCACGGACAGGCAGATCATCCGCGCGCTGGCCGTGGCGGGTCTGATCGGCACCATCGTCAAACAGAACGCCTCCATCTCCGGAGCGGAATGCGGCTGTCAGGCGGAAATCGGCACCGCCTGTTCCATGGCCTCCGCCGCCCTCTGCGAACTGCACGAGATGTCCGTCGGGCAGATCGAATATGCCGCGGAAGTCGCGCTCGAGCATCATCTCGGGTTGACCTGCGATCCGATCTGCGGGCTCGTGCAGATCCCCTGCATCGAGCGCAACGCCGTCGCAGCCATGCGGGCCATCAATGCGCTCTCGCTTGCGAACTTCCTCTCCGAGACCCGGAAGATCTCCTTCGACATGGTGGTGCACACCATGTACGAAACGGGCCGTGACCTGAACTTCCGGTACCGGGAAACGGCGGAAGGCGGACTGGCAAAGATCTACCGATAACATGAAAACAAATCACGGCTCCGTATCCGGATCTTCCGGACGTGCGGAGCCTTTTTCGTTATGGAAAACAGGATCGAGAGGACCCGGATGTTGAAGTGCCCGATCATGCCTCCCGGTTCTTATTATTTCATTATTTCGTCTTCTTTCAGAAATCTCTTGCGAATCGGGGCGGATTGTGGTAGAATGAGTAAAAATGTCCCGCGGGAGGTTTTGCCCATGTTTCGACGCATGCTGAAGCTCGCGCGTCCCTGGTGGAAAAATCTCGGCATCACGATCGTTTCCCTCTTGATGGCGTCCCTCTTGAATCTGGTGACTCCGGAGGCAGTCCGAAGACTGACGGCGGCGCTGAGCACCCCCGACACCCTCACGGTGCGGCTTCTGCTGACCTACGCCGGGGTCCTGCTCGGCGCATACCTGATCCGGGCACTGTTCCGCTTTCTGTCGATGTGGCAGGCGCATATCGCGGCGTGGAACTTCGTAGCAAATCTGACGCGGATCTGCTACGACAAGCTCCAGAGCCTGTCGATGCGGTATTATTCCGACAAGCAGACGGGGCAGATCATGTCCCGCATGATCAATGACACGAGGCAGCTGGAACTGCTCATCGCCCACTCGATCCCCGATCTTTCGTCCAATGTCTTGGTGATCCTCGGCGTCGCGGTGATGATCTTCCGGATCAACTGGCGGCTGGCCCTCTTCACCATGCTGCCCGTTCCGATCATCGTCTGGCTTTCCCGGATCTTCGTGACGAAGGTTGCGCCGCTGTTCAAGATCAATCAGCAGGTGCTCGCCGAACTGAACGGGCACACGCAGGACAACCTCTCCGGCATGAAGGAGATCCAGGCGTTCGGAAAGGAAGACGCGGAATCCCTGAAATTCACGGAATACTGCCGCCGATACGCCTACGTGAACATACGGGCGAACTTCTACGCCGCGATGTACCATCCTTCGGTGGAGTTCATGACTTCCATCGGCACGATCATCGTAATGGGCGTGGGCGGATTCTTCGCCATGCGGAATACGATGTCCACGGCGGACATCGTCGGCTTCTTCATGTATCTGGGGCTGTTCTACTCGCCGCTCGCCACTCTGGCGCGGCTGGCCGAAGACATTCACGTTTCCGGAGCCTGCGCGGAACGAGTGCTCGAGCTGCTCGACACGGAGAGCGAAATCAAAGAGGATCCGGACGCGGAAGAGATCCCGGTCGGCACGGGGGACGTGGAATTCGAGCACGTGACGTTCGGGTATTCGGAGGACGCGACGGTCCTTGACGACATATCTTTCCGGGCCGCTCCGGGCGAGATGATCGCTCTGGTCGGCGCGACCGGCGTAGGCAAAACCACGATCGTTTCCCTGCTCGAGCGGTTCTATCAGCCGGATACGGGCAGGATCCTGCTCGACGGGCACGATATCCGTCACGGGACGCTGAAATCCCTGCGCGCGAATCTGTCCATCGTCTTACAGGATGTGTTCCTCTTCAACGGCACCGTTTACGACAACATCGCGTACGGCGCGGAGGATCCGGATCCCGCGGCGGTATACGAAGCGGCCCGGATCGCCTGTGCGGACGAATTCATCCGGGCGATGCCGGAGGGATATCAGACAATGATCGGCGAGCGGGGCGTGCGTCTCTCCGGCGGTCAGAAACAG
>JAEEGL013975602.1_pt1 | contig 10370 bp, 8 predicted proteins | sample 9134231 | NCBI WGS metagenome assembly JAEEGL01 (sample SAMN16246548, study PRJNA631951) | gut metagenome | biome: gut microbiome; feature: rumen; material: fiber-attached | host: Bos | place: Iran: Karaj | collected 2018-10
AGGGCCCTCGGCATTCCCTGCAGCATCTCCTGGATCTCCAACACGGACACGGCGATTTGGAGCCTCGTGCTTATGTTCATATGGCAGTTCGGCTCCCCCATGCTCATCTTCCTTGCGGGCTTGAAGCAGATACCCAAGAGCTACTACGAGGCGGCGGAGTGCGACGGCGCGGGCTCCGTAAAGCGTTTTTTCAAGATCACGCTGCCGATGCTGACGCCCATCATTTTCTTTAACCTGATCATGCAGATGATCGGCGGCTTCATGGTGTTCTCGCAGGCGATGATCGTAACCGAGGGCGGGCCGCTCAACCGGACGCTGGTCTACGCGCTGTACCTGTACAGGCAGTCGTTTACGTATTACCGCATGGGCTACGGAAGCGCGATGGCGTGGATACTGATCGCGATCGTGGGCGTGTTCACGGCGCTGGTGTTCAAGTCGTCCAACTACTGGGTCTTCTACGAAAACGAAATACGATAGGAAGGAGGACTGTTCCGATGAAACGCAGACGCATGATCTCGACCGTCGTGTTCCACGTTTTCGTGGCCGCGCTCGGCTTCATAATGATCTACCCGCTGATCTGGATGATCTTTTCCTCCTTCAAGGAAAGCAGCCTCGTGCTCAAGACCGTGGGTCAGCTTTTCCCTTCCGAGTGGCGCATCGACAACTACGTAAACGGCTGGGCGGGCTTTGGCAACACGACGTTTGCCACCTTCTTCAAAAACTCCTTCATCGTCACGATCCTCACGGTGATCGGCAGCGTTCTGGCCTCGGCGATGGCGGCCTACGGCTTTTCCCGCATACGCTTCCGCGGTCGCTCGCTCTGGTTCATCTGCATGATGATCACGATGATGGTACCCTCCCAGATACTGATGGTCCCCCAGTACGTGCTGTTTCACTCGCTGGGCTGGGTGGACACGTTCCTTCCGCTGATCGTACCCGAATGGGGCGGCCGCGCGTTCTTCATCTTCATGATGATGCAGTTCATCGCCGGCATCCCCAAGGACCTGGACGAGGCCGCGATGATCGACGGCTGCGGGCGCATACGCATGTTCATCGGCATCATCATGCCCCTGATCGTGCCCGCGATGGCCACCTCCGCCATCTTCGCGTTTTACTGGAAGTGGGACGACTTCATGGGTTCGCTTCTGTACCTGAATTCGCCGAAAAACTACACGGTCTCGATCGCGCTCAAACTGTTCTGCGACCCGACCGCCGTATCGGATTACGGCGCGATGTTCGCGATGTGCGTTCTGTCGCTTCTGCCCGTGATCGTGCTGTTCCTGTTCACGCAAAGGTACATCGTAGAGGGCATAGCGACCTCGGGCCTCAAGACCTGACGAAAGATATGTATAATCCATCCGAATGGAAAGCAGCCTTTTTGCGGGCTGCTTTCCTTTTGAGTCGGCCGGGCGAATATTTCTGCCCATGACGCTTTCCTTGCAGGATTTATCCTTCGGCGCGGCGAATAGTAACGCGTAAGAAAAAAGCCGCCGAAGCATACGGGTATTTATATTATGAAGCGTTTCACCATTTCGAGGCAGACCGGCGTCATACTGGTCGTTTGCATGCTGGTTTTGTTCCTCTCGGGTCTGGGCGTGATGCAGTCGCTGCAGCGCGCACACCTCGAATTGCTCTACGGGCGCACGCAGCAGTTGATAAAGCAGGCGCTCAGAGAGACCGAAGACAGGATCGCCGCCGCGAAGCAGACGGCCTACGACATCATCGTCTCCGACGCCACGCAGACGAGCGTGAGCGGCTACTGGGACGCATACGACGCAGGCGCCGGCAGAGTCGCGCTGATCAACTGGACGGACGGCATCACCAATTCCATCGCCACCTATATAAATGGAAACGACGACGTGCTCTGCGCGGATTTCATCGACGCGGACGGCGCGGTGAAGGTCGTGGCCTCGAGAAAGCACATCAAGCTGAATCCGGAGCAGGCCGCTTTTCTCAGCGCCGAGGCCGTCAAAGAGGACGGCGGGACGCTGCTTATGTCGGGAGAAAGCCTTGGGCTCGGCAAAGACACGCTGCTCGTGCTAAAGCAGCTGCGCGAAAAAAGGCGGCTGAGCATGCGGCACACGGGCGTGGTGATACTGTTTCTGGACATAAGGGAGCTGGGCTCCAGCCTTACCGACAGTTGGGAGGGCACGTTCCTGCTCGAAAACGGGGACATGGCTTTCGAGCTCGGCAGCGAGCTCAGAGACGGCTTCGAGGCCGATGACGCCTTGAACGGCTACAACCTCAGGGAGTACGGCGGCGTGCAGTATTTCGTGCTCGGCATCTCCGGCAAAATCTTTGAAAAGTGCATGGCCGTTTTGCCCTACAGCCCCATTTTCGACACGTCCCGGCAGCTGTTCCTTAAGCACACGCTGATCTACGCGCTGATCTGCGCGCTGATCTTCGCCGGGGCGCTCACGCTCACCCGCTTCATGACGGCGGATTTCGCGCGCTTCCGCAGGCATCTGCACGGCATCTCCGCGGGGAATACCGACGTGATACCGACCTACGCCGCGCAGGGGCGCAGCCGGGACGCGGACGAGCTGTTTCAGTCCTTCAACTCCATGGCGGAGCAGATCAACCGCCTCGTGCACGACAACTACGAAGCGCAGCTGGCCGTAAAGGACGCGCAGCTGAGCGCGCTGCAGGCGCAGATCAATCCGCACTTTCTCTACAATACGCTCAACTCCATCTACTGGGCGGCCAAATCCGGCGAAAACGAGGAGGCCGCGGCGATGACGCAGGATCTGTCTCAGCTGCTGCGCGACGCGGTGAACACCGACGAAAACGTCGTGTCGGTGGACAGGGAGCTGGAGATCGCCTGCAACTACATACGCATACAGAAGCACCGCTACCGCGAGCGGCTGAACGTGGAATTCGACATCGAATCGGAGGTCAGCGATCTGGCCGTGCCCAAGTTCACGATACAGCCGCTTCTGGAAAACGCGATCAAGTACGGCGTGGAGCCCTCGATCAGCGGCGGCACCGTGTACGTGCACATCTCCCGGGAGGGCGAAAAGTGCGTCTGCAAGGTCATGAACGAGGGCAGCGCGCCCGAGGCGGACCTCAGCCGGCGCATAAGGGAGGGCAACGTCGTGGGGCACGGAACGGGCATCGGCCTTGTGAACATAGACAGGCGCATCCGCGCGATGTTCGGCGGCGAATGCGGCGTATCCGTCTACAGGGACGAGGAGAGCAAGCGCACGGTCACGAAAGTCAAATTTACGGCGATCCCCTTCGAAAAAATGCAGGAGGCGCAGCAATGAGGGCATACCGCGTGTTGGTCGTGGACGACGAAGACATCGTGCGCGAGGCGATCAGGGGCACGATCCCGTGGGAGCAGCATCAGGTCGAGATCGTCTCCTGCGCGGCGAACGCGCCCGAGGCCATGGCTTGGCTCGAGGAAAACAAGGCCGATCTCGTCATCACGGACATCCGCATGCCCGTGATCGACGGCCTTGCGCTGGTGGAGATACTGCGCGAAAAGCATCCGGAAATGGATTTCATCATCATAAGCGGCTATGCCGATTTCGAATACGCCCGGCAGGCGATGCGCTACGGCGTGCGGGACTACCTGCTCAAGCCTGTCGACACGAATACGCTGATAAACGCGGTCTGCAAGGCCCGCGACGAGTGGGAAATGCAGCGCGACATAAGGGCGCTTGGCGCGCAGCTGCGCCCCGCGCGCAATTTCTCCCCTACGGTTTCGAGGCTGCTGAGCCTTCTGGACGAGGAGATCGCTAACGAAGAATTGTCGCTCAAGTGGATCTCGCGCCAAAAAATGTTTCTGAACGAGAACTACCTCGGCAAGCTTTTTCAGAAGGAGACAGGGCAGCGCTTCACCGCCTACCTGTACGAACAGCGAATGCTGCTGGCCAAGCGCCTGATCTCCAACGATCCCGACATACTGATCCAGGAGATCGCCCGCAGGACCGGCTACGGCGACAACGCGCAGTACTTCAGCATCGCTTTCAAAAAGTACACGGGTTTAAGCCCCAGCGAGTTCAGAAAGCAGCTGCTTTAGCACTCCTTTTCGGCGAGGATCACGGCCATCTCCCAGACGTCCATTTTTTCAATGCGGATCGCGCTCGTCTTCCCGCCGTCTGCCGGGCGCACTTGAAGCGCGGTGTCCGGGCGGTCAAGGCCCAGGCTCAGGGCGCTTTTTACCCTGCCGCGCACGCACAGGTCGAAGGCTCGGGCGGGCGAGGGCTCGGCGTTGATCAAAAGGATCGCGGCGCGCTTTTCGTCTGCGCGGGCGAATACCGCCACGCGCGGCACGTCGTATTCGTCCGTCGGCTGAAGCCAGACGTCCGCGCCCAGTTCCTTGAACAGTTCGCGCTTTAAATGCATGTGATCGGGCGTGCCCGTGAACTGATAGGGATCGTAGCCCAGCGTCACGACGTTTTTGTATTTGACGGCGCAGATCTCGTCCTTTTGCCCGTAGGGCCGCGCAGTGTAAGCCAGCGCTTCGGCTTCGGGGTCCGTCAGCTCCAGATCGTAAGCCAGGTCGAACAGCGCGCTTCGGACCGCGCCCGCAAACGGCCCCGCCCAGCGCGTCTGAGCCAGCTTTTCGCTGCCGCCGAAGTTGGCCTTTTTGACGCGTGCGCCCGTTCTTTTACCAAATCCGCGCTCCCACAAGGTTTCGAGCGCGATTCCGTCGAGGATCAGGGGCTTTTCGAACAGCTTTTCGATTTCTTCGTCCGAAAGCGCGTCCGGTATTCGCCCCTGAAGCAGCGTCCCCCACGCGCCCTTTCTGTCAGCGGTCACGGGGATGCCGAAGGCGGGCCACTCGTGCGCAAAGCGGCTTGTGTCGTAGGCTTTGTCGAATTCGTCGAACCAGCCTTTCTCGTCCACCTTCATCGCGCTCATCTTCCAGCAGCTGTAAGCGGCCCAGAGGCCCGACTGCGGCAAATCGTGGGCGTAGCTCAGATAGCGGTCGAAGAAGGCGCGGTTGTCCCTGAGCAGTCTGATCTCGTGGGCCAGATGGGCAAAGGGCCTCGAGCCGCCCGCGTGGTACAGGTGGTTCATCGCGACGCCCGTGCACCCGCCCCAGACGGAGACGGCCATTTCCAGGACTCGCGTGTACGCGGTCTTGTTCAGCGGCGTTCGCGGGTAGCTTTCCTCCTCGTACTGCACGTCGCTCAATACCTCCGCCGGCATGTCCGCGACCTGGCGTGCCATTTCGTACGCCTTGTCGAACAGGCCCATGGGCGTCTCGTCCCAGTAAAAGCCGTGGCCGGGGCGCGCGCTCTTTGCGCGAAGCGCTTTCATGCACTTTTCGATGTAGTTCCCGGCGTAGGTGGTGTGGCCGTAGCCCACGGTCATAAGCGGCGTTTCGATCGAGGGATCGACCTCGTCCACCGCCGCGCGCACGGCCGCGCAGTACCTCGCCAGCCGCTCGGCCCCGTAGGATGACCATTTTCTGCGCAGCGCGCCGTTTTGGGGTTCGTTGAGTGCCGCGACCAGGCTTTCCCTGTCCCGGAAGCGCCCGTTCTCGAAGCCCCGCACGCAGCGCGGGCAGAAGCAGGGGTATTCCACGCCGCCCAGATGCGTAAAGCGGCAGTCGTCGTCCACCCAGACGAAATCGCAGCCCGCGGCGGCGAACAGCCTGTAGCGCTGCCGCGTATATTCCAGAAATTCCGGCGAGACGGGGCAGGCGATGCGGTCGGACACGCGCCCGTCATAGCCGACCATGCCCTGATAGGGCAAAGCCGGCTGTCCCTGCCCTGCGCGGTAGCTCTCCCCCGCGCCGAAGGTCGGCCAGGGATTGATGCCCACGCGGATGCCCGCCGTGCGCGCAAGGGCTGCGGGCGTTTTGTACGCTTCGCACTTTCGCGCGATCTCCTCAAGCGGTTCGTAGCCGTTGGACGTTGGCTCTTCGATGAACAGCCACATCTCGTCCGCCGTCTTCCCGCCTTCGTTCATCATGCGAAGGAGCCCGGAAAACTCCTTCGGGTCGGCCGCGTCCTGCGTGGCCATGCGCCAGGAAAGCTTGTATCTCATTGCCCGCCTCTCCTTTCGGAACGGATCCTTCGTCCGCCGTCCTTCGTGCCCGGCCGCGCCGGGTACAGGTTCAGATCAGTATCCCGTCGCAGTGGTCGATCTCGTGCTGTATGATCTGCGCGGTGTAGCCTTCGAACGTACCCTTTCTTTTGACGAAGGAACGGTCGAGGTACTCGACGCTTATCCTCCTGTAGCGCTTGGTTTTTCTGACCCCGATCAGGGAAAGGCAGCCCTCTTCGGTTTCGTAGGCGCCGTCTTTTTCCGTGATCACGGGATTGATCATCGTGTTCAGCGCAAAGCCGTTGCTGAAAACGATGATGCGCTTGTTTTCGCCGATCATGTTCGCCGCCATCCCGACGCAGCGGTCCAGATGAAAGCGCAGCGTGTCCATCAGGTCGTCTGCGATCTGCCCGTCCGCCTTCGTCGCGGGTTCGGATACCCGCGCAAGAAGAAGCGGGTCGCGTACGATCGTCCTTACCATTGTGTCCCTCCCCGGCCGCAGGCTCTTTTGCGTCCTGCGCACTGTCATGCTTCGGTTTTATTATAGCATGCCGTTTCGCTTTCGTCCATATGCTTTTTCAGACCGGAAGCGGCATGCGCGCCTGCGCCGTTTCCGCATTTGCGGCGAAAGAGCCCTTGCGGGTTTTTGCCAAATCGTGTATAATGAAGGGCAAATCGGAAAGCGGTCGCAGACGCGATCATATCGAAGGAGGAAACGCTATGGAACTGTGTGCCCGCAGGGACGTGCCCGTCGAACAGACATGGGACCTGTCCCTGATTTTTGCGGAAGAAAAGCAGATGTGGGAGGAGCTTGACAAAACGAAGGCGGCGGTCGGGCGGCTGGTCGAAGCCTATGCCGGACAGCTGAAGACTGCGGAAAAGATCGTCGGGTGTTTAAACGATCTGGAAGCGATAAAGCAGTCGATCGACCGCATCTGGAGTTACAGCGGCCTTGCGGTGGAGACGGACTATACCGACACGAAGCTGCGCGAGACCGACGAAAAGATCAGCGACGAGATCACGCACATGCAAAAGGATCTTTCCTTCGTCGACAGCGAGATCCTTCTGGCGCCGGAAAGCGAGCTGAAAGCGGCGGTCGAAATCGCGAAAGGCTGCCGCGTCTACCTTCAGGACCTGATCCGCAAAAAGGCGCACATGCTTTCGCCCGAGACCGAAAAGGCGCTGGCCGCGCTCGGACGTTCGCTGGAGGTGCCCTACGACGTGTACAACACGATGAAGCTTGCGGACATCTCCTTCGACCCCTTCACGGTAAGCGGGAAGGAGTATCCGCTGGGCTATTCCCTGTACGAGGACGACTACGAACTGGAGGCGGACACCGAAGTGCGCCGCGCTGCGTTCAGGGCGTTCTACGACACGCTCAAAAAGTACAAAAACACGACCGCGACGGCCTACAACGCCTGCGTCACGCAGGAAAAGACGATGTCCGAACTGCGCGGTTTCAGCGACGTGTTCGAATACCTGCTGTTTGAACAGAAGGTGACGCGGGAAATGTACGAGCGCCAGATCGACCTGATCACGCAGCGCCTGGCCCCGCACATGCAAAGGTACGCAAGGCTGCTTCAGAAGCTGTACAAGCTGGACAAAATGACCTTTGCGGACCTCAAGATCGCGGTCGACCCCGCCTACGACCCGAAGGTCACGATCGAAGAATCTCACAAGTACGTACGGGAGGCGCTGAGCATCCTCGGCGAAGACTACCGGCAGATGGTCGACCGGGCTTACAGCGAGCGCTGGATTGACTTTGCGCGCAACGTCGGCAAGAGCACCGGCGGCTTCTGCTCGAGCCTGTACCGCCAAAACTCGTTCATACTGCTCAACTGGAACGACCGCATGGCGGACGTGTTCACCGTCGCGCACGAGTTGGGGCACGCGGGCCAGTCCATGTACGGCGACAGAGCGCAGTCCCTGTACGATACCGACCCCTCGATGTACCTTGTCGAAGCACCGTCCACGATGAACGAATTGCTGCTTTCGTATTACCTTACGCGCACGAGCGCGGACAAGCGCTTCCGCCGCTGGGTGCTGTCGAGCCTGATCAGCAACACGTACTACCACAACTTCGTGACGCACCTGCGGGAAGCCTGGTATCAGCGCGAGGTGTACCGCATCGTCGACGAAGGCGGCAGCGTGAACGCGGACATTCTGAGCGAACTGTTCCGCAAGAATCTGGAATCGTTCTGGGGAGACGCCGTCGAGATCCCGGAGGGCGCGGAGCTGACCTGGATGCGGCAGCCGCACTACTACATGGGCCTTTACTCCTACACCTACAGCGCGGGGCTCACGCTGGCCACGCAGGCGATGCTGCGCATAGAGAAGGAGGGGGAAAGCGCCGTAAAGGACTGGAAAAACTTCCTCTCCGCCGGCGGCACGCTGGACCCGGCGGGCCTTGCAAAGCTTGCCGGCGTCGACATTACGACCGACGCGCCCCTGAAGGGGACGATCGACTACATCGGCTCGCTGATTGACCAAATCTGCCGCCTGAGCGAAGAGATCGACGGGATAAGCGTATGAAAACCGCTGCCCGAACCCCGGACGGCAACGTATAAAAGACCGTGAATCAGGGGCGGGGCTTACAAAAAGCCCCGTCGGTACAGAAAATTTAACAATTTCGCGCTACAATCGGAGAAAAACGAAATGCGGGAGGATTTGTTATGAAGAAAATGCTTTGTACGGTGCTTTGCATCGCGCTTATTCTGCTTTGCTGCGCCGCGCCGGCCGAAGAGGCCGCGACGTCCGAGTTGGCCATGACCGACCTCGTGCCCGGAGAAACCACGATCGGCGTCATCACGGCCGCGGGGCTTGAATTGCAGGCCTTCTCCTACGGCAGCGACGGAGCGCTCGTCGCGGTGTATCTGTTCTCGGACGGACCGGCGCGCGTGACCGCGCAGGGGACCGAGGAGCAGATGGCGCTGATGGAGGCGCTCTCGCAGACCGAGTTTGACATCGACGAGATCGAAGCGCACCGGGCGCAGGAAGACGCGATCCTCGGCACCTTCGTGATCGCCTCGGTCGAGGATCTTACGGGCGGCATCATGAGCGACGAAGCGCTCGCCGCGCTGACCGGCAAAACCGCGCGGGAGCTGCTGGACAGCGGCTTTACCGAGGATCAGGTCTGGTTCAACGAGGATACGAACGAGATCGTGTTCGATCTGGTCGCGGACGACTTCTACCGCTACAGCTTCTTCGCCGACTGCGATTACGAAACCTTCGACAGCGTCTTCGGCGAAGACGAAATGTACGCCATGACCGTCAAGGGCGCTGCTTTCTCTGGCATCACGTCCGACGCAGCCGGCGGCTACGATCTGAGCAATCTGATGGACGGGATGGAAGACATCATGTCCTCGGACAACTTCCTGGACATGATCAGGGAAGGCGTTTCGGACGGCAGCATCAGCCAGAGCGATCTTTCCATGCTGCTGAACTACCTGACGGGCATGCTGCCCGAGGGAAGCGACCTTGGCGACATCAATGAGATGACCACCCTGGAGATCATCGAGAAGGTCATGCAGTACCTGCCCAAGGACATCGACATCTTCGGCAGTCTGGAAGAAGACTGATTTTTGCATAAGATCGCGCGGCTGCACTCGCACGGCGCAGCCGTGCCTGTTTTCTCAGCCCGGCCCGATCGCGCAGGCTGGACACGGTTCGATTCGGAGCCGCACGCGAAAACAACTGACTTTTAATTGAAAGAGGTAAAAAGATGATCGATGTCGGCCAGCGTTTGGAAATAGACCCCGCTCTGATAGCGAAACTCGGAAGGGGACAGTGTCTCTGCCATGCCGCCCACGAGGACGGCTCCGCCAACCGGATAGACGGTGACGCCGTGCTGGAAGCGGCGTCGTACGGCGCTTCCGTCGGGATCCTTTCCGTACTGTGTATGTGGATCAGGAAAAAATTCAGGAACAGGGGAAAAACGAAGAAGGACTTTGCGGCAGAAAAGGAAGCCGCGCAGATCAACCGCAGCTGCGGCGCGCTGGAGGCGACGCTGGCGACGTATCTGAGCGCCGCGCGTGAGGGAAAGATCGACGAGGAAGCGCTGGAAGAGCTGATCGAAGCGCTGTCTGAACTGGACAGCTGCGCGCAGGCCGGAAAACTCGTGATCGCAGGCGAAAACGAACTGATCTCGATTCGCCGGAGCCTTACGGACTATACGGCGGCCATCGCGCAAAGCAGAGCGTCTCAGCCGCTTAAAAGCCCGCAAACGACCGGCGCAAGCGAATTCAGCCTGATCCGGGATCAGCTTGTGCAGCAAAAAGAATTGCTTGAGATACGGCCCGGCGCCAGGCAGATGGGGAGCGACTGAATTGGACGAAGCTGAGCTCTAGAAGGCGCTTGGGCAACTGACG
>JAEEGL014840762.1_pt1 | contig 10370 bp, 7 predicted proteins | sample 9134231 | NCBI WGS metagenome assembly JAEEGL01 (sample SAMN16246548, study PRJNA631951) | gut metagenome | biome: gut microbiome; feature: rumen; material: fiber-attached | host: Bos | place: Iran: Karaj | collected 2018-10
CCTCGGTGTCAGCAGTGCAGATGCCGCGGCTGACGGTGCCGAAGTCGGACATGGTGTTGCGCAGCTTGTAGGCCACCATGCTGTAGGCGCCTTTCTTGCCCTCACAGCTCTTGAGATAGTCTGCCAGGACCTCATAGGCCTCCTTGCCGTAGAAGTCATCAGCGTTGATGGCGGCGAATGGCTCGTGGATCACGTCTTTGGCCATCAGCACGGCATGGCAGGTGCCCCAGGGCTTGACACGGCCTTCGGGGACGCTGAATCCCTTGGGGAGTTTGTCGAGGGACTGGTAGACATATTCCACGGGGATGCCGTATTTCTCGGTGTTGTTGACTTTCTTGAAAGCCTCGGCGAAGTCCTCGCGGATGACAAAGACCACCTTGCCGAAACCGGCGCGCTTGGCGTCAAAAATGGAATAATCAAGGATGGCCTCGTTGTTGGGACCGACGCCGTCCATCTGCTTCAAGGCCCCGTAACGGGAACCCATGCCGGCAGCCAAAACTAATAATGTTGGACTCATATTATGCTTGAATTGTTAGAATCGTCTTTTGTTTAACTCCAAACTAAAGCTTGCGTGCCCCATCGGAGATGACCACCTCATAGACTTTTGGCTCATGCCCGAACTTGGTGGCGAACTTGGCCTTGGCGGTGGTGATGAATTGGTCGTAGAGTTCGTCTTTCACCAGGTTGATGGTGCATCCGCCGAAGCCGCCACCCATGACGCGGGAACCGGTCACGCCGCATTCCTTGGCGAGGTCGTTGAGGAAGTCAAGTTCCTCGCAACTCACCTCGTAGAGTTTGCTCATGCCGTGGTGGGTGCCATACATACGGTCACCAACGGTCTCATAGTCATCTCTTTGCAGAGCGTCGCAGACATCCAGCACACGTTGTTTCTCACCAATGACATATTCGGCGCGCATGTAGTCTTCGTGGCTGACCTCGGGCTTCACCTCCTCAAGCATCTCCATCGTGGCGTCGCTAAGATACTTCACCTCGGGATGCTTGGCGGCGATGTGGCGGCAGACGTTCTCGCAGGACTCGCGGCGTTTGTTGTAGGCCGAGGAGGCCAGTTCGTGCTTCACGACGGTGTCCAACAGCACGACCTTATAACCTTGTGGATGGAAGGGGTAATACTCGAACTCCATCGTGGCGCAGTTGAGGCGCATCAGGTTTCCTTTCTTTCCGAAGAGGGAGGCGAACTGGTCCATGATGCCGCATTTCACGCCGCAGTAGTTGTGTTCCGTGGCCTGTCCGATGCGTGCCAACTCGAACTTGTCGATGTTCAGTTTAAAAAGGTCGTTGAGCGCGAAGGCGTAGGTGCTTTCCAAGGCCGCTGACGAGGACATGCCAGCACCCAAGGGAACATCACCATAGAAGGCGGTATCAAAACCACCGATCTTATATCCCCGTTTCTGGATTTCACGGCAGACGCCGAAGATATAGTTAGCCCAAGCCTCTTTCGGCTTGTCTTCCTCATTGAGGCCAAATTCAGCGTATCCGTTGTAATCGATGGAATAAGCGCGGACTTTATCCGTTCCATTCAAGCGGATGCCAGCATAGATGCCTTTGTCGATGGCGCCCGGGAAGACGAAGCCTCCGTTGTAGTCGGTGTGCTCACCGATGAGGTTGACTCGACCCGGTGAGGTATAGAGCTCACATTCGGTACCGAAACGTTCGGTGAATGTGTTTCTTAACGTAGTGATGTTCATGGTGGTTGGTGTTTTTCAAATAAGCACGCAAATTACAAAAAAAAATCTTACTTTTGCCTTGAAAAGAAACTTTTTTCATGCGTGACAAAATCATTCTTCTCAGCCTTCTATTGCTCATGGTGTCGTGTGACCATCGGCCTCAAAGGAGCATCCCCATTCCCACACCACAGCAGCTTGAATGGCAGCACCTGGAGCGGTATGCCTTCATCCATTTTGGATTGAACACCTTCAATGATATGGAGTGGGGCTATGGCGACACGCCGGCGTCCACTTTCAATCCTACAAATCTTGATTGTGAGCAGTGGGTGCTGACGCTGAAGGCCTGCGGTATGAAAGGGGTGATCCTCACCGCCAAGCATCATGACGGGTTCTGCCTGTGGCCGACGGAGACGACGGACTACAGCATCAAGAACTCGCCGTATAAGAACGGCCAGGGCGATGTGGTGGGTGAGTTGTGTGCCGCCTGCAAGAAGCATGGGCTGAAGTTCGGGCTGTACCTCTCGCCTTGGGACCGACATCATGCGGAATATGGTAGGGAGGCTTATGTGCAGACCTATCATCAGCAGATCGAGGAGTTGGTGAGCCGCTACAGTCCCTTGTTTGAGTTCTGGTTCGACGGTGCCAACGGCGGCGATGGCTGGTATGGCGGTGCCCAGGAGAAACGCTCCATCGTGGCAAGTGAATACTATGATTATGAGAAAGCCAAGGCCATCGTCCTGAAGTACAGCCCCGAGGCCTCCATCTTTGGTGGCACCGTGCCGACGCTGCGTTGGATCGGCAACGAAGAGGGTAGGGCTGCGGCGACCCAGTGGTGCTCCTATTCCTTGGATTTCCAAGACCTTAACGATACAAGGTTGTTGGCGACAGGCATCCCCGATGGCGAGGTCTGGCTGCCTGCCGAGGTGGATGTCTCCATCCGCCCGGGCTGGTTCTATCATGAAAGCGAGGATGACCAGGTGAAGACTGTGGAGGAGTTGATGGGACTGTATTACCAGAGCGTCGGACGCAACGCCAACCTCCTGCTGAACTTCCCCGTGAACCAAGAGGGGAGGATCCCCGCCATCGACTCGACCTATGCGGTGGCATGGAACTGGAAGTTGCAGGAGACCTTCGCCCATGACTTGCTCCAGGGAACCCAGGTGAGCGCCAGCAACAGCCGTGGAAAACGCTTCTCGCCGACAGAGGTGTTGGAACAGGATGAGACCCGCTATTGGGCCACGGACGACGGCTTGAAGAAGGCGGAACTGGTCTTCACCTTTGAGCAGCCCACGACACTCAGTTCGGTGGTGCTTCAAGAGTACATCCCGCTGGGCCAGAACGTGAAAGGATTCAGCATCTCCTACGAGGCCAATGGTCATTGGCTTCCCGTGGAGACGGACGAGGTGATGACGACGATAGGGTATAAGCGAATTGTCCGCTTCCAGCCAGTCGCGATGGACCGCCTGCGCATCAGGTTCCTGACCGCGAAAGGGACGTTGTGCATCAGCCGAGTGTCAGCCTACTGATCTTTTTAGACGGGCGTCATCAGCGCATCGATCTGGGGCAGGATCTCGCCGGACTTGCCTTGGAGGAAGATGTCGGAGATGTTGTTGGTGTAGGTCGAGGGTTCCATGTTGATCTCGATGATCTTCGCTCCTTGACGTTTGGCGATGCCGGGAATCATGTTGGCCGGGCTGACTTGTCCCGAGGTGCCGACGATGACGAAGGCGTCGCAATTCTCGGCGGCGTTGATGGAGCCGTAGTAGGCGTCCGTTGGGATGCCCTCACCGAAGAAGATGAAGTCGGGCTTCAGCAAGGCTCCGCATTTCTCGCAATGGGGCGGCTGCTCCGTCATCTTGATTTCCCTGGCGGGGAACTTGCTCCCGCAGCGGGTGCAGACGAAGCGCGACATGTTGCCGTGGAACTCGTACACCGTCTTGTTTCCGGCGATGGTGTGCAGGTCGTCGATGTTCTGGGTGATGACGCAGGTGAGGCGTCCTTCCTTCTCCCATTTGGCGAGGATCTCATGGCCGGGGTTGGGCTTCACCTTGACGTTGTTGAAGTAGTTGTAGAACACCTCACGGATGATGTTCCATGAGTCCTGCGTGTGACGGTAGTAGTAGTCGATGTCGAGGGCGTTGGGGTCATATTTGTTCCAGATGCCCCCTTCCCCACGGAACGGGGGGATTCCGGACTCGGCCGAAGTGCCGGCGCCAGTGAATCCGACAATCCGCTTGGCCCCAGACAGGATACGGGCCGCTTCCTTGATTTTTTCTTGCATTTCCATTAGTCATCAGAGTTTAATGCCAGATCGGCGTCGAGGTTGTAAGCCCTGAACAACGCTCTATCGGCTTGGTTTATGATTAAGGTTGTCTTTTCCGCAGTGCCATCGCCCCAGTTGCCTTTCAGGGTCGGCTCCATGACGAGGTCGTGGATCTCCGTGAGGTAGTCCTGTCGTTCGATGGTGTAGGCGCCCAGGCTGAGCAGGTGCTTGGTCTCCTGCTGACAGTCGATGAGCTTGAAGCCATGCTCGAGGAGGAAGGTGTGCAGGTGATGGAAGGCCACCTTGGATGCGTCGGTCATGCTGTGAAACATCGACTCCCCGCAGAAAAGGGTCCCCAAGGCGACACCATACAGTCCTCCGACCAACTCGCCTTCGTGGTAGGTCTCGAAGGAATGGGCCAGTCCCATCCGATGCAACTGCACGTAGGCCTCCAGCATCTCGTCGGTGATCCAAGTGCCGTCCTGACCGGCACGTGGCACCTGGGCGCAGTGACGCATGACTTCCTCGAAGTTGGTGTCGATCCGACACTCAAAACGACCGGAGTGGAGGGTGTGTCGCAACGACTTTGAGACTCGCATCTCGCCGGGACGCATCACCAGACGGGGATCCAAGGACCACCACAGCAACGGCTCGCCCTCGTTGTACCAAGGGAAGATGCCGTTGGCATAGGCCACGATGAGCCGGTCCGGCTGGAGATCGCCCCCGAAGGCTAACAACCCGTCCTTGTTCGCCAGGCTGGCGGAAGGGAAGTTGTAATCGTCGTCGTTTAACTGAAATATTCGATTCATGGTATCGCAAAGATACAAATAAAAACGCCATTGAGAAGCGATTTTATTTAGAATTTTTTTCCTCTTTTTTTTACCTATTAATATAATCATTTTCTATATCTTTGTGAAAATTATTAATACTATGAAATGTTTGGTCATTTTAGGGATGGTTTTAGCGGGGATGATGTCCGTGGCATGGGCGCAAGACTCGGTGATGGTGGCGTTCTGGAACCTGGAGAACTACTTTGACCCGTTCGTGGACAGCACGAGGGCGTATAACGAATATACGGAGGAAGGCGCCCAACACTACACGGTGTCACGCTTCTATCGGAAACGAAACAACCTCTACAAGGCCATTCTCTGTTTCTCCAAGCAGCAACCCATCGGCATCTTGGGAGTCTGCGAGGTGGAGAGTGAGTTCTCCTTGCAAGCGCTCTTCGGCATGACGCCGCTGAAGGAGTATCATTACCGATGGGTGCATTATGAAGGACCTGACCGCAGGGGCATCGACCCGGCCATCGTGTATTCGTTGGACCGTTTCCAGTTGATCAGCAGCGAGGCCATCCCGTATCGGAATTCCGAGGACAGCGCCATGGTCTCTCGGGACCTCCTCTATGCCAAGTTCTTTGACTATCGTGAGGATACGCTCCATTGTTTCGTGAACCACTGGCCCTCGAAGTACCGTGGGGAATTGGAGACGGTCGAGGCAAGGAACTGCGCGGCGAGGATCCTGCGCCATAAGGTCGATTCCATCGTTGAGCAAGCACGTCGATGGTCTGAGGATGCCCTGGCCGTACCCAAGATCATCATCATGGGCGACTTCAACGATACGCCTGACGCTCCCTGCATCCGGGAGGTGCTCGGCGCGAAAGCGGAAGCCGATGCTCATGACGAGGATGTCTTGGTGAACCTCTTCGCCCAACCGGAGAAACTGGGCTTCAAAGGCACGCTGAAATATCGGGAATCCTGGATGGTTTTCGATCAAATCATGGTGTCTAAATCATTGTTGGATAGCACAATGTTACATTGTACTTCAAGTGATGCTCAAATCATCCATGAGGGGTTTCTCTTGGAGAAGGACGGGACCTATCATGGCCAAAAACTGAACCGGACCTATGTGGGGCCGAAGTATCATGGCGGGTTCAGCGATCATCTTCCTGTAGCGGTCCTTTTGCGGTATTGACGCAGAGGGTCTTATACTCGCAATAGCGACAGGGTTTGTTCTTGAGATCTTCGGTTTGGCGGTACGGGACGTCAGTGTTGATCATCTCTTCGAACAGGTCGGTCAGCAATCCTTCCATGGTCTCCATGAAATGTGCGTTCAGGGCATCGTCCTCGACCTTCAATTCAAAGACCACCTGCTGGTAACGCAGTCCGAAGATGGCGGCGCTGACGGTGTCGGGTGGTGTCGTGGGATGCTGTCTCAGATACAAGTACTTGTATATCAGCAGTTGAACGGCTTTTTCGGGAAGGTCTTTGAGGCTGGTGAGGTCTTTGGGTACTTTGACATCCTGGTCGTGCACGGTCCCGGTCTTATAGTCGATGATCCGAATGATGCCATCACAGTGGTCGATGCGGTCTGCGGTGCCTTTCAGGACAAAGGTCTGTCCGCCTGCCTGGATCTCACTGTGGAGTTCGAACTCGGCGTTGGTGACCGTTAGGCGATGGTTCTTGACCCATTGCCCTTCAAACTTTAGGTAGTTCTCAAGCATGCTGTTGATACTCATCATGTTGAGGTAGTTGAACCCGACATCGGAGAGGCCTTGGCCATAGTTTTTACGAATGACGGTCTCCAGGATGCTTTTGATAGCGGGCTGGATCCGTTGGGTGAACAGTTCCTCGTTGATGTCGGCGTTGAGGTAAGGATCGTAGAGCCTTTCGAGGGTGTTATGGATGACGGTGCCGATCTCGTTCTCTTTGGTCTTCTCTTCCAAACGATTGTCCTTGATCTTCATGATGTATTTCAGGAAATACTTGATCGGGCAGCTGATATAGGCCGAGATGGAGGTCGGTGCCAACTCGCGAAGATCCGAAAGGCGTTTCTCGGCGGTCAATGCCGTGGGGTTGTTTTGGACGGTGGTCTTGTTGACGAAGGACTCGTGGAAGAGCTTGATCTCGGGGTTGCGTTGGACCAGTTCGTATTGGATCTGCAGCAGGAAGCGGCTGGCTTCGCCTCCGTTGTCGCTACTGTTGTTGTTGAAGATGAAATAGGCTTTGCGCGCATGTTGCAGCAGACGGTAGAAGTGGTAGGCATAGACCGCTTGTTTCTCGCGGAAGTCGGGCAGGCCGCATTCCTTGCGGATCGGGTAAGGGATGAAGCTGCTGTTGGACTTCTCCGCAGGGAGGATGCCCTCGTTGACGCCGATCATGAAGAAACTGTCGAAGTCGAGGTTACGGGTCTCCAGGATGCCCATCAGCTGTAGGCCGTCCGTGACGCTGCTGTTCAGTTTGATGGACAGGTTGCTGTTGATCAAGCGGAAGAGAATCTCCAACTCGTCCAGGCTGCGAACGTAGTTTTGGTGGCGAGCGAGGATGTTCTTCAGTCGGTTGACGGCTTTTCCGGTCTCGCTGACTTGGTTGAGGAGGAAGGTGATGGATTCGTTGGAGGACTGGATCTTGTAGGACACGAATCGCAGCAAGTCGATCATGGAATCCAGCAGGGAAGCGGTCGTAGGCGTGGAGTCGCTGCCGAGAAGGACCTTCATGAACTGCTGCAGGTCGGGACTGGTGCAGCTGCTGTTGAAGGTCGCCTCGTCATAGATGAAGAGGGCACCGTCTTTGATCTTGGTCTGGTAATCCATGATCTGGACCAGTTCCTCCTTGTTGAAGATTACCTTGACCACTTCGAGGTCGAGGATGCGAAGGATGGGCCAGAGATACCAGCCTTTGTTGCTGATCTTACGGCCTTTACGGTGAAGGGTGAAGAACTCGTTGATGAGGTTGTTCAGCGCGGTGTGTCGCATGGGGTAACCCATGGAGACGTTGATGTGGGGATACCGCTCGTCATCCGGGATGGAGTTCAGCACTGGGATCATCAGGTTCTCATCGGCGAGGATGACGGTTTCCGAAGGCTGTCCCTCCGTCTCCAGCAGGCTTTGCAGGGCTTTTGCCTGGATGGTGTTGCCCGTCACGCCGACAAGATGGATCTCTTTCTGGGTGATGAGCAACTCGTCGGAGAATTCGGTGGGTTTCCAAGGGAGGTCCTTGTCGATATATTGCCTTGCAAAGAATCCGGCTTCGTTCCGTGGGTCGTCCACGTAGTAACGGTCGAAGTCCCAAAGGATCTGGGCTTGCCGGTTCTTGTAGAGCTTGTCGATGATGGTCTGTTCGGTCGGGGTGAGGGCGTTGAATCCTACGAAGAGGATGTGCTGGTTGCCCGTTTGCTTCCGGAGCGTCTCGCCATCCTCCTCGGCGAGGCTGCGGGTGATCATCCCGTAGTAGCCTTTGCCTTGGGTGGAGAGTTGCTGGCGAAGCAGGTCGTAATAGTCCTTGAGCTGCTTGAAGAAGTCAAGATAGGCTTGCTCCTTAGGGGTGATCTTTTCGCCCAGTTGCCAGGTGCCGATCTTCTTCTCCTCATAGACATAGGAGAACAGATGCTCGGCGTCCACCGCATATTGGTCGATCTCGTCGAAGTCCTTCGCCATCTGTGCCGCCATGCTTCCGAAGGTGGTGAGGCTGTCTCCATGATGTCCCAGTTGTGAGTTGATGGCGATGAGTTCGAACAGCAGGTCGATGTTGTCGGCCAGCTTGATGCCGCTCCACTGCGACATGGCTTCTTCGATGGAGAGCATCTGCGGCATCCAGATGGTACCTTCGTAGATCTGTTTGAACTCCAGTCTTAGGTAAAGTGCGGCGCGCTTGTTGGGGAAGACTACGGTCAGTTCGTCGTGACGGAGATCATAGTGGGTTTGGATATGTTTGGCTAAGGATTTGAGGTTCACGGGTGGTGTTTTTAAGGGTTTGAGGTTAGAGGGTTAAGGCGCATTACAAATGCGGCGGAACTGGGTGTCGCCGCGGAACGTGGCGTCAATACGTTGGTAGTCTTCGATCTTTCCGATGTCGAACCAGAAACCGGGATGGATCTCATGGGAACGGATCCGATAGTGTTTGGCCAGCCCGAGGTAGAGGTCGATGATGCTGTAGCGCTGAGGACTGAAGTCTTTGAAGAGGGAAGGGTCGAAGATGTGTATTCCGTTGAATGCCAGTTCTTTGTATTTGGATTTCTCTCCGTTTACCCATTTATAGGCTTCCTCTTTCAGGTTCTTCCAGCCGATGAGGGCGTCGTGTTCGTCGAAGAGCAGCTTGCGGGTGGTGTCGCGGTCTTGGGTGAGCAGCCAGGCATGGTCATCGGATTGGCAGTATCGCTCGTAGATCGTCTTCAGAGGGATGTCGCTGAGGATGTCGACGTTGTGGACGAGGACGGCTTGGGTATTGTGGAAGAAGGGCAAGGCCTGGACGATGCCGCCACCGGTGTCCATCAGCAGCCCGCGCTCATCGGAGAGGTAGATCTCGGCAGGGAAGGGGTGGCTTTCGAGGAAACGGATGACCTGGTCGCCGAAGTGGTGTATGTTGACGATGATGGTGTCGAAGCCGTGTTGGATGAGGTTCTCGATATTGCGTTGGAGCAAGGTCTTTCCGGCGACTTCGACAAGGGCCTTGGGCTTGTCATGGGTTAGCTCCTTCAGCCTCGTGCCTAAGCCAGCGGCGAGGAGCATGGCGGTTCTCCTATTCATGGATTTTCTGTTCTATATGGTTTATCCGTACGATGACGGTGGGGTAGTTGGCTTTGATCCAGTCGGCGATGCTTTGGGCGAAGAAGACGGAGCGGTGTTGCCCTCCAGTGCAGCCGAAGGAGATCATCAGATGGCTGAAATGCCGTTCGAGGTAGTTGTCGATGCTCTGCCCGACGATCCCTTTGACATGGTCGAGGAAGACGTGGGTCTGTGGCTTCTCCAACAGATAGTCCATCACCTCCCAGTCGCGCCCGGTCTTGGTCTTGAATTGCGGCTCCCTGCCTGGGTTGGGCAGTGCCCGACAGTCGAACACGAAGCCGCCGCCGTTGCCGCTGAAGTCGTTGGGATAGCCTTTCTTGAACGAGAAGCTGTTGACGGTGACGGTCAGGGTGCCGGCAGGTTTGGGCATTGGGTATCTGGTTTGCAAGCCGCTCAACTGACGTAGGATGCCTTGCAACTCGGGATAGTCTTCCAGCGGATATCGCTCGGCCCAGGTGGTCAGTTCCTTGAGTGCGTATGGGATGCTCTCCAGGAAATGGGACTTCTTCTGGATCAGCCCGCGGAACCCATAGGCGCCCAGGACTTGCATCAGCCGCAGATGGACGAAGTAGGGATAGTAGTGGTCGAACTCAAGTTTCTGGATGTCAAGTTTTTGAGATAGAACCGTCTTGTAATGCTCCACCAACTCGTCTCGGAGCGTCTGAGGCATCTGGGCTTTCACCTGATACAACAAGGAGATGACGTCATATTGCAGAGGGCCTCTTCTTCCTCCTTGATAGTCAATGAAATAAGGCTTCTCATGGTCGATCATCACGTTGCGCGACTGGAAGTCACGGTACATGAAGAAATCGTTCGGCGCCTGGGCGAGATAAGTGGCCAACTGGCTGAACTCGTTCTTGAG
>JAEEGL014953180.1_pt1 | contig 10370 bp, 6 predicted proteins | sample 9134231 | NCBI WGS metagenome assembly JAEEGL01 (sample SAMN16246548, study PRJNA631951) | gut metagenome | biome: gut microbiome; feature: rumen; material: fiber-attached | host: Bos | place: Iran: Karaj | collected 2018-10
AAAAGGTCGTTCAGTATCAACTCGGCATTATCGGTGACAATATTCACGCGGAAGTTGTTATTGTTGGGGTACTCGGTGTCGTAGGCCGGAACGTTCTGGTCGTTGACCGTCTTGAAACCGGTCCAGCCAGCCTGGGTGTATTGAGTGATGCGGTCGGCGGGGCCGTGGAGGTTGACGTTTGCCGTGTTGACGTCGGTAAACAGCGTAGCGGGGTTGATGATGGGGTTGGTCTTCTTATTGAGGTAGAAATGCTCCAAGGCTGTGCACTGGGCGAATGCGTCGGTCCCGATGGTCGTGATGGTGCCGGGAACTACTATTTGCACCAAATTGGTGCAGCCGTAGAACGCCTGTTCGCCGATTGTCGTGATGCCGTAGGGCAGCAAGACCGTTGTGATGGCGCAGTTGCACGCGGCATGGTTGCCGATGGTTTTCAGTTTCGCGTTGAACGTGTAACTGGTCATTCCCTCCGGAATGCGGTACAGTTCGGTGCTGGTCTTGTTGCACAACGCCCCGTTGTAACTCGAGAAGTAACTGTTGCCGCTTGCCACATATATTGCGGTGAGGTTGGGGCAGTCGTCCACAAGGCTGTAATCGTTGAGGTTGCTTACCGAGGCCGGAATGGTGAGGCTGGTAATCGTGCTGTTGCCTTTAAATGCCTCGCTGGCAACGGCCTGTACGGTATAACTCTGACCCTCGTGCTGAACACTGGCAGGAATCATTGCCTCGGCAACTCCCTGGTTGCTGAAGCCCAGCACGGTGGCCGTGGCACTGCTCACATTGCCATTGTCGGCTGTCAAGGTGAGTTGATAACGGAACTCATCGATGGCAACCGTTTGTGTCGTTGTCTCGGCAAAAGCCGTGAGCGCCGTCACAATAAGTGAGAGAAGTATTATCTTTTTCATAGCATTAGATTTATGAGAGGTGTGTTATATAGCTGTTCCAATCAGTTCGAATGGCATCGCCTCCTCGATGTCGACGTCGTAAAATTCTCCCACGGTCAACTGGCGCGTCTTTCTTACCAGCACCTCGGGGTCGACCTCGGGTGAGTCCCATTGCGTGCGCCCCACGTAGTACTCACCGTCGTCGCTGTCGATGAGCACGCGCAGCCGCTGGCCCACCTTGGCCTCTTGCTGCTCGAGGGCGATGCCTTCCTGCAAATCCATGATTTCTTGCAGGCGTGCTTGCTTCACGTCGTCGGGGATGTCGTCGCTGTAATGCTTGGCAGCGTAAGTGCCGGCCTCCTCGCTGTAGGCAAAGGCGCCCATGCGCTCGAAGCGCGCTTGGCGCACAAAGTCCTTCAGTTCTTCAAACTCCCGCTCGCCCTCGCCAGGGAAGCCCACCATGAGCGTGGTGCGCAGGTGCAGGCCCGGCACTTCGCGGCGCATGCGGTCAATCAGTTCAAGCGTCTGCTCGCGCGTGATGTGGCGGCGCATGGCCGTCAGCACGGGGTCACTGATGTGCTGCAGGGCGATGTCGAGGTATTTGCACACATTGTCGTGGCTGGCCATCACGGGCAGGATGTCCCACGGGAACTGGGTGGGATAGGCGTAGTGCAGCCTAATCCACTGCAGGCCGTTGATGGCCGCCATGCGCTCGACGAGTTCGGCCAGCCTCATCTCGCCATAGAGGTCGAGGCCGTACGACGACAGGTCTTGCGCGATGACGTTGATTTCCTTTACCCCCTTGGCCACCAGGTTGCGGCTCTCGTCGAGCAGCGCGTCGATGGGCACCGAGGTGTGACGCCCGGTGATGAGCGGGATGGCGCAGAAGGCGCAAAAGCGGTTGCAACCCTCCGAAATCTTCAGGTAGGCCGTGTGGGGAAGCGTGGTCAGCACGCGCTCACGGGCCAAGTCGGCACGATAACTCTCGCCCAGGTCGGTGAGCAGCCGTGGCCAGTCGAATTTGCCGTAAAACTTGTCGACCTCAGGCAGTTCGGCCACAAGGTCGGCCATAAAGCGCTCGGCGAGGCACCCCATGACGTACAGGCGCTCGATGCGGCCCTCGCGCTTGAGTTGGCCAAGCGACAGAATGGTGTTAATCGACTCCTCTTGGGCGTCGGCGATAAAGCCGCAGGTGTTCACCACCACAATCTCACCGCTGACCTCGCGCGGGTTGTGGCGGATAGTGAAGCCGGCGGCCTCAAATTGCCGCAGCAACTTCTCGCTGTCGACCAGATTCTTGCTGCACCCAAGCGAAATGACGTCGACGGTTCTCATCATTTGCCGAATAACGATTTCACATATTCCTCCTTGCGGAAGATTTGCAGGTCTTCGATGCCTTCGCCCAGGCCGATGTATTTCACCGGGATGTTAAACTGGTCGCTGATGCCAATCACTACGCCGCCTTTGGCGGTGCCATCGAGTTTGGTGATGGCCAGGGCGTTGACCTCGGTAGCCGCGACAAACTGCTTGGCCTGCTCAAAGGCGTTCTGGCCCGTGGAGCCGTCAAGAATCAGCAGCACCTCGTTGGGCGCGTCGGGAAGCACCTTTTGCATCACCTTTTTGATTTTCGTCAACTCATTCATCAGGCCCTTGTTGTTGTGCAGTCGGCCGGCGGTGTCGATAATCACCACGTCGGCGTTCTGCGCTTTGGCGCTCGACACCGCGTCGAATGCCACGCTGGCCGGGTCGGTGCCCATCTTATGCTTGATGACGGGCACACCCACGCGCTCGCCCCAAATCTCGATCTGCTCGTCGGCAGCGGCACGGTAGGTGTCGGCGGCGCCAAGCACCACTTTGTTGCCCGCCTTCTTGAAGTTGTAGGCCAGTTTGCCGATGGTCGTGGTCTTGCCCACGCCATTCACGCCCACCACCATGATGACGTAGGGTCGCTTGTAGGTGGCGACGACAAAATCGTCGAGGTCGGCGTTGTTGTTGTCGGCAAGCATGTCGGCAATCTCCTCGCACAGCATGTCGTTGAGTTCGCCGGTGCCCACGTATTTGTCGCGCGACACACGTTTCTGGATGCGGTCGATGATTTTCAGCGTGGTGTCGACGCCCACATCGCTCGAGATGAACACCTCCTCGAGTTCGTCGAGCATGTCGTCGTCGATGGTCGATTTGCCGGCCACCACATGTGCGATTTTGTCGAAGAAACCCTGTTTGGTTTTCTCGAGTCCGCGGTCGAGCGTTTCTTTTTTCTCACGCGAGAAAAACCTGCCGAAGAAGCCCTTTTTCTTCTCGGGCTCGGCCTCGGCTGCGGGCTGTGCCTCGGGCGCTGCCTCGTTAATTTCGTTCACTGTTTGTTCTTGTGCCTGCTCTTGGGGCTGTTCAGGGGCTTTCTCGCCCTTGTCACTCTTGAATATGTTGAATATTGCCATACTATTATGTTTTGTCTTAAATAATCTGCAAATTTACAATAAAAAACTCAGTCGCAGGCAAAAATACCCCGAAAATCGCTTTTGAATCGTATTGAGTGCGAGTTGTAGAGTGCGAGTGCGCCGTCACGGGCACTCCCTCTGCAGCAAAGGAGTCGCCTGGCGGCGAGAAATCGAACAAATCAAAAATAAAATCTCACATTGGAAGAAATTAAATTATTTTGTTTGATTTGAATAGATTTGATAGATTTCTGCGCGAAGCGCACTCCCTCCGCAGCAGAAAGGGCGCTTGGTGGGCGGGGCTTATGCTTTGAGCCAGAGGTTGCGTGCGGTGTCGCGGCCGGCGCTGAGCAGGGCCGGCTCGTGGGCGTCGCTGTTGATGACGATGGGGGCGCCATAGCGTTTCAGCCGCGCGAAGTAGCGCTCGTGGGGGAAGAAGCGATGCTTGGTCTCCCAAGCCTTGGTGTTGATTTCGATGACATAGCCGATGTCCATGATGGCTTCGATGAGTTCGACGACCAGCGTCTCGTACCACGGTTCGCGGTCGATGCCGGGGCGATAGCAACTGGCGTTGTAACCAATCTTGTCGAGGTGGCCCACGATGTCGAAGCCGCCACTTTCTACCATGTTCAACATTTGCTTGAAGAACATGCGCACAACAGCCTCAATATCACCGCCGAAATGCTCGCTCATCTTAACCTTGAAATTCTCGTAACGCCCATCGATGTCGACCATCTCGCCCTTGTGACAGAACGACGGGATGAAGTGCACCGAGCCTATGCTGTAGTCGAGCGGCACCGACCCGAAATAGCCGGCCGTCGGGCCCCAGTCGTCGGTGTAGTCAATCTCCATGCCTGCATAGATGTGCAGTTGCTGGCCGTAGAGCGCTCGCAGACGTGCTATCTCGCCAAGGTATTCATCGACTTTCTCGGCAGCCATGTTGCACGATGATTCAAAGGGGATGGGGCTGTGAGGCGTAAACCCAAGGTACTTGTATCCGCGGGCAATGGCCTCGGTGACAAATGCTTCGATGCTGGCGCGCCCGTCGCAATAGGGCGTGTGGGTGTGGAGATTATAGTTGAAGGTGTGTTGTGTGAGTCGTTTGAAGTCGATCATGTCACGAAAACATTTTGCTCATTTGGTCCATAGTGATGGTGGAGATAATCAGTTTGCCCTCAGGGGTGTAGTTGGGGTCGGTGAGCCGCAGCAACTCCGACACCAGCACGTCCATCTCCTCCTGCGTCAGGCTGCGCCCGTAGGGTATGGCGGCGGTCTTGGCCACGGTGAGTGCGATGCGCTGCAGCAGTTGTCGCTTCAGCGTGTCGCCGCCGTGCTCCACCGAGTCGATGATTTGCATGATAGTCTCTTTCACCTGCCCAATCTCTACGCCGGTGGGCACCGAGTTCACCGCCCAGTCGTCGCCGCTGAGTTGCGACAGCGTGAATCCCATCTGCTCCAGGTCGTCGAGCAAGCCCACGAGCAGTTGGCTCTGGCTGTGCTCCAGGGTGATGACCTCGGGGAAGAGCAGCGTCTGCGACGCCACGCTGCGGTCGGTCAGTTGGCTCATATAGCGCTCAAAGAGGATGCGCTCGTGGGCGCGGTGCTGGTCGATAATCATCAGCCCCGACTTGATGGGCGACAGGATGTAGCGCCCCTTCATCTGCAGGTACAGCGGGCCCTGCTGCGGCGTGTCGACGAGCGAGAGCGACTCGGTGGGCGTCTCAACCTCGATGGTGGCTTCCTCGGCAGGGTGGGGCGTGAGGAAGTCGGCATCGGCGGCAGCGTCGCTCGCCGGCGACGGCTGCATCGACAGGTTTTTCTTCTTCTCGAAGTTGGCGTATAGTTCCTCCCAGTTGGTGTCGACGTGGCTGTGGCCACTGTTGCCGCCCTGCTTGAAGGGGTTGTAACTGTGGTCGGCGCCATCGCTCGGCTCGGCGGGCATCTCGCCGGGGGCGTAGGCCGGGATGACGGGGGCGTCGGCCATGTCGAAGTCGATGCTCGGCACCTCGTTGAAGCGACCCAGCGTCTCGCGCACGCCGGCAGCGAGAATCTGCCAGATGGGCTTCTCGTTCTCGAACTTTATCTCGGTCTTGGTGGGGTGGATATTCACGTCGATGGTTTCCGGGTCGACGTGGAAACTCAGGAAGTAGTTGGGCTGCTCGCCGGCGGGGATAAGTTGCTCGTAGCACGCCATGATGGCCTTGTGGAAATAGGGGTGGCGCATGTAGCGGTCGTTGGCAAAGAGAAACTGCATGGCGCCGCGCTTGCGGGCGTGGGCCGGCTTTCCGATGAAGCCCGTGATGCGCACCAGCGTGGTGTCGATGTTCAGCGGCATGAGTTGCTCGTCGAGGTTGTGGCCCATCAGAGCGCCGATGCGCTTGAGCATAGTGTTGGGGTTGAGTTTGAAAATCACCGTGCCGTTATGCGTGAGCGTGAACTCCACGTTGTGGTTTATCATGGCAATTTTCTCAAACTCCTTGATGATGTTGCTCATCTCCACCTGGTTGCTCTTGAGGAACTTGCGGCGTGCCGGCACGTTGAAAAAGAGGTTCTTAATCATGAAGTTCGACCCGGGCGGACAGGCGATGGGCTCCTGGCTCTCGCAGGTCGACGCGTTGATGATTAGTTTCGTGCCCAGTTGGCTCTCGGCCTGGCGCGTGCGCAGTTCCACCTGCGAGATGGCGGCTATCGACGCCAAGGCCTCGCCGCGGAACCCCATGGTATGCAGCGTGAACAGGTCGTCGGCCTTACGGATCTTGCTCGTGCTGTGGCGCTCAAAGGCCAGGCGGGCGTCGGTGTCGGTCATGCCCACGCCGTTGTCGATGATTTGTATCAGCGTGCGGCCGGCGTCTTTCAGGATCACCTGGATGCTCGTGGCATGGGCGTCGATGGCGTTCTCCATCAACTCCTTAACCACCGAGGCGGGACGCTGAATCACTTCGCCGGCGGCAATCTGGTTGGCCACTGAGTCGGGCAGCAATTTTATGACGTCGCTCATTTTGTGCTCACTGTGCTGTTCATGTATTCACGCAAGGGCTCGCTGATGGGCTCCAACTCCTCGGGAGAGCGCGGGCGCAGCGCGTCGAGCCACACAAATTGTGGCAGGAACATCTGCTGGCGCTTGGCCAGGTAGAGCGGCGTCACCGAGCCGCTGACGTCGGGCCACATCGTGATTTTGTCAATCTCCTGCTTGGGCTTGAGCCACAAGCGCAGATAACTCGCCTCGGCATTCACCATCTTGTTGTAGGTCGAGTCGTCTTCCTGGGGATACATGATCACCGTCACGTTGCCGTCGACCTCCAGACGCCGCAACTCCTTGTCGGCAAAAAATGCCTTCATCGACTTGCCCGTGAGTTGGTCGTAGTAATTCTCGCCCAGGTGCTCCACCACGAGGCCGCGCTGGGGCAGGGTGGCCCAATCGGCGGTGCTGTCGTTGAGGTGGATATTGATTTCCTCGCCGCTGATTTGGCGGTTCTCGTTCCACAGCACGGCGTGGTGGTAGAGGTTGAGGATTGAGTCGGCCTGCGAAACGATGAGCGAGTCGCACACGCCCTGCAGGTCGCTGCGGTAGAAGCGGGAGTAGTTCAGCGCCTTCATCACGCGTATCGAGTCGTACTCGATGAGCGTGAGCAGGGTGTCGGCGTGAACGTACAGCGTGTCGTCCTGCGAGTATTCGCGGGCACGGGCATGGCCGGTGACGTAACTGTAGCGCGTCTCGCCATGGTGCTCGCCGTAGTCGCCGTTCAGGATCACCTTGTTGTTGGGGTCGGTGATTTCCACGTCGCCGCGCGCCCAGCCGTAGTTGCGGTTGCGGTTGTAGTACACCGTGTCGCCCGTCAGCGTCTCGCCTTTCTTGGCGCGCACCAGCGAGCGGTCGTAGAGCGTGGCGTCGTTGATGCTGGTGTTGTAGCGCCCGTTCGACGTGACGATGGTGCCGCTGTCGCTAACGATGGTGGTTTCGCTGGTGATGGTGGCCTGGTGAGTGTGCATGTTGTACCGCAGGTGGTTGGTGCGCATCTGATAGTTGTCCTTGTCGTTAATCAGAATCACGTCGGTGTAGAAGTTGGCGTCCTTGGTGCGCATGTCGTAGCGGCCCTCGCGCGAGCGAAGTTCGATGTTGTTGCGGTTGTCGACGATCGTGCCGCCGTACAGGTAGTAGCCCTCGTCGGTGGTGAGATTATAGTCCAGACTGTCGGTGAACAGCGTGGTCGACCGGTTCTCCAAGCGCACGTTGCGGCGCAACTCGGCATACTGCTGGTCGCCGTAATAATGCAGAATCTCGGCGTTGACCGTGAGCGTGTCGCCCTGCGTCATGCGCACGTGGCCAAAGGCGTCGAGCGAACTGGTCTTCTCGTAGAAATATGCGCTGTCGCAGAACATGTACATGTCGCCGCGGCGAAAACGCACATTGCCGTGAAGCACCTGATACTCGGTGCTGGTGGGCTCGCTGGCGGTCAGCGAGTCGGCGTTCTCGAGAAACACCTTGCCGGGCTGGTAGCGGTTGGCACCGGGGATTTGCGGCTTGATTTTCGCGTCGGCCTTCGGCTTGGGCTTGGCACCGGCCTTGGCGGCGCGCACCGGCTGGCGCGGGTTGGCACCCCATGCATTCAGCACCACGGTGGGGCCGAAGGCAAGAGCCAGCACGGCCACTGCGCACACATGGCGGCGCAGCAGCGCGGCAAGTCGTCGGTCAAGCCTGTTACTGGTCATTGTTGACGGTCAGGAAATATTACTTGGGACTCTGGTTGTTGAGCCAGTCGTAGCGGAACTCGCAGTCGCGCCAGCCCTCCTCGATGTAGACGTAGGTGGTGCGCTGCTTCTCCTTGACCCAATTCTCGATGATGTCGCCCTTCTTCTGGTTCTCGTACAGCGCCTTCAGCGTCTGGTAGTCGTCGGCCAGGTCGGCGCGGTGTCCGTCGATGCGCTTGTTCAGGCGCACGATGGCCACCTGTTCGCGCTGAGTTTTGGGGTTGAGCATCACAAAGGGCTCGCTGATTTCGCCCTCCTGAAGTTTGTCTACAACCTTGGCAACCTCGGCGGGGAGATCGGCCATCTCGAAGCGGTTGCTGTGGCTCTTCTCGTTGAGCATCATGCCGTTGTTGTTGCGAGAGTCCTTGTCCTGCGACACGTAGAGCGCCGACTGCTCAAAGGTGTACTTTCCGTCGACGATATCGGTGCGCAGCGTGTCCAGTCGGTGGATGGCGTCGGTCAGGTCGGCGTCGCTCACCTTGGGACGCAGCAGGATGTGGCGCGTGTTGATGCGGTCGCCGCGCTTCTCAATCAACTGGATGATGTGGTAGCCGTCGTCGGTCTCCACGATGTTCGACACCTTCTTCGGGTCGTTAAGGTTGAATGCCGCCGTGGCATACTCGGGCAGCAGCACCGAGCGGCTCTGGAAGCCCGTCTCGCCGCCGTACATCGAGGTCGGTTTGTCCTCGCTGTAGAGGATGGCGAGCGTCGAAAACTCCGTCTCCCCGTTGGTCACCTGCTGGGCATAGTTGCGCAGGCGCGACTTCACCTCGTCGATCTCCTGCTGCGGGATGATGGGGTTAATGGTGATAATCTGCACCTCCACTTGCCGCGGGATGAAGGGCAGCGAGTCCTTCGGCAGCGTGTTGTAGAACTTGCGCACCTCGGCAGGCGTGGCCTTCACCTTCTTCGTAAGGTTGTACTGTACCTGCTGGATGGCGTTCTGCTCACGCACCATGTCGGCCAGTTTCTCGCGAAGCACGGGCATCGGCTTGTGGAAATACTCTTCAACCTTCTCCTTCGAGCCTAAGTTGGCGATGAAGTAGTTAAGACGAGCGTCAACTTCCTTGTTGATTGTCGACTCCTGTATCTCGATAGTGTCGATTGCTGCCTGGTGCAGAAACAGTTTGTCGATAGCCATCTGCTCGGGAATCACGCAGTAGGGGTTGCCGTCGATAAAGGCGCGCTCGCTCTGCATGTTCAGGTATTGCTCCTCGATGTCGCTCTTGAAAATTGGCTCGTCGCCAACCACCCACGCCACCTCCTCGGCAACGTTGCTTTGTGCCATGGCGCTTGCCGCCACAGCCATTAAGAAAAATGTGAATATGTATTTCAGTTTCATAATCAAGAAGTTAACGCCACCACGGCACACCATGTGTGCCACGCTGGCAATTACAATCTGCAAATTTCCTAAATTTTTACCACCCCACAAAATTTTCTCTGCTTAAAAGAGTTAAAGCCACCGCAACGAGCAAGATGACAGGCAAGCGCAACCTGCTGCTGAGCCGCTGGGCAAAGCCCATGCGCGAGTTGGAATGGGCCGAAGAGATGCCCATACGAGACTCCGTCTCGCAATACAAACCGACACGCAGAGCGCAAGCGCCATCAAAAGCCCCCTTTGATGGCGTTTTTGCTGTTTTTAAATGTTGCTTACTTGGCGGTTGGTTGTTGCTTGGTGTTAGGCGCGCAGGGCACGCATGGCGTTAAGCACGGCAAGCACCGTCACGCCCACGTCGGCAAAGACAGCCATCCACATCGTACCCAGGCCCACGGTGGCCAGCACGAGCACCGCCACCTTTACGCCGATTGCCAGCGCGGTGTTTTGGCGCGCGATGCCCAGCGTGCGGCGTGCGATGCCTATGGTGCGGGCAATCTTCGACGGCTGGTCGTCCATGAGCACCACGTCGGCCGCCTCGATGGCCGCCTCGCTGCCAAGGGCGCCCATGGCGATGCCCACATCGGCGCGGCTCAGTACCGGTGCGTCGTTGATGCCGTCGCCCACCATTGCCAAGTGCTTGCCGGCCGGTTTCGACTCCAGCAGGTGTTCCACATGAGCCACCTTGGCATCGGGTAGCAATTCGCTGAAGTATTCATCCACATGAAGTTGCTCGGCTACGTGCTTGGCCACCTCGTCGCGGTCGCCAGTAAGCATCACCGTGCGCTCCACGCCCAGTTCTTTCAGTTGCGCGATGGCGCTGGCACTGTCGGCCTTCACCTGGTCGTTGATGACAATGTGCCCGGCATACTCGCCATCGATGGCCACATGGATGATGGTTCCCAGGTGCTCGCAGGGAGTCCACTTGGC
>JAEEGL015007073.1_pt1 | contig 10370 bp, 9 predicted proteins | sample 9134231 | NCBI WGS metagenome assembly JAEEGL01 (sample SAMN16246548, study PRJNA631951) | gut metagenome | biome: gut microbiome; feature: rumen; material: fiber-attached | host: Bos | place: Iran: Karaj | collected 2018-10
CGAACGCAGCAACAGGCATCGTCTTCCCGCCGAACGCGCACCCCTATCCAGGGGCGAACGAAGCCACGACCGACAAACCCCGCGCGGATGGAGGCGGGAACTTTGGCCGCATCGCCCGCACCGGCGTCATGGACGACTATCTCCGTCGCATGATGGTGCAGCCCGTCTGCGGAATCCAGGCCCGCTATTGGCTTGAGTTCTTTAAAATCTTCCATCAAGACGCCAGCGAAGAGGCAATTCACAAGGCGCTGCAACGCCTCCGCAACCAAGTTGGCACACTCTCCTCCGCTTCGCGGCGCGCCGAATTCCAAAACGTCATCGCCGCGCTGGAACAGCTGATTCTCTCCGAGGCCTGAACCGCCTCCTCCCTTCCCCCTCATGAACAGACCTTCCACCATGAACGCCATCCCGAAACCCTCCGCCCTCGCCGCCACATCCCTCGCCCTCCTCCTCGCCGCCCCGCTCTACGCCGTGCCCGCCGTCCGCCTCGAAGCCGACGCCGAACGCAAGGAAGAGCAGGGCCGCTCCCTGCAGGCCCAGAAGATCTGGGTCCAGGCCGGGGAGCAGCGACTCAAGGAGGCCGAGATCATCGTGGTCAAGGGCGAGAAGCCCGAAGACCCCCTCGCCATTGGAAACCTCGAGGAGACCACGCTGGGCGACGGCATGGACGTCTTCGACGAAATGACCAACAGCAAGGAGGCCATCCAGAAGCAGGCCGACCTCAAGGCTTCGTTCTTCACCATCGGCGCCCTCGACTTCGAGAAGGGGCTTGAGTCCGCAAAGGCGGACAAGGCGTTCGCACGCTCGGACAAGGTCCCCAACCAGACCGACGCCGGCCGCATCGCGACCTGCAAGGCCAAGGCGGAAGTCCAGCTCCTGCGCGGCGAGGTGGACGCCGCGATCCGCGAGGCCCGCTCCGCGCTGGAGATCTCGAAGGGCAAGAAGGGCCTTCACGCCCTGCACCTCGACTCGCTCACCCGCGTCCGTTCGCTCCAGATGGAGCTTGAAGACTACGACGGGGCCGTCGAGACCTTCTTCGCCATCCTGGACTTCGACGCCCAGAACGCCGACCGCTACAAGAACCAGCGCAAGTTCATCGAACGATTCGGCGGAACCCCGGCGCTGTCCGAGCGCGGTCTCGCCCTCTGCCGGCGCCTCGAAGAGTCCCCGGGCCTTTCAAACGCCGACCGCTTCTGGCTGATCATCCGGGAGTCCAAGCTCCTCTGCGCCCTCAAGCGCTTCGACGAGGCGCTCTCGAACGCCGACCGCGCCTACGGGCTGGAGGGGATCGGAAAATCGGACGTCATCGACGAGATCTTCCTCCTCCGCCTCCGCCTGCCCGGCGGCCACGACCCGGACAGCATGGCGGCATGGGACTGGTACGCCGACGCGATCCGCACCAACGCCGTGCGCTACAACTACGACGCCGGGAAGACCGCCGGCCTCTGGAGCCGCTTCGGCTACACCGCCTTCCGCCAGTTCCGCCCCGACCAGACCGTCCGCGCCCGCGACGAGATCCTGAAGCTCAAGAAAAGACCCGGCCACTATGCGAACTGGTGGGCCAACTCCATCCACATGTTCGAGGACCTGAAGACCTTCCCGCTCGACGAGAGCCAGATCCACTTCCCCACGAACGCCGCCGATTTCGGCGTCGAGATGAAGTCCGAGTGCTATGCGGCCCAGGAGTTCGCGTTCGACGAGACGGACGCGACCGAGTGCCTCCAGCAGGCCCTCGACTCCGGCGCCACGACCATCGTCATCGAGAACCTCGGCAAGCCCTGGCGCATCCGCGGCGTCAAGCCCCGCTCCAACCAGAACATCCTCATCCAGAAAGGCGTTGTCATCACCGGCGACGAGGCGTCGCAGAAGGGCAACTCCGGGTCCTCGATGTTCAACCTCTCGGAAGTCAGGAACGTCGCCATCATCGGCCTCGGCGACTCCCCCGCCGACGTGTACATCGGCAAATACCCGGACGCCAAGACGCGGAACCAGCTCTGCACCAAGGAGGGCGGAAGCGGGCTCTCCCTCAGCGGGTGCCGGAACGTGCTCGTCCGCAACCTGACCCTCGCGAACAACTCCTGCGACGGCATCTCCTTCGGCGGGCTCGACGTCCCCAACCGCAACATCTACGTCCAGGACGTCGTGCTCGACCACAACTACCGCCAGGCCAGCTCCATCTGCAGCGCCGACGGGCTCTACTTCAAGAACGTCGCCTTCCAGAACACCCTTGGCGGGGAGCCGATGATGGGCATCGACCTCGAGCCCACCTACGAGATCCAGGGCAACGCGAACATCTACCTCTTCGACTGCACCTTCTCGAACAACGCGGGCGGCGGCCTCACCTTCTCCTCCTCGTCCTACTACCCCGTCACCCTCCACGCCAAGCGCTGCACCTTCGAGCCCCACGGCCACGCCGGACTGCTCATCTTCGCCCGGAGCGGGGTGTACCTCGAGCATCGGGCCAAGGCGGTGAGCAAGCTCGTCTTCGAGGACTCCGTCTTCAAGACCAGCCACGGGGGAGGGCCTGTCCGCTTCTCCGCCTCGTCGTTCTTCGACGTCCTCTTCAAGAACTGCCGCTTCGTGGACATCCGGCCCGTCACTCCCGACAAGAAGTGCGGCTGCCCGATCGATTTCATGCTCGACCGCGAATACAACGACCCCGAATACACGCGGAACCGGTACAACGAGGGCGAGGTCGTCTTCGAGGGATGCAAGACCGAGGGATATGTCGGCGACGGCCCGCTCGTGTCCTTCCGCGACCTCACCGGACACTACTCCGTCACCAAGATCCGGGGGCAGGTCGAGCACAACGGCAAGATCGTGGACATGTCCCAGTACAAGTACATGGCCCCCGACGACGACCGCGAAGAGATCGCCGCGTTCGACCCGGCGCTGTACGACTTCCCCGCCGACCCGTTCCCCGCCGACGCCCCCGACCAGGGGCCGACCACGATGGACCTCGTCTGGAAGACGCCGTGGTATGTCCCGACGCCCGTCATCACCGCCATCTACCAGGAGGGCGACCACTGGAAGACCAAGAAGATCCCGAAATGGCGGAAGGCCATCGGCCTCAAGGGCCACGCCGTCGCGTACTATCCGAAGGGCGGAGAAAACGCCTTCCGCATCACCCGGCCCGCCGGCCAGCCCGAGGGGGTGCGCACCTTCTACTTCGAGGTGCCCGCCGGAGCCGGCGAGTGCACCTTCAAGATCGACGGGGACGCGAGCGTCTTCAACGCCAAGGGCGAGCTGGTCCAGGAGTGCAAGAAGAAATGGCTGGGCTTCAACTACGTCAGCGTCAAGCCGGCCTCCGACGCCGCCGAGATCTGGAGTGTCTCCATCCCGAAGTCGGCGACCATCAAGTTCTTCGCGCCACTCTCGGGCATCGTCGCCGAGAAGCCCGAGTGGCTCCCGCGCCGGAAGCCGCCCGCCCGTAGTGGGAACGACAAATGACGAAAGCCGACTGGGAGGGAAAGGGCGGGTCGATCCCGCTCCACTGGGACGGGGTCGCGGACGCCTCCGCCCCGCGCGCCGAGACCGCCGACTTCTTCAAGAGCCGTCTTGGCTGCCCCTTAATTCCCGCTACCTTCTTTTTATTCTGCCCGGAGGTGAATGATGAAATCAGCCCTCGTCTCCAACCTCATCCAGATCGACTACCGTGACTTCGCCGCCCTCGCGCGCAGGCACTGCGGAAAGTGCGTCCTCTTCGCCCGCCACGCGGAACGGCCGAACCTCCCGCCCGACGACCCCTCCTACGGCGTCAACCTCCCGATTACGGACGCCGGCCGCGAAATGGCCCTCCAATGCGGCCGCGACTTGCGCAAGGCGGCCCCCGCCTCCGAATGGTCGTTCTGGTCCTCCAGCCTCCTCCGCGCGCGCCTCACCGCGGAGGCGGTTGCGGAAGGCGTCGGCGTCCCCTCCCCCGTCATCCACGACTCCGTCGAGGCCGGCGTCCCCGGCCGCTGGTGGTACACCTCCCCTGACCTCGCCTTCAAAGGCTACCAGACAGAGGGGAACTCGAACTACAACGACCGCTACTTCCGCGAAGGTTCGGTGCCTGGCTACCTCCCCCTCGGCGAAAGCGCCCGCCTCACGCTCGAATGGCTTCGAGACTTCGATTTTGGCTCCCGTCTCGCCTTCGTCGCCAGCCACGACGTCTTCGTCGCCATCCTGCTGCAGGGGATCGGCGTCCGCCGCTTCCGGTCGAGCCAATGGGTGGGATTCGTCCAGGCCGCGGGCCTGCTCTTCTCCCCCGACGGATACTACCGAGCCTACTACTGCGTCCCGGACAAAAGCGACTACCAAGCCTCCGCCCTCGCCTAGCCATCCTGAAACGGGAGAACGACGCTACAGCGCCGCAAGGTCCCCGACCGTCGCCGACTCCCAGCCGGGCAGGGACAGGAAGTGGCGGAGGAGAAGGCCGCAGGCGATGGCGTCGTAGAGCGCGTCATGAGGGGCCGTCCCCTCCGGGGTCGCCGCCTTCACCTCCGCCGCCAGCCCCAGCGCCTCGACGACATCCTCCAGCGCACCCGACGCGAGCGCGGGATAGCCGTGGCGGACGAGACGCAGCGTGTCCACCCATGGCCCGAGGGCGTGCAGCGGCGCCGCCTTCCTGAGAACGCTCCGCTCCGTGCCGATGTTGTGCGCGACGAGCGGGACGCCGACGAGGCGTGGCGCGACGTCGCCCCAGAGCTGCGGAAGCGTGGGCGAGGCGGCGAGCACGTCGCGGATCGACGCATGGCGCCCCGGCGCGAAGGCGTTGAAGGGGCGCTCCAGCGGAACGCCGAGGTAGGACGACCACGTCCAGCGCACGCCGCATTCCGCGGAGACCCCCGCCATGCCGACCTGCCACGGCTCGACGGGCCAACCGGGGACGCTGCCCGTCGTCTCGAAGTCGATCGCCGTGAACACGCAGTCCCGCGCCCGGAGGCTCAGTACGGGCGAAAGTGAAAGCGGCGGGCGGGCGCGGGCCATGGCCTCAATACCCGAGAGGCTCGTCCGCGACCAGCACCCAGATGGTCTGCCCCTTGCGCGGCCCCTCCGTCCAGAGCGTGAAGTGGCACATGCTCTGCGGCCCCTGGCAGTTCCCGCAATGGCCCAGCGTGGCGCAGGGCGTCGAGAGCTTCAGGCGGCGGGCGTTCAAAGGGCAGGCCACGGTCTTCACGCGCTGCATCGCCTCGGCCCGCGAGCCCGCGAACTTGTTGGTCCCCACGAGCACGAAAACGACGGGGGGGCCGTCCAGCATCGCGCCGACGCGGTTCCCGGTCCCGTCGATGTTGAGCAGGGCGCCATCGGCGGAGATCGCGTTGGAGCTCATCAGGTACACGTCCGCGTTGCGAGCGCCCCGGAACGTCTCCGCCCGCGCCTCGGGCGCGGGGGTCTTCCAGTGGAAGAAGACCGCGTTCCCGCGCGCGGCGAGCGCCTCGTACAGGCCGAGGGAGTCGCACGTGACCGACCCGCCGAAGCCCGCCGAGCGCGCGCCGATCTCGTCGAGCACGAAGTCGCGCATCTCCGCGGCCGTGGCGAAGGCCCTGGTCTTGAATCCGCGCGCCTCCATGCGCGCCAGCGTCTGCAGAATCGCATCGGTCATGGCTGTTCCTCCAAGCTTCCCGTCCGTGCCTGTCCCTTGGGAGCCCCGGGGCGCTAGAACGCCCAGTTCAGCTGCCAGCGGAAGAAATAGGCGGTCTTGTCCGAAACGTAGTAGTCGCCGGGTTCGAGGATCTCGAGGAAGAGGTGCCCCGTGAGGCCCTTGCACTTCGGAATCGGGAAGGAGTAGAAAACCGTCTCGAGCCAGCCCCGGTCGTGGCCGCCCCCCGCGCCGTCGGATTCGGGCGCGAACAGCGGGCCGGCCGTCGCCTTCAGGGAGTGGCCCTTGCCGAACAGGTATCCGGCCTCGGCCCAGCACTGGACGAGGTTCTGCCAGTTCCCGACGCCGTCGAGCCCGTACAACATGAGTTCGCTGATCCACGGGTAGCGGCCGTAGAGGATGTTGAAGTCCTCGCGCTCCCGGGTCTCGGGGTCGTCCCCGCTGAGGTAGAGGCCGTTGGCGGAGGCGTAGAAGCCCTCCGCCTTGCCGTAGCGGAGCCCGACGACGAGGAAGTCCCCGTCCCGGTCGTAGTCGCCGCCGCTGAACTGCGTGGCCGCCTCGACCTCGGCCGTGAGCGTCTCGGCGAATCGCGGCTGGAGGCGGAAGCCGATGGTGTGGATGTCCTCGGAGGGCATGTAGCCGCCGTTGGGCTTGTACCAGGCGGTGTCGTGCTTCCAGACGTAGTAGAGCCCCAGCTCGATCTCGTCAAGGGTCCTGTCCGTCAAGAAGAAGCCCGCGGAGGCCTCGTCCATCTGGTTGTAGCCGCCCGAATAGCCCGTGAGGTCGCGGTGCTCGTGGCCGAGGACGAGGTCGCTCTCGCACTTGTTGTAGAAGCCGAAGAGGTCGAGGGTCGTCTTCTCGGCCGCCTTCGCCCGGACCAGCACGCCGTCGAAGAACTGGCTGCGGGAGCCGTCCTTGCCCGTGCCCTCGGCGAAGAGGCGGCCGGAGCCGAGGCGGACGTCCTGTCGGCCGACGGTCACGTCGACGCGGTCGTCGAACAGCCCTTTCAGCTGGAAGTTCAGCTGGTCGAGCAGCACCTCGTCGGGCCATTCGTACGATTTCTGGCCGACGTTCCGGAGGCGGAGTTCGTTGAGGGCGCGGGCGTTGATCGAGAAGACGTCGCCGACGTCGATGCCGCCGTTCACGCGCGTGCGAAAGCGGAAGTAGTTGTTGTTCCCCCCGCGTGCGACGGCGGGGGCCTCGGTTTTCACGGGGATGTTGTCGAAGGCCTCCTGGCGGAGTCGGAAGTCGCCGCCCCAGCGGAAGACGACTTCATCCTTCTGCGCGGCGAGGTCGGCGGCCGGCGCGGCGTCTTGGGCGAAGGCACAGGTGGCGACGGCCAGCAAGGAGGCTGCCGTGGCGAGGGTGTTTTTCATGGGGGATCCGGGTTGGAGGTGGGGGAGTCGGGAAACGCGCTAGGTCTCCAGCAGCGCCGCGCGGTACTGGTCGAGCAGTTCCGTGTCCGCGAGGAGGTTCTCCAGCTCGCGGGCGGCATCGTCCGTCTTCTTGCCCTTTTTCCCGCGCAGGGAGCGGATCGTCTTGAGGGCGACGGACCGGAAGCCCGAGGACGTGCGGAGGATGGGCGAGTTGCAGGCGGCCGCGAGCTGGGTCATGATCTCGCTCCCGAGCGTCTTGTTCGTCGGGAAGACGTCCTTGATCGCCTCGGAGACCGTCGTCGAACCCGGGAGCAGCGCGCTCTGGGTCTGGCCGCGGGTCTGGCCGACGGGCTTCTCGGAAAAGTCCGCCGTGCTGATGCCGGTGTCGAACCGGATGCCGTGGGTGATGTGGGTGATTTCCGGCATGGCTATTCGCTCCTGAAGTCGGTGGCGAGGGACCAGAGTCCCGAGAAGATCGTCTCCAGCGCGTTGTCCGTGACGTTTCGCTCGGGCAGCTGGACGAGGAACAGCGCCTCGCCCGTCTTGGCGAGCCGGCCGACGCGCAGCGGCACGCCGAGTCGGTTCCGCGGATGCGCGGTGACGAGCAGCTTCTTCAGCGTCGCGTCGTCCGCGGCGCAAGGAGCCGTGACCGAGACGCAGAGGCTCTCGCGGGCGTACTCGAGGCGCAGCCCGATCCCGTTCTCGAACCGAAGCGCGGCCGCCCCGCGCTCGTTGAGCGCGAGGGTGGAGAATCCCATGCGGCGACCGAATTCGGCCACGGCGGTATTGATCCAGACGGGTGCGGGCATAAAGAAGTTCTTGCCGCCCCCTCTTCATCTCGCCTTCTGCGCATCGCGCCTGCGGCGTGTTTCGGGGGCTTTGTACCTTTGACTCCGGCACCGCGCCGGAATCAATCATCTATCTATCGATTTTGCCAGAAACGGAGTCGAACGGCAAGCGCGTTTTTCGCCTGGGCCCCGCATGGGGTCCCAGGGCGGGCGCATCTTGCCTCTTCCCCCCGTTGCGGCTACAATGGTGATATCACCCCACCACCACTTCCTCCGCCATGCTTACCTTCGACCGCACCAGCGTCCTCCTCAACGGCAAACGGGAATTCCTCGTATCCGGCGAATTCCACTACTTCCGCGTCCCCCACGAAGACTGGCGGCGGCGCCTCCGCCTCTTCCGCGAGGCGGGCGGCAACTGCGTCGCGACCTACGTCCCGTGGCTGATCCACGAACCCGTCGAGGGCGGCATCGTCTTCGGCGACCGCCCCGAGCGCGACCTCGCGGGCTTTCTGGAGGCCGTGGCCGAGGAGGGGCTGATGGCCATCTGCCGCCCCGGCCCCTACCAATATTCGGAGCTGGCCTGCAACGGCCTCCCCGAATGGCTCTGTGAAAACTACCCCGAACTCGCCGCGAAGAAGCTCGACGGCTCCCCGATCCACCGCGGGTCAGTCTCCTACATGCACCCGGGCTTCCTCGAACGCGCCCGCCGCTACTTCCGCGCCTACGCCGACGTCGTCCGCCCGTTCATGGCCTCCCGCGGCGGGCCCGTCGTCCTCACGCAGCTCGACAACGAGCTGACGGGCATCCACGTGTGGTTCGGCTCCTTCGACGCCAACCCCGAGACCTTCGGATTCGGCCGCGAGGACGGCAGGTACCCCTCGTGGCTCCGCCGGAAGTATGGCACGCCGCAGGCGATGAACGAGGCCTACGGCACGGACTTCGCCTCCTTCGCCGACGCCCGCCCGATCCTCTCCCAGGGCGACGTCCACGGCGTCGCCGACGAGCGCCGCCGCCACGACTTCGCGCTCTGCTACTACCGGCAGGCGGCGGACTACCTCCTCACCCTCCGCGACTGGCTCCGCGAGGACGGCATCGACGGCCCGCTCTCCCACAACGCCAGCGGCTCCGTCATGAGCACGTACTTCCAGGAGGCCTGCGCCGACCTCGCCCCCGACTTCCTCCTCGGCTCCGACCTCTACTACACCCTCGGCCAGGGCTGGGGGGGAAGCAACAGCCCCACCCCGCACTACTACATCGACTCGCTCTTCTCCCTCGACTCCCTCCGCGCCCTCGGCATGCCCCCCGCCGTCCTCGAGATGCCCGGCGGGTCCCCCACCGACATGCCCCCCATCCTGCGCAACGACCTCCTCGCCTGCTACATGGCGAACCTCGCGGCGGGCATGAAGGCGGTCAACTACTACGTCTTCACGGGCGGTCCGAACTTCGGGGAGACTGGCACGACCTGCGACATCTACGACTACAACGCCGCCGTCCACGCCGACGGCTCCCTGAACGAGACCTACTACGCGATGAAGGACTTCGGCGCCTTCCTCCGCGCGCACCCGGAGCTGCTCGACATGCACCGGGTCGCCTCGGTCCAGCTCGGGTTCGACTTCGACTGGCTCCGCTCCCGGGGCTGGTTCTCCCCCTCGAAGGACGAGCTCGACGGCGGACACGCCTTCGACTTCATCCAGCATGGCCTCCTCTACACCCTCCTCTGCTCCAGGTACTCCGCCGAGCACGTCGACCTCGCCGGCCCCCTCGACCCCGCCCGCCCGCTGCTGGTCGGCGCGGCCGCGACCCTCTCCGCCGCCGCGCAGCGCAACGTCGCGGACTTTGTCCGCAGCGGCGGACGCCTCGTCATCACCCCGTCCGTCCCCGTCCTCGACGAGGACTTCCGCCCCTGCACGATCCTCGCGGACGCCATCTGCCCCTTCCGGCTGGAAGCGCGCCAGCGCCCGGACGCCCCCGTCATCGCCGAGGGGAGGCGCCTCTACGGCGGCAAGGCCCCCCGCTTCTTCGCGGAGATCCCCGAAGGCGCCACGCCCTGCGCGACCGACGCCGCGACCGGCGAGACCATCGCGTTCGAGCGCGCCGTCGGCGAAGGCCGCGTGGTCGTCTCGACCCTCTACGGGAACGCCTCGCACTACGACCAGTGCATCGCCCTCGAATCCCTGCTCGACCGCCTCGGCGCAAAGCCGGCCGCCTCCTCCTCCAACCGCAGCGTCTTCACGTCGCTCTTCGAGAGCCCCGACGGCTCGAAGCGCGCCCTCTTCGCGCTGAACCTCTACTCCAGCCCGCAATCGACCGACGTCACCCTCTACCGCGACGGCGTCCCCTGCCCCCCCGTCCATTTCGACCTCCAGGCCATGGAGGTCAAGTACGAAGTACGAAGGACGAAGGACGAAGGATGAGTGACGAAGGACGAAGGACGAGTGACGAAGGACGAAGGACGAAAGGAGGCGGAGACGCCACCCCGCGCGAGAAGGCCCAGCCTCGTGCCGCCGCGAGACGGAGGCGCAGAAAAAAACTTTTCATCCCCTTCGATATCCGATAAAATGTCTAGCAACATTTCCGAAGGGCATTCGCGCCCGGTCTGGCCCGAGACCCGTCGGCAAAGAA
>JAEEGL016400039.1_pt1 | contig 10370 bp, 10 predicted proteins | sample 9134231 | NCBI WGS metagenome assembly JAEEGL01 (sample SAMN16246548, study PRJNA631951) | gut metagenome | biome: gut microbiome; feature: rumen; material: fiber-attached | host: Bos | place: Iran: Karaj | collected 2018-10
AAACGCCAAAAATGCGTAATGACGGGGCCAATAGCGCAGACCAGTACGCAAAAATCGCCAAAAACGCGTAGTCGGGTGGCCGGCCGGGCGGACCGTTACGCGAAAAACGCCAAAAACGCGTAATGGTGGGACCGGCGGGGCGGACCATTACGCGAAAAACGCCAAAAACGCGTAATGGTGGGACCGGCGGGGCAGACCATTATGCAAAAAACGCCAAAAACGCGTAATCACTTGACCGGCGGGGCGGACCGTTACGCGAAAATCGTCAAAAACGCGTAATGACGGGGCCAATGGGGCAGACCATTACGCAAAAATCGCCAAAAACGCGTAATGACGGGGCCGATGGGGCAGACCATTACGCGAAAAACGCCAAAAACGCGTAATCACGGCCGGCGGGGCAGACCATTACGCGAAAAACGCCAAAATCGCGTAATCACGGGGCCGGCAGGGCAGACCGGCAGGGCGGGGCCGGCAGGGCAGGGCCGCCAGGGCGGGAAGGCTACGGGTACTCCAGGCAGATGTTGTCCACCCAGAGTTCGTTGCCCAGTTCCCCGGTGAAGGTACCGGCGCAGCCGGCGCTGATGTTGAGGACGGCATGGGTGACGGGGGTGCCTTCGGGGGCCCAGCCTTCCTCCAGGATGGGGACACGTTTGCCGCGGGAATTCACGGCATAGAGGAGGTTCCCCATGAGTCCCATCCAGGGCTTGAAGCCGGGCGAGGAGGAGATGTCGCCATACTCCACGGGCACGCGGGAGTGGAGAATCCAGCCGTCCGTGCTCTTCCCGATCCGGCGGACCGCCGTCCCCACGCGGAGGGCATGGATGCGGCCGTCGGCGTCTTCCCAGCGGTGCTGGAGAACGAGCAGCAGCTGGGCCGGGTCTTTCCCCGGGAACTGCTTGTGGCTGAAGGTAGTACCCTTGGTGAGCATGCCGGTGTTGGGAAGTACGGCCTTGTAGTCCAGGACCAGGGCCGACGGCCTCCCCGTAAAAGGAATCCCCCAGTCCATGAACGAATACGGGTCCTTGACCCCGGTCACCGGTTCCAGCATCTTCCCCCAGTAGAGGGAACCCGTGGCCAGCACCTCAATATTCACCACGCCCGCCACCCGGCAGGAGGCGAAGACCGTCTTGAGGTGGGCGCAGCGGCCCGACGGCCCGTCTTCGGGCCAGACGGAAAGGCTGGTCTTGGTGACGCCGCCCACCTTGGCGTAGGCGTTGGAAGAGGCCCAGACCGTTTTGCTGTAGTCATAGGCCCGGTTCCCTTCCACCACTTCGTCCGGCCCCACCACCCAGAGGGTCTTGGTATCCCCGCCCAGGATGGCCGATTCTTTGATGTGCCGCTCCGCCCAGTGCTCAAAGTCCCCGAAGGGCACTTTCTCCAGCCGCTGGGCCCCGAGGGGAAGGGCGGCAATAAGCCACAGGGCCGCCGCCAGGCAGGAAATGCGTGCTATTTGATTCTTTTCCATATCTTTCCAATGAGCCAGGCCGGAAAGCCGGGAACCTATTTGATTCTTTTCCATATTTTACCAATCAACCAGGCCGGCAGCAGCGCAATGAGCGGCGGCAGCCAGACATTCATGAGGGAGGGCTGCACCAGGCGGCGTCCGCGGAACATGCCGCGGAGGGCCCTCCGGACGAGCCATCGGGGCGTATGGATGAGCCGGACGCGGAGCCCGAGGCGCATCCACTTTTCGTCCAGTTTATAAAGGGGCGTGGCGATGGCGGCGGGGCACACGGTGGTGACGGAGACCCCGTAGGGCGCCAGCTCGTAGGAAAGCGACACGCCGAAGCTTTTGAGATAGGCTTTGGTGGCCGAATAGACGGTGATGCCCGGCGCCGGGATGCGCGAGGCCATGGAGGACATATTGAGGATACGGCCGCTTCCGCGTTTTTTCATTTCCGCGCCGAACAGGACGCAGAGGCGGGTGACCGTCTGCATGTGGAGGTTGAGCATGGCCTGCACCCGCGGGAGGTCTTCCTCCGTGATTTCCTTGAAAAAGAACATGCCGGCGTTGTTCACCAGGATATCCGGGACGATTCCTTCCGCCAGGCACCACGCATGCAGCCGGTCCGCCGCATCCGCTTCCGAAAGGTCCGCGAAATGCGTGACGACCGCCGGACGGGAAGCCGCTTCCGCCGGTGCCCCGCCAGCCAGCTCCCGGGCGGCCGCGGCCAGCTCGTCCGGGCGGTTACTGACCAGCAGCAGGTCATACCCCCTGCCCAGGAGCTGCCGGGCGAATTCCAGCCCCATGCCGGAACTGCCGCCGGTGACAAGCGCCACCGGCCGCTTAGTTGAAGTGACTGCAGCAGAAGCGTTTACCATTTGCTTTCCTCCCTGTCGACTTCCCGCCGGAGCGGGGCGGGGAGATCCCCCACGCAGTGGTTGCATTTCATCCCCACGCTGTACATGCGGGCGATGCAGTAGTTCGAATGGCGGCAGCCGCTCCGCTCCAGCTCGCCGCTCCGGAGCCTGTTCACAAACTCCGTGTCGTGCACCAGCGCACGGGCCATCTGCAGGCCGTCGAAGCCCGCCGCCAGCGCCTCTTCCATCACCGAGCGCGAGGTAAGCCCTCCCACGTAAATGAGCGGCAGGTTCAGCGCCGCGCGGAATTCCCGGGCATCGTCCAGGAAATAACCGTCCTTATAAGGCACCGTAGGGATGACCACGTGGCCGAACAGGCGGACGAACGCCGCCAGCCACCAGTCTCTGGGAGGCATGTACCAGGCCATGGACCGGGTGGGCATGGCCCCGCGCATCACCTCCATTGGCGCCTTGCTCACAAAACCGCCGGAGAGCACCAGGCCGTGCACCCCCAGCCGTTCCAGCTCCCGGGCCACTTCCAGGCACTCGTCCCGCTGCATGCCGCCGCCGAATCCGTCGTGCATGTTCATCTTCACCAGGACGGCCATGTCGTCCCCGGCCGCCTCCATGACGCGCCGGATGACCCGCTGCATGAAGCGCATGCGGTTTTCCAGCGAGCCGCCGTAGCGGTCTTTGCGCCGGTTGGTATAGGGCGACAGGAACTGGCTGATGAGATAGCCGTGGCCCGCATGGATTTCCACGCAGTCGAAGCCCGCCTGACGGGCCAGCCCCACCGCCCGGCCGAAATCGTCCACAAGGGTGTCGATGTCCTTTTCCGTGAGCGCCCGGTGGAAGGTGGGCGAATAGAGGTTGAAGCCGCCGGAAGCCCCTACCGGGAGGCAGCCGCAGTACTTGCGGTGGGTCATGTTGCCGCAGTGGCCCAGCTGGATGGAGGCTTTGGCGCCCTCCGCATGGATGGCGTCGGTGATTCGCCTGAGGCCCGGGACAATCTCTTCCCGCATCCAGAGCTGCCCCTCGAAGGAAAGGCCGCTTTGGCTCACGGAAGCATAGGCCAGGGTGGTCATGCCCACCCCGCCGCGCGCGACGGCCGTATGGTAGTCGAAGAGCTCCTGCGAGGGACTGTGCCCGTGGGCCATGTTCTCGAAGGCGGCCGAGCGGATGACGCGGTTCCGGAGGGTGACGGGGCCAAAGCTTACCGGCGTAAATATCTGGGAATCAATCATGGCTTAGTAGATGAAGGGGATGATGCGCCGCGCGCGGGAAGCGGCCATCTCTTCCGGAAACTCCCGCTGGTACATCTCATGGATGCGGGCGGCGCGGGGCCCCAGGTTGGCGAAGGTCCAGAGGGCGAAGACGGCGCCCGCCAGGGACCAGGTGAGCACCGCGAAGCCCACCCATTCCAGGAATTCCCCGAAGTAATTGGCACTGGTCACGTAGCGGAACATGCCCGCGGTGGGAAGGTAATGCGCCGTGTCCCCGGGCTTCCGGAGGTTCCGGATAATGGTGTCCGACCCTACGTTGACGGACATGCCCGTTATGAAAAGCAGCGTGCCGATGATAAAGGGCGCGCCCCAGAGCCAGCTCAGGGGATAATAGTCCCGGGGCGATACATAAAAGATCCACCCGCCCTGCATGCAGGCGTTTAAGGTATTGAACACCACGCCCATGAGGATGATGCCCACCGGCATCTTCCCTTTTCCGCGGATGCGGCGCGGGAAGATGAAACTGCGGTGGAAATAATGCGTTTCGAAAAGAAGGAGGAAGACGATGCGCACCACGTCTCCCCGCCGGTCCGAGAACAGCCAGAGGAGGAGCATCGCCACAAAGACCGGGGCTTCCATGAGCACCCAGCCCAGCCGGTTGTCCACCGACGGGCCCCAGTGCGTGCTGTAGAATTTTCCGTACCCGGCGTCCACGAAATACAGGGCGATGAACACCGCCACGGCTATGGCGGCCATCACCGCCAGGAAAATATTGAAGGCTTGGGTCAATTCCATACTGCAAATGTACCAATTTCTCTTTATTTTTTCTTACCTTTGGGAAAACTAGACAAATGTGCCTATGAAAAAAATGGTTCTTTCGCTTACCGGCATGCTGGTAGCCCTGGCAGCTTTCGCCCAGGTTAATCTCTCAGACAAAGAGCTTTACAATGCCATCTGGGCCATGGGACAGATGTATCCCGACGGCTTCACCATCGACATTTCCACCATGCGCCAGCCCACGGAGGGCCTGGTGGTGTCTTACGGCGCCACCCAGAACAGTTTCGACCGCAAGAGCATTCCCGGCGTGGTGAAGCACGCCAGGGCCCATGAAGGTTTCGTGGGCGGCTGGTACAATCCGGAGAACGGAAAGTACTACTTCGACAGCAACCGCATCTTCCCGGAAGACAGCCTGGCGGCCGCCGTGCAGTTCGCGCGGGACAACGACCAGCATACGGTCTATATCGCCTCCAAGGGCATCAACATCTGGACGAACTATGAGCAGAAGGACATTCCCATCATCCTGGACTGCGACATGGGCTCCTCCACGGACGACCTTTTCGCCCTCATGATGCTCTACCGCTACATGGACATGAAGCGCTGCAACCTCATCGGCGTGGTGGTGGACCGCATGGGAAAGGCCAATGCGGACATCGTGGACGTGATGAACAATTTCTATGGCTATCCGGACATTCCCATCGGCCTGGAAACCAAGGGCATTCCCAACCCGCACGTGTTCATCACCTACCATAACCTCCCGTACGCGCGCTCGCGGGACGGGGTCCCCATGTTCAAGCGCAGCGTGGGGGACAACGGCACCTACATGGAAGGCTACAAGCTGTACCGGAAGCTCCTGGCGGAGGCCAAAGACCATAGCGTGGTCATCGCCTCCATCGGCTTCGTCACTTCGCTGTCCCGCCTGCTGGAAAGCGGTCCGGACGAGTTTTCGCCCCTTAACGGCGTAGACCTGGTGCACCAGAAAGTGAAGGAAATCTATGCCATGGGCGGCGTGTTCGGAGACGCCGTGGAGCCGGACTACAATTTCAAGGCAGCCATCGACTTCTCCCTCAAGTTCTTCGAGCTCTGGCCCAAGGACATCGACATTGTCTTCTCGCCCGGCGAGGTGGGAGACCCGCTGGACTACCGTCCGGAAACGGTCATTGCAGACATGAGCTGGACAGACCTCCATCCCATCAAGTGGACCTACCAGTACCTCAACTGCGACACGGGCCAGAAGATGTGGGACCCGCAGGCGGTCATCAACGCCGTGGAGGGAGACGCCCTGTATAAGCTCTCGCCGCGCGGCTGGGTCACCCTCACGCCCAACGGAGAAACCCTCTTCAAGGAAGACCCCAAGGGCAACGCCCGCTACCAGTACCCGGGAGACCCCGTGTGGTGCGACCTGGTACTCAAGTATATCCGCACCATGGCCATCCAGCACTAGCGTGCTGGATAAAATCATTTCATGATTGAGGGGCGGACCCCTCAAACTCCCCCGGGCGCTCCGCGCCCAAAGCTAAACGAAGCAATTGATAATGAAAAAAGTATTATTTCTTGTAGCAATTCTGCTGCCCCTGGCGGCATTCGGCCAGAACGAAAAAGTGTCGGACAAGGACCTCGCCACCGCCATCTGGGTGATGGGCCAGACGTATCCGGAAGGCTTCACCTTCGACCTCACCACCCTCACCCACCCCAAGGAGGGTCTCATGGTCTCTTACAAGGCCACCCAGAACCACTTCGAGCGCAAATCCATTCCGGCCATCATCAAGCATGCCCACGCGCACGAGAACATCGTGGGCGGCTGGCGGGACCCGGACACCGGCCTGTATTACTTCGACAGCACCAAGAATTTCCCGGAAGACCATCTGGCGGAGGCCCTGGCCTTCGCCCGGGAAAACGAGCAGCATACGGTCTATGACTGCAAGAGGGACATCAACGTCAAGTCCAACTACGAGCAGCAAGACATCCGCATCATCTACGACTGCGACATGGGCTCCTCCACAGACGACCTTTTCGCCCTCATGATGCTCTACCGCTACATGGACATGAAGCGCTGCACGCTGCTGGGCGTGGTGGTGGACCGCATGGACCGCGCCAATGCAGACGCCGTGGACGTGATGAACAACTACTACGGCTACCCGTACATCCCCATCGGCCTGGAAAAGGACGGGGTCAAGGATCCGCGCGTGTTCATCCCCTATCATAACATGGCCTATGCGCGCTCCACGGACGGCGAACCACTGTTCAAGCGCACCGTGGGAGACAACGGGGAATACATGGACGGCTACAAGCTGTACCGGAAGCTCCTGGCCGCCCAGCCGGACAAGTCGGTCACCATTGCCTCCGTGGGCTTCGTGACCTGCCTGTCGCGCCTGCTGCAGAGCGGTCCGGACGAGTATTCGCCCCTGAGCGGCCTGGACCTCTTCCAGCAGAAAGTGAAGAACGTCTACATGATGGGCGGCGTGTTCGGGGACTCCTTCGAGCACGACTACAACTTCACCGCCGCCATCGACTATTCCCTCAAGTTCTTTGAACTGCTGCCCAAGGACATCGACATTGTGTTCTCGCCCGGAGAAGTGGGAGACCCGCTCTACTACAGCGCCGCAGACATCATCGCAGACATGAACTGGACGGACGCCCACCCCATCAAGTGGATCTACCAGTTCCTCACGGAAGACAAGTTCCAGAAGATGTGGGACCCGCTGGCGGTGATTAACGCCGTGGAGGGGGACGATATCTTCTACCCGCTCTCCCCGCGCGGCTGGGTCACCCTCACGCCCACCGGAGAAACCATCTTCCAGGAAGACCCGGCCGGCAATGCCCGCTACCAGCAGCCCGGCTCAAAGGGATGGTCGGACTTCGTGCTCAAGTACATCCGCCTCATGTCCATCCAGCATTAATACCGGGAGGACCTCCGGCTCCACTACGGGCCGGCCGTAACAAAGTTCCGTGTGCAAAAACGCCTTGTTTTGCACACGGAACTTACTTTTCGTTGACCCGGTGAGCGCCAGGGGCCGTTTTCGCTCACGGAACTTGCTTTGGGGCGACCCGGTGAGCGCCGGGGGCCGTTTTTGCTCACAGAAACGGCCGGAGGGGTGTTACTGCTGCACCGGATCCGGAAGGATGGTGACCTTGGTGCCCAGCTTGACGCGGCTTTTGAGGTCCACGATGTCCTCGTTGGTCATGCGGATGCAGCCTTCGGTGGAGCGGGAGCCGATGGACTCGGGGAAGGGCGTTCCGTGGATGCCGATGTCCCGGTAGCCCGGCACGTTGAGGCGGAGGAACCAGGGGCCGTAGGCATTCTTGACCACGCCTATTGAGCCGCCGAAGTCGTGCGTAAGGCCTTTGGCATTGAGGAGCTCATTGATGGCAAAAGTGCCTTCCGGGGTTTTGTGGTCTCCCCTGCGCTCCTTGTTGCCGTAGTTCACCGCCACCGCAACGGGATACACTTTGATGACCTGCTGGTTGGCATCGTAGAGGGTAAGGGTGAATTTTTGCTTGTCGATGACGATGGACACCTCTCCTCCCTGCGCACGGAGCGAGGGAAGGAGGCACAGGCCCAGAAGGGCCATGAGGAGGATTCTTTTCATGGTCTGGCAGTGAAGGTTTTATGACTCCCTGGCGAAGAATTTCCAGTGGAAGAGGATGAGATAGAAGGCTCCCACCGTAACGCAGCTGTCGGCAAAATTGAATACCGGCTCAAAGAAGATATGGCCGCCCAGCCCCGGCACCCAGTCCGGCCAGGTGAAGAGCGGGAAAAAGAACATATCCACCACCCGGCCCTGCATGAGCGGGGCATAATGGCCCAGCGTGGCCACGGTGGAGTAGGTGGATTCACTGAAGATGAGGCCGTAGCAGAGACAGTCCACAATGTTGCCGAATGCCCCCGCGGCGATGAGCGTGAGGCCCACCAGCACGCCCGTGGGGACCGGCTGGTCCTTGTGGGAAGCCGCGACGGAGTCCTTGCCGCCCTGGGCCGCCTTCCCGGATGCCTGCGGCCCTTTCCCGCGCTGGAGAAGCCGGGAAATCCACCAGCAGAGCACCCCGAAGAGGACCAGGCGGAAAAGCGTGAGCAGGTACTTCCCCACCACGCCGCCGAAGGCCATGCCGAAGGCCATGCCCTTGTTTTCCACGAAGAGCAGCTGGAACCAGTTGCCCAGTACGGGAATGCTCTCCCCGAGCGTCATGTGGGTCTTGACCAGGACTTTGATGACCTGGTCCACCACCACCAGCAAGACGCCCAGCAGGATGAGATTCCGGCCTTTGCCGCCTTTCATAGCCTACTTGCGACCGGTCTTTTCCAGAATGGCTTTTCCTTCCACCGTGGTGGTGGCATGCGGCACCAGGCGCAGGCGCTCCTTGGGGATGAGCTTGCCGGTGACGCGGCAGATACCGTAGGTCTTGTTTTCGATGCGCACCAGGGCGGCCTCCAGGTTCTGGATGAACTTGTACTGCCGCTGGGCCAGGGCGCCGGCCTCTTCCTTGGAAAGCTGGAAAGCGCCGTCGTCTTCCACGGTCTTGAAAGTGGGAGCCGTATCCAGGATATCGTTGCCGCCGGCATGGGTTACCACATCCCTAAGGGTGGCATACTCTGCACGCGCCTTGTCAAGCATCTCGTTGATGATGGTGCGGAACTCTTCGAGTTCTTCATCGGAATAACGGGTTTTGTTGGTCTCTTCCATTTCTCTATCTATCTTTTAACAATCATCTTGATGGTATTCCCTTCCATCCATTCCACCTCCGCGGCGCAGGCCGGAGCCAGTTCCGGGGGCAGCAGCCGGAGGCTGAGGGAAAGGGTTTGGGCCTTCACGTATTCGCCATAGGCCGAAAGGGCGTCCGCCAGCAGCGGATCTGCCGTAAATACTTCTGTCTGAATGCGGTCCGTCACTTCAAAGCCGGAGCTCTTGCGCAGGTTCTGGATGCGGTTCACCAATTCCCGTGCCAGACCTTCCTGGCGGAGCTGCGGCGTCACTTCAATATCCAGGGCCACGGTGAGCGGACCTTCGGATGCCACCTGCCAGCCTTCCACGTCTTCCGAGACGATGGTGTAGTCTCCGGGGTTCAGGACCACTTCTCCTCCGGGGAGCGGCAGGGTATAGGCCGCACCGCCCGCCTCTGACTTCTGGATGGCGCCGATGGTGGCCTGGTCCAGGCTGCCGAAGGCGGCGGCAATCTCTTTCATGCGGGCGCCGTAGACCTTGCCCAGCACCTTGAAATTGGGCTTGATGCGGAGCGTCATGATGCCGGACGTGTCTGCGATGAACTCCATCTCCTTCACGTTCACCTCCGACAGGATGGTGGCCTTGACCGATTCCAGCTGGGCGCGCACCTGCTCCGAAATGACGGGAATCATGAGCTTGAGGAGCGGCTGGCGCACGGGGATGTTCACCTTCTTGCGGATGCCCAGCACCAGCGAGGTGGCCTGCTGGGCCAGCGCCATGCGCTCTTCCAGGTCTTTGTCGATGCAGGCGTCACAGGCCTCCGGCATGAGGGTGAAATGCACGGAATCGCCTTCCCGGGCCCCTGTGAGGTCCAGATACAGCTGGTCCATATAGAACGGGGCGATGGGGGCGGCCAGCACGGCGACGTCCCTGAGCACCTTGTACAGCGTGGAATAGGCTGCCTGCTTGTCCGGTGTCATTTCCCCGGCCCAGAAACGGGCGCGGTTCAGGCGGACATACCAGTTGGAAACATCGTCACAGACAAAGCTTTCCAGGATGCGGCCGGCGGTTTTGACGTCGTAGTCTTCGTAGGCGGCGCGGACGCTGCGGATGACGGAATTGAGCTTGGAAAGGATCCACTTGTCCAACTCGGAGACCGGAGAGGATACCCTTTCCTCCTTGTCGCTTCTCGACCTGACGGGGCCCCCGGAAATCTCTGATTTACGGGGTGGCTCTGTACGGGCAAATACTCCGGAAAGGGTATCCTCTCCGGTCTCCGAACTGGACAAGTGGATCCTTTCCAAGCTCAATTCCGTCATCCGCAGCGTCCGCGCCGCCTACGAAGACTACGACGTCAAAACCGCCGGCCGCATCCTGGAAAGCTTTGTCTGTGACGATGTTTCCAACT
>JAEEGL016418136.1_pt1 | contig 10370 bp, 8 predicted proteins | sample 9134231 | NCBI WGS metagenome assembly JAEEGL01 (sample SAMN16246548, study PRJNA631951) | gut metagenome | biome: gut microbiome; feature: rumen; material: fiber-attached | host: Bos | place: Iran: Karaj | collected 2018-10
CGAAGGGGACCTTGCCCTTGACCTCTATGCGGGTGCCGTCCTGCGGATGCATTATCTCGCGGGAGATGACCTCGCACTCGGTAAGGTTCATGCGCTTCGCACACTCAAGCGCCGCAGCTTCCGCGATCTGCTTGGGCGCGGGGAAGAACATGGTCAGCATGACCGTTCCGTCGGCGAGCCATTCCATCTCGGGACGGATCTTCTTGCCGCCGGGAGTGAACTCCTTTGTCTCCGCCATACGGACGTTGACGTTGTCGTTATCGTCGAGCTCGTCGATATAGATGATCTTATCGGGATCCTCGAGAGTGCAGCCGCCGATAAGAGCCGCGGGATCAGCGGGATCTCCGCCGTACTGCTCAACGTTGTTATAACCGTAATGAGCGGTTACGGGAGCCATGTACTGCTTGTCGCGCTTAACGATGGTGCCCGCGCCGATACCGCCGTTGATCTTCCTCGCGATACCGTCGCCGTTCCTTTCGGGATATATGCCGCTGTCAACGAAGAAGCCTTCTTCGACCGCAGCGAAGTAGCCGCCGAGCTCGAGCATCTCTTCCATGAAAAGAACCGCTCTTTCCTTGAGCTCACGGGCCTTTTCGCGAAGATAGCCGTCCTTCTTAAGCTCGACCATCTCCATAAGGCCGTCCATGCCTATGAGCGCCTGTTTCGCAGTGTCGCAGGCTTCAATATTGTAGATATGCCACGGCACGTTTCGTCCTTCGTCCGGCGTGATCGTGGACTGGATGTCCGCGCTGGTGAGCTTGGATATGACCATGTTGAGCACGTGAGTTACAGTCGCCTCGCGAGTGGAGGATTCGATGTACTTCGTGTTCATCTGAGCCCTCATGCGATACTCGTGGAAGAGATCGCGAAGAGCGACGGCATAAGGAAGATCCATGTGTATGCACGGAGCGGGAGTGGCGGTCGGCGGGACCGTGGAGAGACAGATGTTCTTTTTGGGAACGCCTACCCTCGCGGAGAAAATAGCGTTGATGCCGTGCTGCACCATGAGCTCGGGCATGACCTTCCATGCCTCGCGCGCCGTAGCGTTGGCATTATGTGCGCCGTCTATCTGCGCCATGCCGGCCCAAGCGATGAGTTTTTTGGATTCGCAGGCGTCGACAAACGAACGGATCATGTTGATATTGCGGTAAATGACGTTATACTGCGGATCCTGATGGACGCCGTTGACGCCTTCCTCCGCAAACATGACCGCGATGTCCGGACCGGCAACACCGGAGACGTAGCTGTGATAGTTTATGGGACGACCGACTTCGTCCTCGATCATATCGAGGGCCTTGCGCTGCGCCCTGACCTGCTTGCGGGTAATGGGAACGCCGCCCATACCCTGCGGAGTGCCTTCGATGAGCCCGTCAAAATGGCTCTGTCCGGCAGTCCTGATGACCATGATATGATCCGCGCCGTGATGAGCCGCCATACGCATGCGGCGGATGTCGTCCTCGAATCGGCCGGAGGCTATCTCAGTCGTGATGACGGGACCGGGCTGCGGATCGATATCCTCGAAATAATGGGCGGGAGGAAGCGGTACGGAGCGCTTTAAGGGTTCCGTAGCGTCATGGTATTCGAAAGGCCCCATGTGCAGATCGGGAACGGGTTTGCGCCACGTCCATCCTCTGCGGCGGGGACGGTAATGCTCAAGATCCTTGAGTATCTCGGCAACATTGATCGGAGCATCGGGAGAAAGCTTATAATCGCTCATTATTCGTTACCTCCCTTGAAAAGATTTTCTGCTTCATCCCAGAGGCGGCCTTCGACAAGTTCAAGTCCGGCGGGACGGATCTCCATGTTTTCGGCTTTGGCAAGACGGTACACGACGTTACCGGCGCCGTAGCACATGAGAGAACGCTCCACGCAGCCCTCAACTATCGCCTTTGCCTCAAGCGAGGAGAAGCCCATGCGAAGAAGCACCGAGCGTTCGATAGCGGGGGAGGTGTATTCCTTTCCCATCTCAAGAAGCGGATCTACGAGCTTATTGGCAAGCTCCCAAAAGCGGGCCTCAAGCTGTTCGTCCGTCAGATCCTTCAGATGTTCGCGGCGAATCAGATAGTCGTCGTCACGTTTCATAGATCTATTATTCCTCCGTAATAATTATAATGCTGCCAATGCTGCGCGCACGAACTCTTCATTCGTGTTGGTCTCTTCGATAAGGAACCTGATATCTCCGTCGGTAAGCTCATCCTTGTGAGCGCCGACGGCTCTCTTGATCCTCGACCTGCGCATATGGTCGAGATCGAGATCGGTTACTTTGATAAGCGAAGGATGCGCGGGAAGGATGATGTTCTTTCCGGGGATCTCGTCCTTAGGGTCGCCGAAATGAATATCTATGCCGTTCTGCCTCGCGAAAGAGAGCTGCGGATTGATATGCTTGCCCGCCCCGGTATACTCGGTTTCCTGAACGACGATGCACTGATCCCTGTCAAGATCCTGAGCGAGACGGAATGCGGCGGCGAGGGAAGTATTTCCGGCGGGACCCTTTTCAAGACCCTCGAGAGACGCAAGGCACTCGGTGATATAGAACACGCTGCCCTGAGTGACGGTGACGTACCTGTCCATATAACGGAGGGGTCTTGCAGCGCTCCTCGGAACGTCGGAATGGTCGGGGTTGACGGAATAGGGTACGCCGAACCCGGTATGTCCGGTAGTGAAGCTCTTCTTGTTGAACTGGCTGTCGCTCGCCATGTGAAGCCCCGAGAGGTTGACGGATGCGGCGATGACCTTTGCATTGCATCCGGCCTTCCTGAGGCCGCGCGCCGTACCGGTAAGGTTTCCGCCTCCGGCGTTGGTGCAGACGACGACGTCGGGATCCTTGCCCAACCTCGAACGGAACTGCTCGGCGATCTCATAACCGAGAGTCTCGACGCCGGCGATGCCGAACGGGGTATAGAGAGAGGCGTTGAAATATCCCGTCTCCTCAAGGAGCTGGAGCACGGTGGAGAAGAGCTCCGGACCGACCGTGAGCTGGACAACTTCGGCTCCGAGAGCCTCGCACTTGCGGGCCTTCTCGATGATCTCGGGCTGACCGACTCCCCTCGAATCGTAGCATTCCTGAACGACGATGCACTTCAATCCGGCCATAGCGGCACAGCAGGCGACGGCAGCGCCGTAGTTGCCGCTCGTTGCGGTGACTACGCCCTTATAGCCGAGCTTCTTCGCCTGATAGACGCTCGTGCAGGCACGGCGAGCCTTGAAGCTGCCCGAAGGATTCGAGGCTTCATCCTTTATGAAGATGCGGGCGCCTTTTCCCTCGGGTGCGCATTTCCTCGCAAGCTCCGTAAGATTTTTGAGCTCGATAAGTGGAGTGTTGCCGATGGAGAACATTGATTGAACGCGCCTGATCTCGTCAATGGTATAGCCGGTGGCAGCCATCATGGCTTCGTAGTCGAAGCTTATGCAGGGCCTCTCGAATTGATCGAAGTCCATTCCGACGGCGTTCTTGATTATCTCGTTCTTACGGGACATTATAGCGTCATAGCTGTTATCCATTATTCGTCACCTCCGAAAGTGATCCTTCGAACGGTATCGCCGATCTCAAGCACTTCGGGAATAAAGAACCCGAAATTGTGTTCAAAGTACGGATCGACCTTTACCACGACGCCCTTGGCGCGGCGTCCGGTACGGGTGATCACCTCGGCCTCTTCGCCGATCTCGGCGTCGTTAACGAGATGACCCTTTACCCACATCTCGAGAGGATTTACCTTTGTATCCTCGGGAAGAGCGGCCGAGCGTTCCTCGGGAGGGAGCACAACGTTGTGTATCTGCACCCAATCGCCTTTTTTAGCCATAGTATTACCTCCAGAAATATAAACGGCGGGAAACGGAATCGATCCGTTTCCCCGTATTATCATTTTTCGATATAGTCGCGGAAGTCGCCCATGATGGCATGAGGAACCGGGAGGTCGATCATGGTCTTCAGTCCGGGTCTCGCGTTAATGACGTGAGGGATCATATTGACGCACATGGCGATGGTGCCGAGACCGCCCTCTACCTCGGGAGTATTGGCGACGTGTATGGCGGGAGTGCCCTCGATCACAACGTAATCTCCGGTATGAGTTCCTTCCATTTCGGGTTCGATCTGCTGAGGATGGATAAGATCGATCTTCATCTTTCCGTCGACGTATGCCTGAGCGGTCATATTGACGCCGGCGACGTTTCCGGCAGCAGCAAAGCCGTAGGGAGCCTTACGGTCGACCTTGGTAACGATAGGAGCCATCTGCTTTTCGAACTTGTCGATCTTCCAGCCGAGAGCCTCGGCGATCATGCCGGCGGACTCTTCAAAGCCAACGTGTCCGGCAAGAGTACCGTCCTCGACGCCCTTATTGAATTCGTCTACGGTGATGCCGATGCCCTGCTCCTTCATAACGGCGGGACCGAAGGGGGAGAGGGAGTTTACGCGCTTGCACATGACGCTTTCAACGTCGATCATGCAGCCGGAGAGGCAAATGGCGAGAAGGTCCATCATAAGGCCGGGGTTAATGCCGGTCCCGAGAACGGAAACGCCGTTTTCCTTGGCGATACGGTCAAGCTCCGCGGCAAGCTCAGGATGCTGGGCCTTCGGATAGCTCATCTCCTCGGCGGTGGTAACAACGTTGATGCCCTGCTCGAGAACGAACTTGATCTTGGGGAATACTGCGGGAACGAAGGAATCGGTCGCGACGATCGCAACGTCTGCCGCTCCCTTATATATGACGGTGTTTATATCGTTGGAAATGAGGACGTCCTTCCTGTCGCCGCGTTCGATGTCAAGACGGTCGAAAATGCTTACGCCGTTAAGCTTATCCCAAAGATCGCAAACGCCCGTGATCTCGACACCCTTTTTGCCGAGGAGCATCCTGGCAATTCCGGAACCCATTGCGCCGAAGCCCCAGATAGCAACTCTAACATTTTCCATAATTGACCTCCGAATTTTGATTGATCAGATAATGATCCTAATCTATAATTATATCATACCGATATTGATCCTGCAAACCCCTGCCGAGTCTTACCGATATTATATTTTCAATTATAAAAACGCCTCTTGCTAACGCGCACGTGATTCATATATAATAGTGCGTATAAATGCTTCCCATGAAGGAGGACGATATGAGAAGACGTTTCTTATCACTCGCTGCCGCATTGTTGATGATCGCAGTGTCATCTGCCGTCTCCGTTCCCGGCCACGCTTTGGAGCCCGACTGTGTCGGAACGGGCGGACTCGTTCTCGATACCGATCCCGCAGGAGGATACGAGGGCGATTACGTGCTGATCTACAATCCCTCGACCTCAACCTATTCCGGCGTTTCCACCGGAGCAATGACAGGGCTTATCGAGACGGAGATCGATCCTTATTGCAAAAACGGGAAAAACGCAGTTCCCGAAGAGCCCTACCGCATCGACGTCGACGGGCTCATTGCCGAGATCGATTCCGCAAGACCCAAAGTCGATCCTCCGTGCGCTGAGAAGATATCCTATAACGTCGGCGACACGCACACCTTCTACATCAGCAGTTACAGTCCGGGACCTTCCGATCTTTCTTTCAAATGCGTTGCGAAAGGCGATCACTGCTACGTCTGGACTCCCGCCTCAAACGCCGCAAACTACTATACGCTCGACAGTATCGATCCAGATTTTGCTCAGCAAGTCGCCGTCGAGTTCGATTCTAAATATCCCGAGATGATCTCCTCCTTCGGGGATCCTATGAACGGGACCAACGGAGACGGCAGGATCAATCTTATGTATTACAATATCGACGACGGTTTCATTCCCGGCGTCAGCGAGGGCTACGTCGCAGGCTATTTTTCCTCATACGACTTCTCGTCGAACGGCTATCCGATGATACATATAGACACCTATCCCGGCGTTTACTACGTCAACGAAGATGGGGAGGAGCTTACCAGGCTTTCGAGGACTTTCGGCGTATTCTGCCATGAGTTCCAGCATCTCATCAATTATTCGGAGACAGGCGGTATGGATACCTGGCTGAACGAGTGTATGAGCGCGGCTGCCGAGGAAATCTGTTATCCGGGATCGAGCGTCGTATCGAGGATACAGAGCTGGGAGAGATATTATTACAGCGACAACGACGATTGGCTCGATCCTCCTCACGAGTTCGCGTACAGCCCCGATTACGAGCTGCATAACGGGTACTCGATGTATGACTGGAGCAATTATCTCGATTACGTACTGCCGCTGTATTCGCAGGTCTCGTTCTTCTCGCAGTATCTGTTTACCAATTACGGCAACTCGATATTCAGGAGCATTACTCAATACTACGCGCAAAACAGCAACGACGTTCAGGCAATCTCCGCCGCGACAGGCGGAAGCACTTCGGAGCTCGTAAAACGCTTCAGGATAGCGCTAATCGCGAATGATATCTCGGCATTCTCGGGCGAATACGGCTTCATTCCGCAGGCCGATTACGATCCCGAGGAATATCACGGCGTCGAAAACCCGTATAACCTTCTCGGTCCCGTGGTCTTCACGGGCTCAAGCTGCGAGATCAAAGGAGGGGGAGCCATCACCGTCAAACCCGTCGGCGGAGTTTACAATCCTCCCGCCGGCGCGTCAAGCTCGCTCGTTTACGTAGGCATAACGAGGAATATCCAGGTCGATCCCGTTTCGATAGAGGGGATAGGCATCACGCCTTCCGAGACAACGGGTTACGTCGGAACATCGGTGACTCTCCGCACCGTTCGTGAGCCGTATAACGCCAACGACTTCGACGTGGTGTGGAGCAGCTCCAACACTGCAGTGGGCGTCGTTTCGGGCGGTAATTATTCCGCAAGCGTGCAGGGCGTATCGGAAGGCGGTACGACCATCACCTGCACCGCGACCGACAGGTCTTCCGGAAACGTTTACACAGCCTCTGCCGTCGTTCATTTCGAGAGATATCCCACTATCGACGAAGCGCTGAATACCGCTCTCGGCTCGCTCAGCTTCACTACGAGCGGCGATTATCCCTGGATCGTGGACTTCGATCACGAGGGAAGACTTTGCGCGTCTTCAGGCAACTCCGAAGTTTCAAGCTCAAGTTCGAGCATAGTGACTTCTGTTGACATGGAGGCGGGGGAGACCCTTTCGTTCGATTGGGCGGTCAGCAGCGAGAGCAGTTACGACGAGCTGAAGTTCTACGTTAACGGGAGCGAAAAACAAAGCATTTCCGGCTCCGCAGCCTTTACGACGTATACATTTACCGCACAGACATCCGGGAGCTATATGTTCATGTGGTCGTACGTAAAGGACTACTCCGTCAATTCGGGGAGCGACAGAGGTTGGCTCGATAACGTCGTTTACAGCGGCGACTCCGGCATCACCTTTATATCGGGTGACTCCGACCTTAACGGAACGGTCGAGATAACCGACGCGCTGCTGGCTCTTCGCTTCGCCATAGCTCTCTTATCGCCCAACGAGGCGCAGCTGCTTGCAGCCGACGTTAACGAGAACGGCTCCGTGGATCTCGACGACTCTCTCAGGATATTGAGGATGGCGATGGCGATCGGCTGAAAAGGTCATACAAAAACGCCCGGATCTTATTCCGGGCGTTTTGTTTGCCTATTGGGTTTTATGCCCAGGGGTCGCTGCTCTTGGGCTGTCTGATGCCTACGAGTATGCCTGCGAATTCCCACACGAACCACTGATTTGTCGAAGGCTTATGACGGAGAACGAGATATCTCTCACTGTCCGCTCCGGAGGATCTCATAAACAGCTTGAGGTAGCCCTCGTTATACTGATCCCTGCTGTGAACGAGCTCCATAACGTTGATGGTGTAAGGAATGCTCGGGGTGTAATCGTTGTCGGGAGATGAACCGTTGAAATAGGAGCGCGTAACGTAACCCTTCCCGTCCATGAACCTGTCCCTTATGAACTGCTGATCCGACGGGGTGAGGGGGCGGGGACCCTTGAGATAGTTGAGCATCTCAAAGCAGGCCTCGCGATTAGTGGGATACACGTTAAGAGCGGCGACAAGGAACGCGGCTACCGAGTAGGGATCGGTAAGATCCGAACCGGGAAGCCTCATAAGCTCCGCAAGGTTATTCGGGAGCGCGGGAAATGAGATCGGAACGTTCTTGTTCGTAACGGCCTTGTTTACGGCTTTGCTGACCTCGTTTCCGGCCTGCTTGAAGATCGAATTGAAAATACTCATGGATCATGCCCTCGTCTTTCGATTATTGTATGTGGATGCGGAAGCTTTTCACACCTTTTTCATGATAACATATATTATCGATCAATGCAAGCTTTTGCTTTCAAAACAAGGCGGCAATGACTCAGGATCGAAGCTCTCCCGCAGTTTCCCGATCCATTCCGTTTCATACTCCGCTTTTATATTCCCGTCAACAGGAAGAAGCCCGATCGAAACTAGAGAGGTCTGCGAGCTTTCCGAAACGAGATACTCGATAAAGCCCGAGGCATACGGAAGTTTTATATCGTCTATATCCCTGTAAAGGCCGGCGTACTGTACGAGATCGTTCTCTCCATTGATCGGCTCCGCTTCGAAAGAAGGACACTTCCCACGGAGACACGCTCTTAAAAGATCGCCTGCGGCTCTTATGTCGCATATGCAGGACGACGCCTTTCCGCTCCTGAACTCGGCAGGCGTTCCGGCTGTTTCCGCAAGCTCGTCAAGATCGGTCTCAAGCGCAGCATCGGGATCGTAAACGAGCAGGTATCCGGAAGCACAGTAGGGGACGGCAAGTAAACGCATGTCCTCCTTTGAGCTGAATTCCCTGAACAGCTCCGACGGCTGCGTGCCGCATGCGAAGCTAATAACGTCCGGCGTTTCTCCGCGCAAAAGCTGTTCCTCGGCTTCGTCTTCGGACATGGACACGACGTCAAAATAGACGTTGACGTAGCGTTTTGAAAAGCTCTTCGCTCTTTCCTTCAGCCAGCCTCCGAGGCTTCCCGAAAAAGGTTTGAACTTGACGATATGCCAGACCTTTATTATGGCTGACGTGGGTTCTGTTTCATGCATGAAGTATTCTCTGTAAGGATCCGAGCCGATGCCCTTTATGAAATAATGCGGCGCGGCGAACAAATAAACGACGGACAAAACGAACAGGATCGCCGAAACGATCCTGTTTCCGATCAGTTCTTTTTTTGAAAGCGTATTTCTCATATGAAATTATACGCCGAACCATGCGAGCCTATTCTTTTGTTTCGTCGGGAGGCGGGGGAGCGGCGGGTTTTTTTTCGTCGTCGCGGAGTTTTATTACCTCCGCTGCGAATCTGCGCCTGTCCTCGCTCATTGCCGCATAATGCTTGCGTGTCGTATTGACGTCCTTATGACCGAGAACGTCCGCAACGAGATATATATCTCCGGTTTCGCGGTAGAGCATAGTGCCGTATGTGCTGCGGAGCTTATGGGGAGAGATCTTCTTTAACGGCGCGGCTATCTGCGCGTATTTTTTTACGAGCAGCTCGACCGAGCGTACGCTCATGCGTTTTTTCTGCAGAGAAAGGAAAAGCGCCTTTTCATGGCCTTCGGCGGGAATGATGCTCTTGCGGTAGTTCATGTATTCGAGAAGCGCGTTCCGGACGTCGTTACCGAAAACGAGCAATTCTTCGTTTCCGCCTTTTCTCGTAACGCGCACTTCGTTGGATGAGAAATTGACGTCGTCGGTGTCGATCCCGACGAGCTCGCTTATTCGCATCCCGGTGCCGAGAAACAGCGTGATGACGGCGGTATCTCGTACAGCGTTCTGCTGGTGAAACTCCTGCTGTTTTTTTGTAAGGCCCTGACCGCTTTCGACTGCAGAGAGGAGCCTTGACATCTCGTCCGGCTCGAGCCTGATTATAGGCTTTTCATGCAGCTTCGGAGTATCGACGAGCGAAGGGGCGTTGTTTTTGATCCGTTCCTTCTTATAGAGATATTTGAACAATGCGCGAAGCGCGGAGAGCTTCCTCGCTTTTGCACGCTCGCCGTTGACGCGAAGGTCTGAATCGTCGTCCGTTTGATAAAGGGAAACGTACTCGAGATAACATTCGATGCACGTCGGATCGACTTTTTCCATAACGGCGTAATCTATTTTCCGCATCGATCCGATACCGTCGCAGATATCCGTATCGAGCAGATACGAAAAGAATGTCTTGAGATCGACTGCGTAACCGTATCTCGTCATTATGCCGGTCGTGAGTTCGATACCGCGAAAGAAATCCGCGCAGAACGGAGGAAGCTCTTTGACAAGCTCCCGAAGCTTCAAAGTGTACTTTTTCGTCTTTTCAACGGAATACTCGCTCATGGGGGAAGCCTCCTTTCAACGTACCTGATTATAACACAACATTGCGTTAAAGACAAGTTTAACGCAATGTTGTAATGGGCGAAACAGAAAAATATATTATTGTTGTTTCATGAGCTCTTTTGCGGCGGTCCTGGCAAGCTC
>JAEEGL016737915.1_pt1 | contig 10370 bp, 3 predicted proteins | sample 9134231 | NCBI WGS metagenome assembly JAEEGL01 (sample SAMN16246548, study PRJNA631951) | gut metagenome | biome: gut microbiome; feature: rumen; material: fiber-attached | host: Bos | place: Iran: Karaj | collected 2018-10
ATTTGCCTGAGTTGAAGGGAAAAGATCCAAGGTGGGGACGTCTCACCATCCGCCATCTGCTAGATATGCAAAGCGGACTTGACTTCGACGACACCTACGAGTTCTCCATGAAGGGCTTGAAGCGGGTCAATGCCATAGCTAGATTGAACTATGGACACGACATCATGAGGCAGATCCGTGGTCTGAAATTCCGTTGCGAGCCAGGCACTGATTTTCGCTACGAGAGCATGACGTCAGCGATACTGGGGGTGGTCATTGAACGAGCCTCTGGGAAACGCTATGCCGATTATCTCAGCGAGAAAGTTTGGAAGCCACTCGGAATGGAATCTTCGGCACTGGTGAATATCGACAGTCGTAAACACGACGTGGCACATGCTTTTGGCGGCATCACACTTACCATAAAGGACCTTGCCAAGATAGGACGACTCTACCTGAACCATGGTGTATGGGATGGCAAACGCATCGTTAGCGAGGAATGGATACGCTTGTCGTCAGAATATGACCCCAGTAACTATGGCTATCATTTCAATTGGTATAACCTAAAATACGAAGGTTATGGTAAGTCACCATATCCTGGTTATTACGCCTTAGGCATCTGTGAACAGGTGCTTTATGTCAACCCTTACCAAAACCTGATTATGGTCAGAATTGGAATGAGCAACAATTGTTCCGCCGCCATTCCAGTGCTGTTTGAAACCTTGTGTCATTATTGGATCAACACGCCGAAAAAGACGAAATGAACAGCCTTCCTTCCAGAACCAAAGCCATGATTGGCGTCAGTTTCCGTGAGTTTGCCAGTCATCACAGACATCGGTCCGCCGCCCGAAAAAAACTGCGTTGTTAGGTATAATAATTGAAAGATAATTTTTTAAATATTTTAATAATTTATTTTTACACAATGAAAAGAACTAGTTTTTCTTTTTTTCTTCTCGTTGCCTTGTTGGTAATGGGTAAAATTTCTTGGGCACAAGACGAATGGCCGCTCCTTCTACAAGTTGAACGCTGAAGGATCTGCTATTGTGGCGGTTGAAAACTATGCCACTACCGCTATTGCTCCTTGCTCGGGCATCATGATCCATGCCGATGAAGCTGGAACCGTGACCTTTACGAAAGACATTCAGCAACAGCAGGCCAACAGAGGTGGTATCCAGATTGCTTTGGCTCAAGCCAATACCCGCGGCAATGCCATGATCGACAATGCTATCGTGAGCTTCAACGAGAGCACTGCACTGCCCAAGTTCCGATTTGGAGACCATGCCGAGATTTGCATCCCTCAAGGCAACGACGACTATGCCATCGCATACAGCGACAAGCAAGGCGAAATGCCACTGAACTTCAAGGCCTTATACAACCTGCCGGAGGGTTCAGGGATAAAAGCGACTGGTTTTTGGATTTTATGGAAATAGAGAAAAAGGTTTTTAGCGAGATTTCTTTTTTTTGTTCCGAAAGCCAAATTTTTTTCTATCTTTGTCAATCATAAAACTTTGTCGCCATGAAAAAACTTTTTCTCATTCTCCCCATCCTTATTGCGTTGGCCTCTCATGCGAAGGCCGACAACTTTGTCACCGATGTGATGGTCATCGGCGGAACACAAGCCGAGACGAACGCTCTGAAAACCCAGTACCAAAACCAAGGCTGGACCTTCGTCAACAAAGACTTGAACCAAGGTGCCGGCGGCGACTACATCTACTTGCTCTACAAGACGGACAGCGACGCCAACCCCGATGCCACTTTCATCACTTACTTCTCTTGGCTCAGTTTTTACACCGAGGAATTCTCGATGATGTCTGGCACCTTCTATCCTGTGGCCTATGATGGCGGGAGCCAATTCGTGGCGAGTCAAGGTAACTTAAACTGCGGCACAAACGGGTTGTCTTTTTACCTCTATTACACCAAAGACTCTAACGGGGGAACCGACAACCCCCACATCGTAAAATCCATCTCCTTCAACAGCAACTCGGAAGGTTCAATGCCAGAAGGTGCCGACTTCAACTGGGAATGTGGCGGCAATGCCCCTGCAATCTATATGCACCCCGAAATAACGCAAGGGTGGATGTTTTGGCAGGGCAATGACACCGAGTGCATGATCACGGGTTATGACGGCCCCAAGGCTTGGATAACTACATATACCGTACCCTCCACCCATGACGGACTGAATGTGATTGCCGCCAATGTCTTTAGCGGGTTCATCAATCTTGAGACTTTGAATTTCTGGAATAATTCTCATGTTACCGTAATGCCTTCGATGCAGGGTTGCACCAACTTGAAGCATGTCAATGTTCGTCTTAATAACAATACCTACCCAGACCAGACACCTCCCTCCATGACAAGCATCCCTGACTTAGCTTTCTACGAAACAGCCATCGAACAATTAACCATGCATTCTGTCACCCAAGTCGGAGACTATGCTTTTGAGGGTTGCAACCTGTCGCAAGTCATCTTCAATCAATCAAATGTCCAAATCGGAAACTACGCTTTCGCCAACATCAGTCGCAATTGCACGGTTTCTTATGCGGGTTCCGTGAATGACTGGAGCGCGAATACGTATGTGTATTCGCCGAACTTGGTCGTCAATGCATCGGATGGTGCTTGCGGCTGGTGTGGCGGTGCTGATGCGACAAGTGAAAACAATCTCTATTGGATCTTGGCCAATGGGCATCTGACCATCGATTGGCTGTGGGAAGGTTCCCCCGAAGAGCAGGTCATCAGCAGCTACAATTGGAACAAAAACAATGTCCATTCCCTCACGCTGAATCATGTTTATTTCATAGGAGCAAACGCATTTCAAAACCACACAGGTCTGACCTCCGTCACCATAGGTAACAGCGTGACGAGCATCGGGGATAGGGCTTTTTTTACCTGCATAGGTCTGACCTCCGTCACCATAGGTAACAGCGTGACGAGCTTCGGGGATTTTGCGTTTTATAACTGCCCAAGTCTGACCTCCATCACCATCCCCAACAGCTTGACGAGCATCGGGGGCGGTGCTTTTCAAGATTGCACAGGTCTGGCCTCGGTTCATATATCCGACCTCGCCGCTTGGTGCAACATATCTTTTGGCAATTATTTGGCGAATCCTCTATCCCATGCCCATCATCTTTATGTAAATGATAATGAAATAACGGATTTGGTTATCCCCAACAGCGTGACAAGTATCAAGAATAATGCTTTTAATGGCTGCACAGGTCTGACCTCCGTCACCATCCCCAACAGCGTGACGAGTATCGGGGATAGGGCTTTTGGGAACTGCACAAGTCTGACCTCCGTCACCATCCCCAACAGCGTGACGAGCATTGGGGTTGCATCTTTTTTTGCCTGCTCAGGTCTGACCTCCGTCACCATCCCCAACAGTGTGACGAGCATCGGGATTTATACTTTTAGGGAGTGCAGAGGTCTGACCTCCGTCAACATCCCCAACAGTGTGACGAGCATCGGGGATCAGGCATTCTATAACTGTTCATCCTTAAAAGACCTCTACTTCGACGGCACAAAGACGCAGTGGAACAATGTGACCAAAGGGAGGGCCTGGAAAGACGGTGTGCCCTCCAACTACAAGGAACACTGGCGTTGCACTGTCACCTTCAATGCCAACGGCCACGGCACGGCACCCGCCCCGCAGACCAACCTGTGGAGCAAGGAGAGCAAGGCCACCCAGCCTGCCGCCCCAACCGAAACGGGCTATGTCTTCACGGGCTGGTACACCGACACCCAATGCACCACGCCATGGAACTTCAGCACCGACATAGTACCCGACGACATGACACTCTATGCCGGCTGGGACCTTGAGGTGCAAGGACTGCAAGGCTCGGGCACTGCCGAAGACCCCTATCTGATCAACAACAACGGGGAATGGATCTGGTTCGCGCAAAGCGTCACCAACGGCACGACCTACGCGGGACAAACCGTGAAACTCGCCGCCGACATCACCGCCACCGTCATGGCAGGCTCACACACCGGCGAAAACAACTACCATGCTTTCAGCGGCACCTTTGACGGCGACGGACACACCATCACCCTCGCCCTCTCGGGTAGCGGCGAAGGCATAGCCCTCTTCTCTGACCTCAACGGCGCGACCCTCAAGAACCTGAAAGCGCAGGGCACCGTAACCACTAACGACCGACGCCCCGCCACCTTTGCCATCATCGTTTTCGGTAACAGCACCATCAGCAACTGCTGGAGCACCGTGGCCGTGTCGTCAACCAGGACCAGCAGCTGGATAGACGGCGGCGGCTTCGTGGGCCGTGTCAGTTCAAACGCCACACTCAACATGACCGACTGCGCCTTCCACGGCTCAGTGACCTTCACCAACGGGGCCACCACGGGCGGTGGCATGATAGGCTACACACAAAACAACGCGACGGTCAACCTCACCAACTGTCTCTACAGCCCCTCTGCGCTCACACTGAACGTCAGCCAATACAATCCTCGCGTCTTCGTCTCGGGCAGCGTGGCAGGCAATCTCAACAACTGCTACTACAACGCCGAGGCAGCGGCCTCGGTACTTGAGAACCAAGGCATCGATGCCTCTGGGATGAGCAACGAAGCACTGGTAGCAGCCCTCAGCCCGAATTGGACCATCACCGACGGCCTTGTGGTGCCCAAATGGATGCGCACCTTCACCAAGTCCATTGCTGGCTACGGCACGGGCAACAGCAGCTGGCAGTTGATTGCCTCGCCCGTCGGCACGGTCAATCCCCAAAACGTCACCAACATGCTTAGCGGCAGCTACGACCTCTATGCCTTCGAGCCCAGCCCATCTGACAATCTGGAATGGCGCAACTACAAGGCCGACACCTTCAGCCTTGAAGTTGGCAAGGGTTACCTTTATGCCCATGACGACACGGTCGCCCTCGTTTTCACCGGCACCTCCATCGAGGCCACTGATTTCGTGGAAGTGCCGTTGGTGTACGATTCAACCGACGAACGGAAGTGCTGGAACTTGGTGGGCAACCCGTTCCTCTCTGCGGCCTACCTCGACAGGCCTTACTATGTGCTTGATGCCGACAGCAAGGACATCAACCCTGAACCCATACCGGCCACGGTGCCTGTTCCGGTTTGCACGGCGGTGTTTGTGAAGGCCACTGTGGAAGGTGACACGGTGGTGTTTGGGACGCAGTCCCGTATGGCCTCAAGACATTAAGCAGGCGGTGAAGCATCGCATAACCCCTGCTGCAAAGCATACAAACAACAAAAACATATCATTATGAAAATCATCAATCTTTTTATCCTCTTCGCCCTCATGACCTTCGGGCAGGCTAATGCACAAAGACTGTCTGGCTCGGGCACGACCCAAGACCCATATCTGATCAACAGCAATGCGGACTGGAACACCTTCGCACAAAGCGTCACTAACGGCTCGACCTATACGGGCCAAACGGTGCAACTCAATACCGACATCACCGTCACCACCATGGCGGGAGTCGAGAATAAGTGTTTTGCTGGTATCTTTGATGGGAAGGGTCACACCATCACCCTCGATATGACGGCCAGCATGCAATTCACCTCCCTCTTCTGCTATGCTGACGGTGCCACCTTCCAAAACCTGAAAGTAGATGGTACCATCAACACCACGAAGAAGTTTTGCGCCGGCATCGTGGGAGCCGTCGTTTACAACGGCTGTACCTTTATTAACTGCGTCAGCGAGGTCACCATCAATTCCTCCATCAACGGCGATGGAACACACGGCGGCTTTGTGGCGTATGCCGCATGGGGTGACAACACTTTCGAGGGCTGTGCCTTCACGGGTAAGCTGCTTGGCGCAAACACCACAAACGTTGGTGGTTTCGTCGGCTTTACTGAAACCAACCGTGAAGCCACTGTCTCTTTCACCAACTGCGTCTTCCATCCCGAACAAGTCACCATGAGCGGCAACGGCTGCCAGACCTTCGCGCGCTGGCGTTCGGGAAACAACAGCGTCATCATTGGCGACAACTGCTACTACTCGCAGACTCTTGGTGCAGCCCAAGGCAAGCTGATGCATAGCATCACAGGCGGCGAGTATGTCACTGTGGCCTTCAGCGGCAATGCCAACACTTACAGTGTCAGTGGCATCAGTACTTATGGTGTCGGCATGAGCCTTCCTTCTACCGCTGAAGAAGGGGCAGGGGAGAGGCTGCTCTTTGCTGGAGAAGGCGAGACGGTGAGCCTCAACCTCAGTTGCACACCGCCCTCGAACTATGGCTGTTTCGGTTTCGCCACGGTCAATGGCACCCTCACTGGCACGGCCAACCCTTACACGCTAACTATGCCTGACGAGCCAGTGACGATTCAAGCGGTGCTTGAACAATTACCGCCTGTCGCCTACCTCGATGAGAACGGCGAGGAGCAGGAGTGTGCCTCCTACACTTTAGTGACCAACAATCTCGGCTTCGACAACCTCTCTGCCGGCTGGTATGTGGTAAAAAACGACATCTACATCAATAGTAGCATCAACTTCACCGGCGATGTCCACCTCATCCTCTGCGACAACGCAACGCTGAACATCAGCTGCCTTGACGATGCCCTCGTGGTTGACGGCAGTCTTACCCTCTACGTCCAGAGTGAAGGCACGGGAAGCCTTACCGCCAATTCCAACGGTGGCAACGGTATTGTAGTCTTTGAAAACTTGACCATCAACGGCGGCACCGTCACGGCTGATGGCTATTACGGCGATGGCATCCTTGCCACCAACCTGACCATCAACGGCGGCACCGTCACCACCGAAGAAATCTTCTCGCCAATGGTCACCCTCGGCTGGAGCAACATCACCGACCACATCACCGTCGGCAGTTTCACCTATAACATCACGCCCACTGTCAGTGTCAAGAGCGATCAAGTCTTGCAATACGAAAACAACGGCGAGATGGTCACCATCAGCGGCACACTCAACGAAAACCAAATCAATGCTATTGGCGGCAAGACGCTCTACCCCAGCTTACCCGCTGTCGCCTATATTGACGAGAACGGCGTGGAGCAGCAGTGTACCTTTTACACCGTAGTGACTGACGAGCTCAATTTCGACAACCTCCCCGGCGGCTGGTATGTGGTGAACGAAGACATCTCCATCAATGGTAGCATTCACTTTACCAGCGATGTTAACCTCATCCTCTGCGACAATGCAACGATGAACATCAATGTTGTCTATTCCGATGCCCTCTACACAGATGGCAGCCTTACCCTCTATGGCCAAAGCGAAGGCACTGGAAGCCTTAACGCCACTTCCGTAAATGACATTGGCATCCGTACTATCATTCTGGTCATCAACGGTATCCACGTCATTGCTACAGGCGGTAACAGAGGCATCTTTGCTAACGACCTGACCATCAACGGTGGCACTGTTACCGCTATGGGCAATTGCGGTATCTTCTCCTCCAATGTCTTCCTCGGCTGGAGCAACACCAACGACAGCATCACTGTCAGTAGCATCGTCTCTTATTATACGCCCTCCGTCAGTGTCAAGAGCGGGCAGGCGTTCTATTATATAGGCTATGACAGCGGGGAAAAACAAATGATGGACACTGTCATCATCAGCGGCATGCTCACTGCATGGGAGATAGAGGCCTTAGCAGGGAAGACGCTGATGCCTTACATCGAGCCTTGTACGCCCCCCTCTGATTTGGAGGTCACTGGTATAAATGCCACCTCCGCCACCTTGCAATGGACGGGAGTGTCAGAGATGTACAATGTGAATTATTATAAGCAATGCTTCTATGACAGCTTTGAAGAAGACCTCAGCGCATGGACCATATATCATGAAGGCGACGGTGCCTCATGGGAATGGGGTGTGGAAAGCCCGCACGATCACAGTGCTGACTTGAACGCCCACAGCGGTTATTATGCTGCAGTATCCTATAGCGGATATGATGTTCATGCCGATAGCTGGCTTATCTCTCCTCAGATTCGGTTTCCTAACCATACCATGTTGAAGTTTTGGATTACCTGTCCCGGATACGATAATGTACTGGACGAGTACGAAGTGCTTCTGTCCACTACGGGCAACGCCATCTCAGACTTCTCTACCGTCCTGAAGGAAAAGGAAGCTGCCAACACGACTTGGACCGAAGTCTCGATCGACTTGAGTGAATACGATGGACAATCAGTCTATATCGCCATCCGTCATGACTATACTGGCGGTTCCTTTATCATGGTTGACGACTTCGCTATCTTGGGATGGTTTGAAGAAATGCTTACTCCTGAGAACCACCTATTCATCTATGACTTGCAGCCATTGACTGAATACCATTGGCATGTGCAGGGTCTCAATTGCGACGGCGAAGGTTCCGGCACTGAATGGAGTGACACGGCAACCTTCACCACGTCCAGTTCCTGCTGGCCTATCCACTCCTTGAGTATCGACAACTTAACTTCTTTCTCGGTCAACCTGAGCTGGATCTTGGGTGACGAAACCCAAACCGATTGGCAGATTTGCCTCAACGATGACGAGAACAATCTCATCACTGCCAACACCAACGAAGGCTTCCTCTTGGATGGCCTTACGCCCAATGTTGAGTACACTGTGAAAGTCCGTAGCTATTGCGGTGAAAACGACTACGGCAATTGGAGCGACACAATAAACTTCACCACACCCGAAGTCTGCGCGACACCTAAAGACCTTACCGTCAGTAACATCACCACCGTTTCTGCTGACCTTAACTGGATTGGAAAAGAGGATGTCGAAAGCTACACGGTACGTTACAGGTCGGCAGAAGGCATGGTTGTTCACTTCCTGGAAGACTTTAGCGACAACATCGACCGTTGGACTTTGGTGGATTGTGTGTCAAGAACTGGCCTCGATAATGGTGCCTTCGCCTTCTATCGTGTAACCGATGCAAACACCCCAAATCCTAACCAATACCTGATTTCTCCCGATCTCACAGGCTCTGTCACGAATAATAGCGTTCTCGAGTTCAAATATCGTATTTATGCCTGTGGCTATCCTGAGACCTTCATGGTTGGCTTCTCTAGTACTGACAACGAGATTGGCTCCTTCAGCTGGAGCGATCCTATCACCGTTTCCACTAATGTGTGGAATACCTATGATGCCAGTCTGCCAGCCAGCACCAAGTACATAGCCATTCAATGCCCTTCGGTTCGTAAATACCATCTGTTTATCGACGATATCATCATTGGGAATGAAGCTATTGCTGGACAATGGATGACAAACATCACACCTGAAACCGAGGCACATCTCATCAATCTCAATGCAGGCACCATGTATGAAGCCCAAGTGAGAAGCGACTGCAATCCGGATGGTTGGTGTGATAAAATCACCTTTAAAACGGAGCTTGACGGCACCATGGTGTTTGTCAGCGAAGGCGACTGGAACGCTGCCAGCAACTGGATACCTGAAGGCACTCCTACACTTGGCAACAAAGTCATCATTCGCGCTGACGCTACCATCCCGAGTGGCTGTGTGGCCGAAGCCAACCGCATCCTCTTCGAAGGCACAACGCTCACCGTTGAGAATGGTGGTCAGTTGAAAGTCAATAGCGACATCACCGCTACGATAAAGAAGGATATCGTTGGCTATGGTTCTGACAACGCCCAGACCAACATGGGCTTCTTCCTCATTGCCATACCAACGACTGATCCCATCACTGCTGCCGATGCGAGTCTCCTTACTGCCGATAACAATTACGACCTTTTTGGTTGGGACCGTACTGCCACCAATGAGGAGTGGCACAATTACAAGAAAGACATGTTTCCCTTGTCCAACGGCATGGGATACCTCTACGCCAACCAAGGCAATCGTGAAATGAACATCACCGCCACGCTACGGCGCAGCAGTTTGCCTGTCACTTTGACTCCTGCCTATGATGAACAGGCTGGTGGCTGGAATCTTTATGGCAACCCGTTCCCATGTGAGGCATATCTCAGCACCGATGATGAAGGCGTGACCTTCTACCGCCTGATTGGCAACGAATTCGTGCCTGTAACCGGTGCCATCGCTCCAATGGAAGGCTTTTTCGTTGTGGCTACCGCCGCCAACCAGACCTTCACCATCAGCAGAGAAGCTCCCGCCAACCAGATTCTGCCTTAGCAGCTTGAACATGACAGTTTATAGGATGTGAAATGAATAGCCTTCCTTCCAAAACCAAAGCATTGATTGGCGTCAGTTTCCGTGAGTTTGCCAAATATGCCTTGCCGAGCATCATAGGGATGCTCATCGTGGGTTTGCAGACCATCATCGACGGGCTTTTCGTGGGCCGTGGCGTAGGCGCGCTGGGTCTTGCCGCCGTCAACATCGCCATGCCGCTCATCAGCTCTATGCTGAGTGTGTCCATTATGATTATCTCTGGCGGCATCGTCATCACGGGCATTGCCAAGGGTAGGGGAGATGAGGCACTGGCGAAAGGCTCTACGTCGCTTACCTTTGTCGCCTTGGTGATTAG
>JAEEGL016742021.1_pt1 | contig 10370 bp, 8 predicted proteins | sample 9134231 | NCBI WGS metagenome assembly JAEEGL01 (sample SAMN16246548, study PRJNA631951) | gut metagenome | biome: gut microbiome; feature: rumen; material: fiber-attached | host: Bos | place: Iran: Karaj | collected 2018-10
GTTGCTTAGTTTAGAGTAAAGAGGTCTAAAGTCATAAATCGGTGATTCCGTTCCCCAGCCGGACATAAATACAATGGTATGCTCTCCTTCTCCCTCCACATATATATTCATGTTCCGGCCGTCTATTTCTACGAATTCGCCAGGATGATCTATAAGCAGTTCTTGTTCCCGGCTCATAGCAATCTCATTCCAGATTTTCACAACAGTCAAAAAAAAACAATAAGACCGCTATTATTCCAAGCAACGCTCTCCCAATAATCTTCAATACCTTTTTCATACATACCTCCCATAGCACAATACCACTTATTACGATATACATCATATCACGAAGTATGCGATTTTCAAGGATGGCTTTTGTTAATGAAATGAAAACTCCAAAGAAGAACAGACTGATAATTTAACTATCCGATCATATTGGTAATCATTGTTCATTTCGAGAAACAGTCATATGCTTAAAACATGGCTTGCCTTATATACATTTCGTCGATCAGCACTCTAGTAATACAGATGTTGACGTATGCTATGTATTCTCTTTGATCGTTCTTCATTCTGAATCTTTTATATATTGTCCAAGCCCATATTCCTCAATATAATCATCGTCAAATTCGAACCGCAAGAACGAATCATATCGTTTTATATACTCGATATAGAGTTCTTCCCAATTAAGTTTCATGACCAGGTTGAATCCCAGGAAGTATTTCCATGAATCCTCATTGTACTTTTCAGTATAATCGAATATCCATCTGATAATATGCCCTTCTGAGGGAGAAAAGGCGTCAGATGGCAAACGGTATCACATGCAGTGTAACAATTGACGGATACTCGGATTTTGTTTTCCTTGATGATAAAGGCGGTCTGTTTCACTATAAGAAGCTCAATCACCGTTTAGACAGGATATCTGCTGCGATAGACAACGAGATTAAGAGCAAGGGCACGGTAAACGGCTTATCCTCCTTCCCTCACGTACACAATCACATGCTGAGGCATACGTTTGCGACACGAATGAGAGAAGCAGGAGCTGACATAAAGGCTACAGCGGACATTATGGGGCACACAGAAGTCGAATTAACGCTCAACACCTATACCGATGCCAGCGAAGATTTCAAGAGACAGGAAATCGCTCTTCTCGATGTCCTCGATTCTAAGCAGGCGATGTGACTTCAAAGCTTAAACCATGATTTAAACCAATTTATTCGGTATATATACAGGTTTATACAGAGTTTTGATGATTTGTCTTTTTAGACAATATGTAATGACCCCCGATTTGTAGGTTCGTGGATTTACCCATATACTACAAGTCGCTTAAAACAATGTGGTGACGGGAATTACCGCATACAAATGGAGGTCAGATATGGATTATAGCACGGTTTATGTAGGCATGGATGTTCACAAAGAAACCTTCTCGGTTTGCTGTTATACAAACGAGAAGGAAAAAGCTGAGTATTGTCAGACAATTGATGCTCATTACAGTAAAGTCCTGAACTATCTTGAAGCAATGAAATTTCACTATGGTAATGATGTTCTGTTTATCTGCGGATATGAAGCCGGATGTCTCGGTTATACTTTGTACCATCAGTTAACTGATCACGGCATTACCTGTGTTATTCTCGCGCCTACAACGATGTTAAAGCCGTCAAGCGGAAAGAAGATTAAAACAGACAAAAGAGATGCTGCTTTGATAGCACGTTGCCTGGCTCATAATGATTATAAAGCCGTACACATCCCTACGGATAAAGATGAACAGATCAAAGATTTTATTAGGATGAGAAACGATCACAATCTCGCATTAAAGAAGATCAAGCAACAGATTCTGGCATTCTGCCTGAGGCACGGATATAGATATGATGCAGGAAAGAGCTACTGGACTCAGAAACATCTTGTATGGTTGCGTACGATAGAGATTGATGGACTGTATAAGGAAATCTTAGATGAATATCTCCTTACCTACCACACATTAATAGATAAAATAGATCGCATTGACAGACGAATTGAAGAATTGGCATACGATGAAGACTACAAAGACAAGGTAAATAAGCTTGTCTGTTTCATTGGAATAAAAACACATACAGCACTTGCAGTTATAGCTGAGACTGGCGATTTCAAACGATTCAAGGATGCGAGATCTTATTCTGCATATCTCGGTCTTGTCCCTGGAGAAGACTCAAGCGGGCAAAAGAGATGTGGGCTATCCATTACCAAATCGGGTAACAGCCATATACGTAGTCTCCTAGTAGAGACTGCCCAAAGTTATACAAGAGGTCAGATTGGGCATAAATCAAAAGCTCTCAAAGAACGCCAAAGAAGTAATCCATCAGAAATAATCACATATGCGGATAAGGCTAATGAGCGATTAAAAAGAAAATACTACGGCATGACATTAAGAAATGGTAAAAGAGCTAATGTTGCAAAGACTGCAGTTGCAAGAGAACTCTCATGTTTCATTTGGGGAATGATGACGGAAAACTATAACTAAGGACAATTAGCATGAATATAAATATCAGAAGCGGATAAGTGAAACACTTGCTCGGAACCCTGAAAGCACCTTGAAAGGGCTATGGCCATTTTAAGGTTTGAGCAATGTACGAGCCAGCTATGTCGGCACAAGAAATTGTGATCCACGCTTTTAGAGGGTATAGCTCACGGCGGACCATTGACCTGTAGGTAACCAATCCACGTATATCAGAGTGGCCAAGGCCGAGAACTGATACTCCATAGCTCTTCTAAGATGCTTTCAGGTATTGTTGATACTAATTCAGTATTGACACAGGTCATTACATATCAGCTGGTAAATCTACGTCAGCCCAGTAATCACGGGCTTTTCAGAGCAAAACAAAAGGGTCTGCAGTTTCCTGCAAACCCTTATTGGTGGGAAGAGGTGGATTCGAACCACGCAAAAGCGTCCTAATCACGAAGTCAATAAAATCAGGCGTTTGAGCATCATGTGCAACACTAAAAACTTAGCTTAAACCAAATTTAAACCACAATAATTAATACATAGGGGAACCAATAAAGATAATGACCGAGTGCAGAATATTTATTCACTTGGTCATTCTTTTATTCCATTTAACCCTCTGCCCTCTTGCTTCGGGTTAAACATATAATCTTTCCTTACACCTATTCGAGATAATAGCCCTTGAAGACAAGACCTTTAACAATAAATAGAGACACTAGTAGCAATGCAGATATTGCTATGGTCTTAACGATAGAGATTTCATCTATTCTTTTGTAAAAATATTTTTTTACTGAATGAAGCGGTATTGTTATCAGGATATTAAGAACTATAGTTATCACCATTATGAGTATATTCTTGTGCCACTGAGGAAGGACCAATATAATCACTTTATGCATTGCTTGTATAGAGAAAAATGATGCAATCCAAAACTCAAGAGTACAATCAGATAAATAACTGACAACGCGAGTTTTACTAATAGCCATAATAATCTTCGAATGATCCATAATAGATGCTATTATCAGAAGCGATGAAATTATAAGCGAATACCCATTGAAATAGTAAGGGTATCCATCAAATTGAGGAAACAAATTATATAGAATTATAATTCCCGAGAACAAAAGCCCCCAACAAAACAAATGTAATATTGAACAAATTGGCGACTTGCTCTCTTTTTCTATGAGTCTGCTTTTTATTACATAATCTGACAACAAAGCCCCAAACGTGAATTCAACCATTCTACAAATAACATTAGTATAAATGTTTATTCCATAGTTTATTCCGACAAACGGAAAAGAAAATTGCAAGGCAACGAGTACAATTAACAGAAAGACTTTATTCTTCTTTTGAAGCGAAGAAACACCACCAATAACCAATGGACATAATAGATAGCAGAAGAATATACAACTAACAAACCATAACCCAGTACTAATGAAGTAGTTATATATTCCAAAGGACTGTAGCATGAATAATTGTACAGGAAGCGTGTAAATATCATTAAAAGAAATCTCTTTAGTAAAGAGAATATACATAAAAGCCCAAACAATCATATATAAAGGAAATAAAGACATGAATCTCTTCTTCCAAAAACGGATAAGTCTTTTACCTTCAAATATATCTTGGTCATTATATATATAGTACATAATGAATCCCGACAAAACGAAGAACACTGTCATCCATACCGTTGATTGATAAATGATAGGGGTAAGAGAATGAAACTCTACACCAAGATTCCATTTAATATGATATAGCAGCACTAGAAAAGCCATAACCACTCTTACAATGTTAAGTTGCCATATATAATTCTTCTTGTGATCCACTTCTCAATAATCTCCTTATACAGCATGAATATTAAGCACAACACAAGTTCAACTACTGGTTGGGTCTTCTTCTATGTTCAATGATACCTATAAACGTTATTGCCACTAAGGTTATTAACGAAACAATGATACCAATCGTTATTCCCGGCGTCTTATATCGCAAGACCACCGTATTATCACCTTCTTGAAGCGGAATTCTGATTAAGCCATCGGCAAATGCAATAATGTCAGTTATATTCCCGTTTACATAAGCCGTCCACCCGTCCGCAGAAGGTATTGATGTTTGTAGATACTCCGAATTTGACACGTTTACTTCACAGGAAACGTAACCATCCTCAATAATTAGATTCTCAACAGAATCATTTACTCTCAATGATTGAATAACACACTGCAATTCTTCGAAATCTATTCTGTAAAAACGCGTACCGGCGAAAACACCAGGAGTTTCCGATTCAATTGTTATACTGAGACAACCTTGATCCGACCATACTGGTACATAGAACAGAGTCTGAGCCTGCCACTCACCTACATGGATCCAATCGCTACCATTGATCTTTACAGCGCCATATAACGGATTATCTACATAACCGTACACAGCATCATCTACCACAACATTTATGTTAAAACAATCTGCGTTTCCGATTGAAGAATACTCAGTAACTATTGGTTTGAAAACTTCAACTCTTCGACCAACTAAGTTACTGTACATAGAATTAACGAACTCAAATGGATTCGAAAACTCATCCAATCCAGTATCATATGCACTTCCATCCACTGAGAAAACTATTGGCAACGAATAGGGGTTTTCATACAATCGACATTCAGGACTTAATGGGCTATCGCCAATATCAACCAATCCCTGTATGGGATAATTTGAAATTATATAGTTTACTCCTAACAAGGAATCAGTAGGAATAATCGAGGTTAATACAACTTGCAGATTACCACCCCAACAGTTATAACCCATATTCGACTCTAAATCAGTTTGTATATTCTCAGACAGTGATGAATAACCTGATATCCCCATGAATCCGACAGCCATTGAATCATTGACAGTAGAAGAATAACTGAGATTACCTTGTCTATGAAATGTTTGAGAAATCCTGTAGTAACCGTCATCAATAGTCTTAATATCATTTATCGATTCTTCAAGATTACAGATATATCCCGCATACTCCGACCCATTATCCATCATATAACTGTCAACTAAATAACTAGCATTAAAGAACAATTCTGCAGCACACACAACAACGATTGAAATATTACCAATCGTAATATGCAACTTATTCTTCTTTTCAATTGGGAATAGGAAAGCAATTAACAAAACAAATGCGGTCGTTGCATATACATGATTCAGATTCCATTTCGGGTTTACATATGCCAGTAACAACAACGCTGCAGACAAGCCTATACCCTCTACTATAAACTGATTTCTGTTATTGTTATCGGTATCGAATCGATTCAATCCCTTGGCCGCTATGAACAGAATTATGAAGCACCCTAAATATGAATATCTATACCAATACCCTTCTCCGCTCTTAAACAAAGAAAACGCAAAAAACAAAGGCTCATAATAATATGACAAAACACCAAACAGCAACAGCAATCCACATTTGATCTTATCCGAAAACACTACAGAACAGTTTCTGAAAAAATGTATAACCGCTAAAAGAGCTAAGCTGCCGCAAAACAATGCTACACTGCCCGATTCACTATAAGCACCAATAGTGTGATTCTCAATCGCTGAATATAGATTTCCCATAAAACTACTGTGAACACTAGACCAATCAAACGATGAGCCTTCACCACTACGCAAAGCAATTATACTTGGAACAAAAAGACATGAACTAAGTAACACGCCTAAACTCATTGAAAGAAAAAAACGACATATATCGTTGAATAATCTTCTTCTTTGAAAACTATCAAGTTTCCCATGTAATAATTCTGATTCTTCGTAGAAGAACCATATCAGAGAAAATAAACAATTTATGCCTCCCGTATACCAATTTAAAAGCACCGTAATTCCTGTAGCAACAGCCAGAGGAACAATTCTCTTCTCATTTACACAGTAATATATTCCCAACAACATAATGGGAAGCATATATACCCCATCGAGCCACATCATGTTGAAGCTCTGCGCGATATTGTACTCCATCAATCCGTAACTTATTCCCAATACAATAGTGAAAACCGTTCGAATATCAACAAATCTTTTCTTTACATAATAGCTAAAACAGTATGCTGCAATTACCGATTTGATTGCAAACAACATGTCGATGAACGCAGGTGCTTTTTCTTTTGGAAACAATAAAAACAAAGCATTCAGAGGAGAAGCCAAATAATATGCAAAGAATGGTATAGCTGTTCCGCCCAACTCTTTTGTGAAAGTGTAATTAAGAGAATGCTTTCCCGCAAATAAGTCTTTATACCAACTTAAAAAATCTACATATTGATAATACGCATCTTGTGTGGCTAATGTAGTATTCCCAAACCATAAGCATCCTTTAGTAGCAAATAGAATGAAAATAACAAGCCCAACTATAGCCGATGCAACTAAACATGGAATATGAATACTTAATGATTTTTTTAATATTGGTGTGCTTTCAGTCATTGCAATCCCCCGACTGGATTGGCTGTAGAGGGGAATTATCATATGAGAATACTCGCGAATAAGCATTATCTATTCTTGAGCATACTCTCAAATAGTATTGCCTATCAGTAATACCCAATCTGACAATAGCCTGTCTTATTACTTCTACAGCAAAACCCAAGAAATATACGGCGACACCGACAAATAAAGCATATTTCAAATCGTTCTGATGAGCTCTATTCTTAAAAACCTCAATCCATAAATAATCTCTAAATATAGGGGTCTGATGAAATACATATATGCCTAGTGTAAGGTTGGATATGAAATTGATTATCGGCAAGCGGATTTCTTTCAAATTCTTAAAAAAGAAAAAAGCACTAAATACACATAGCAAATTGGGTAGACTTTGCAACCTGCTTCGATATGATTCACCTAATGCGACAGCGTCATCAGATAATTCTCCTAGTATTTCTAGATGTCCAACAACACGAATCACAAGTATGACAATCGTCATAGTTAAAAACAGCGAGATATTAAAAACCTGTTTATCAAAGATCTTAACTGGATTCTTTTTAATATAACCAGTTAATAAATAAAGGAAAATAAAGTGGAATAATTCGTGATTCATTATTCCGTAATGTGTCGATATAGAAGCCGGCAGCACCATGAAAACAAAGAAAAAACAAATAATATATCTCTGTTTACTAATAGAAATCTCATTGATTATCACATTCAGAATAGGACTTAATAGAAGAAGAATGATGTAAAAACTACAAAACCACAGCGGACTTCTTGTTAAAGGGAAAAAAACAGACCAAAAAGCGTCATTAGATACCTCTATCCCAGCATAATAAACACTAAATAGCATTAACGGAACAGATAGTGTAAATACTGTCAGCCATGTTCTAAAAACTCGGTCAATCTTAAATTGTTTATCACACATAAACCAAGCGCCGATAACAACAAAGATTCCACATGCGATCCTATCAAAGTTAGTTAACAAAAAATATCCCCACTGGGGATCATTGGGGATTTCAGTGAACAACTCACCCTGCGATGAAGCATGGCAATAAATAATTGCTAATACGCATATGATTCTTAATAACTCTAAATTACTATTTCTGCTTTTTCTTGTCTTTGTATCCATATTTTTCACTAGGTTGCGTATATATCCACTGACACAACCTATCTTATAGCACCGCATTACCTTTTGCAATGCAGTTTGCAATGCTTACCTTCAACCTAAAGTTGATTACTATTTGCAATATATGGAGGTATCGTATGCCCTTTCACATCAAATCCGACAAGAAGCAATCCGAGAATAAAACTATTCGTTTCCCAGCTGACTTAGTTGATGAGATTGAGGTTGCAATTAAGGGGCACGACGTTACCTTCTCTGGATTCGTAATTCAAGCCTGTGAATACGCCTTAAATAATTTGGACGATACTATTCCTGATAAGAAATAGTTATATGTGACATTGCTCCTTTGTACGCACATTTCCCCTGTCCTCTGGGTTAGCAAGCAACGCATTTGTACGCACAAATGCAATTATGCTTCAGGGATATCCCTGAAACCCTGATCTAATATCTGCCTGAAAGAGGAAGAATTGTAATGTTACAATTTTTGATTTTTCACTCACAACACCCCATCAAAGCCCCCTTCTTTGTCGGTATATATGAGGGGTGTTTTTTCTTTTAGCAAAGTTTTTCCGTTAGGTACCCCAAAAACTACCTCTCCCATTCCTAGTATATGAAGGGTATTATTCACTCCCCTTCTCGAACTTTGACAACTTCATAGTGCCTCTCCGTTACATGCCACAAGGCAAATATCAAAGACAGGAGAACAAGAAGATGAAAAAAGAAATATCATTATCGGAGAAGGCACTGCTCACTCTTGAAGAAGCATCAGCATACTTCAACATCGGTATCAACAGAATAAGGTATATCACCAACGATGAGAACAGTCCTTATGTCTTATGGATCGGAAGCAAGCGCTTAATCAAACGCAAACCTTTTGAAGAATACCTTTATTCGCAGTATTCGATCTGACCCATTAATTGAACTGTTCAACGGGGCAACCGGCTTTATAATAGAGTTGGTTCCCCTTTTCGGAGGAAAAAATGCTGAAACCAAGATATGCAAAAGGGAGAATAAGACTTAAGAGAGGAGAGCAACAAAGACCAAACGGCACATTTGCGTATAGGTGGACTGACAGATACGGTTCAAGGCACGCTGTATATGCCAAAACGATGAAAGAGCTTCGAATCAAGGAAGAGGCTATCTTGAGGGATACCCTGGACGGAATCCTAAGCTTAGGTGCTAACGCCACTATCAATTCATACTTTGATATTTGGCAAAAGATCAAGAGCGGAATAAGACAAACCTCCTTCGTTACCTACCGTAAGCTCTATCAGCGTTATATTGAACCACAATTCGGTAAAACTATGCTCAAAGACCTAAGCTACAGCAGGGTCGTACTGTTCTACAAGGATCTACTTGAGAATCGCGGATTAGGAATATCAAGTGTAAACAACATAAACGTAGTCCTCTCCATGATACTCAATGTGGCAATCCGAGACGGTGTAATGAGAAACAATCCGTGCACCGGAGCGATGAAAGAGCTGAAGCGTAAATACGCAGGCACCAAGAAGGAAGTCAAGGCATTGACGCAGGCTGAACAGGAAGTATTCGAAGACTTTCTTAAAAGACCGGGGATATTCCACTGCCTGTATCCTTTGATAACAGTGATGTTATACACAGGGATACGAGTCGGCGAATTAGGCGGCATGAGATGGGCTGACGTGGACTTCGAGAAAAATGTGATAGAAATCTCACACACTCTCGTATTCGATGAGAAGCCCGACCAGAAAGGGTGCTCATTCTCCTTGAATCCGCCTAAGACAAAGATGGGCGAACGAAGAATCCCCATGAATCCCAAAGTAAGAGATGCTCTTCTGAGGGAGAAAAGGCGTCAGATGGCAAACGGGATCACATGCAGTGTAACAATTGACGGATACTCGGATTTTGTTTTCCTTGATGATAAAGGCGGTCTGTTTCACTATAAAAAGCTCAATCACCGTTTAGACAGGATTTCTGCTGCGATAGACAACGAGATTAAGAGCAAGGGCACGGTAAACGGCTTATCCTCCTTCCCTCACGTACACAATCACATGCTAAGGCATACGTTTGCAACACGAATGAGAGAAGCAGGAGCTGACGTAAAGGCTACAGCGGACATTATGGGACACACAAAAGTCGAATTAACGCTCAACACCTATACCGATGCCAGCGAAGATTTCAAGAGACAGGAAATCGCTCTTCTCGATGTCCTCGATTCTAAGCAGGCGATGTGATTTCAAAGCTTAAACCAAAATTTAAACCAATTTATTCGGTTTATATACAGGTTTATACAGAGTTTTGATGATTTTGCTTTCTAGCTGGCAAATCCGTGAAACGCAGTAATCACGGGCTTTTCCAAGCAAAACAAAAGGGTCTGCAGTTTCCTGCAAA
>JAEEGL010518637.1_pt1 | contig 10369 bp, 5 predicted proteins | sample 9134231 | NCBI WGS metagenome assembly JAEEGL01 (sample SAMN16246548, study PRJNA631951) | gut metagenome | biome: gut microbiome; feature: rumen; material: fiber-attached | host: Bos | place: Iran: Karaj | collected 2018-10
AGCTGAACTCCATCTTTCCTAGGATCTGGATCCTGGTCGGGTCGAAATTCTCGCTGAAGCCCGAGATCATGAGCCCCGGTCTGTTTACCTCTCGGCTGGTTATCCTTATCTTGTCGGTGTCATCCGGCACCGTCAGTATTTCAAGGTTGAGCTGCTGTATGAAATTGGAGAGTGTTACGTAGTATTCCATGCTTTTCACCTCTGTAAGCCTTTCAGGGCTCTTTTACACAGATTTTTTCATATTAGATTATATATTAATGCACCCCTGTTTTCAACATCGCGAGTCCCTTGCCGTAATGAATTATTAAGCCTTTTTTCGTTGTTTTGACATACCTTGTATGATATACTTTTACATGATATGAAGGAGTTGTTAAGACTATGAAGATCGCTATATTCACAGAATACTATTTCCCGTTCATAAGCGGCGTAGTAACGCATATAAAGACACTGAAGGACGAGCTTGAGAAGAAGGGCAACGAGGTGATGATAGTCACCACGGACCCAAAGGCAAAGAGCCATTATCTCAAGGACGGCGTCCTCTACTGCCCTGCCAAGGGAGTCAAGAAGATCTACGGCTACGGAGTCACTTACCCAATCAGCATCCACAGGCTGAATATCCTCAAGGATTTTGACCCTGACATTATCCACATCCACACGGAGTTTTCCATCGGCCTGTTCGGCCTGTGGGTGGCGAAAAAGCTCAAGAAGCCTATTGTGTACACCCTACACACTATGTATGATGACTACACCTTCTACCTCTTCCCTGAGAGGTTCGACAAGTACGCCAAAATGGTGACCCATACATACATCAGGCAGATAGCAAAGCGCGCGACGCAGATCATAGGGCCTTCACTGAAGGTCGTCGAGTTTCTCAAACGCTGCGGAGTCGAGAGGCATATCAATATCATACCCAACATCACCGACCTGACTCTCTTCCTTCCTGAAAACGTCAACATGGAAAGAGTCGGGCTCATCAGGCAGAAGTACGGTCTTGACGACTCGGTCACCACTCTCTGCTTCGTCGGAAGGCTCGGCAAGGAAAAGAGCATAGACACCCTCATCTCCTTCCTCTATGAGGCCGTAAGCGAAGGCGGCAACTACAAGCTGTTCGTCATCGGCGACGGACCTGAAAAGGAAGCGCTCCGGCACCAGGCTGAAGGACTGGGAATACGGGACAGGGTCATATTCACAGGAAAGGTCAACCATAACGACATTGCTGCCTTCTACTACGCCAGCGACATATATGCCACTGCCTCCCTGACTGAGATGAATTCCATATCCATGCTGGAGGCTATGGCAAGCGGCCTGATGGTCCTGCAGAGACTGGACATCTACAACAAGTACCAGATCGTTGAGGGAAAGAACGGCTGGCTGTATGAGGACTCAAGGCAGTTCAAGAAACTGCTGGGCGATTTCGCCGTGCTCAGCAAGGAGGAAAAGAAGGCTCTGAGAAATGAGGCTGCCCGGTTCTCAAGGCAGTACGGTCCTGAGGAATTCGTCACGAAGGTTCTTGACGTCTACCGGCTCGCTTTACACAGCAAGTAAAAGAGTGTATAATATCATAAAGGGTATCGATGGAATTCCCCACCGGATGCCCTTTATTATTTTTTATGGGAGTAACAGAAATGGACAGATATGACATAGCCATCATCGGAGGCGGTATAAGTGGACTCATGTGCGCGTACAGGATCCTTGAGGAAAGACCGTTTGCAAAGATAATCCTATTTGAGAAGGGACATTACATCTCAAAGCGAGTGTGCCCTATCGTTGCGGGAAAGGCCAAGACCTGCATTAAGTGCCCTTCGTGCAGCATCATGGAAGGACTGGCGGGCGCGGGAGCCTTTTCAGACGGAAAATATGTCATCAGCACTGAATACGGCGGCTGGCTGCCTGATTTCCTGCCTAAGGATACCGTAATCGAATACATAGAGAAGGCCGATAAGGTCATGATGAAGTTCGGGGCTCCGGAGGAACGTTTCATGCCAAGCGATGAGCTCAAGCGCAAGTGTCTTGAATACGATCTCCACATGCGGCAGGCTCAGCTCAAGCATCTCGGAACAGACGCGAACTTCGACACCATGTCCAGGATGTGCGAATATCTCGAGGAGAGGATGGATATCCTCTGCGAGACAGAGGTCACTGAGGTTGACAAGGACAGTCATACGGTGACGTTCTCTTCAAAAGACGGCACATCCAGCGTAACGGCTGACATGATAGTCTTTGCCGTGGGAAGGGCAGGTTCAAACTTTTTCTCAAAGTGGTGCAGGAGTCACGGCATAAGGATGACAAACAACCAGGTGGATGTCGGCGTAAGAGTCGAGCTGCCTGCTATAGTATGGGATCATTTCTCCAAAAAGATATATGAGCCGAAGATCTGGTACCGTTCCAAGAGATATGGAGATGTCACGAGGATGTTCTGCTTCAACGAACGCGGAAGCGTCGTCATGGAAAACACGCAGGGAGTCCTCACCGTCAACGGCCACGCCTACAAGGACCGGTCAAGAAAGACCGAAAACTCGAATTTCGCTCTTCTGTCTACCATCAGGTTCACGGAGCCTTTCAAGGAGCCGATCGAGTACGCAAGACACGTTGCAGAGCTCTCAAACCTCATAAGCGGCGGAAGCGTCCTCGTTCAGAGACTGGGCGACCTGATGATAGGAAGAAGGACCGATGCCAAGAGGCTCAGACAGTCTACGGTAGTCCCTACACTGGATGCAGTACCGGGAGATCTTTCTCTCTGTCTTCCTAAGAGACAGCTGGACAACATCCTTGAAACGCTTGAGGCGCTTGACAAGGTAGCTCCGGGCACGATGAACTATGACACTCTGCTGTACGGAATAGAGTGCAAGTACTATTCCGCAAGACCGGAGACCGAACCGAACTTCAGTCTGACGGGATGCAGGGACATCTACTGCGTCGGCGACGGGACAGGCTTCACAAGGAGTCTGTCACAGGCAGCTGCACACGGCATATATGTTGCAGATGACATCCTTCAGAAACTTTGATTGAAATAAAGAAATGCCTTGCGGGACGAGCCCGCAAGGCTTTTTTTGAATTCATTTTTATACGAATACGAACTGTACGAGGAACATGTAAACGAAAGTGCCTGCTGCAATGCTTAGAAGATCCTTTCTCTTCCAGAGATGAATGAGGATCACAGTGAGTATCGATATTGCTTCCGGCATGAATCCGGAAAGCGAGGAAAAACTTATTCCCCTTATGCAGTAGACGATGATTATCATCATGATGCATCCGGGCAGATAATTTCCCAGATACGTGATGATCTCCGGCAGATCCTTTCTTCCGGAAAACACCGCAAACGGAAGGCTTCGGGTCATGAATGTGATAAGTGCCCGTACCGCTACGGCAATATAGAAGTATGCGTTCCGGTTCATTGCTGTGCCCTCCCCTCTATCCTGCCTCTCATAAGCACAAGAAGCGTCACGCTGACGATGAGCGCAGGCATTATGAATCGCGAAGGTCCTACCAGAAGCAGGAAAACCATAGCGCACAGCAATCCTGTCAGTGAGGATGTATGATCCTTGCTGCCCAGCCACTGTTCCAGGGCTATAACCGTGAACAGCCGTGTCATCGCAAAATCGATGCCCTTGGTACTGAAGGTGATCATTGTCCCGAACACCGCTCCTGCCCGGCAACCTGCTACCCAGTAGATATAGTTCAGGACAGTGACATAGAAATAGTACTGCTGTCTGTCTATTTCTTCGGGTATGTCAGAGACCAGCAGCGAGAAGGTCTCATCCACCAGTCCGAACATGAGCATCAGTTTCCTTTTGCCCCGCTCCCTGTACCTGTCTATCATCGAAATGGCATAGAAGATATGCCTCATCGATACCGAAAAGCTTATGAGCGCTATTGTGAAAAGGTCTGCCCCCACTCTAACGAGAGGGATCAAAGCATACTGAAGGCTGCCGGAATAAATAAGCGCAGCCATGGCGACCGTCGGCTTAAGGCCGTATCCGTTCTCCTTCATCGAAAGCCCGAAGGCAATTCCCAGAAACATGAAGGCAAGGAGTATGGGAAGTGTCTGTTTTAGGGCATATCTAAATGTCTTCTTCATATCTACAAACCCATAAAAGGCCATGGTCCATAAAACCTACTGTTAAAGAGATAAACCTTCATTCATCAAGCTTAAGGAATTTGCAATAAAAACGCTAGTTAAACGAGTACTTCTTACAGAAATCTTTATAACTCTCCTCTAGATCATAGTCTTCAGCAACAATTCCTCTTAAGGCATCCAAAAAAGCTCCTTCACATGCAGCACTTCTTACCCAGTTGTTGACATTGGCAGATTTACCATTCTCTTTGGCAGTATCAACTATAATGCTAATCGTCTTATTTAAGAATAAATTGACTGCATCTTTAATCATATCAGTTCTAAACTGTTTGTCAGAATAGTACTTATCATAATTGTATACAGTTTTTTTCGAACCATACTGAGCCTTTAGCTCATAATAGAATGTGATGAAGTAAAACATGCAGATACCCACAGTGTCATTGTTTAGATTGTAGGTATCAATTCGCGCATTTGCTTGTCTCATTTCTTCTTCATTTCTAGCATTATCCCTTGCATCAATTGCTGTTTTGAGTCTTTCTGCAATCTTACTCTTCCGGAAACGCTTAGCTTCTTTGTACAGTTGCTGAACAAAAAGCAATTCATCTATCTCTTCTTTACTCTTTGTAAATATAACACCATTGTTCGATTGATCTGTTTCATCCCAGTTGAACACATCGTGATATATTTTGTTTATAACATACTCTGACTGTGTATAATCATTGTTGAACAACGCACTCTTCTTGTCCTTTGCTGTAAAAGGCTTTTGCAAAAACGAAGCATAGACTAATTGTGCCAACTCTTCGTTGGTTGTTATTCGATGAGAATAGCCTCTGTTAAAGCTAGCAGGAACCTGAGCACCTCTCCTAACCTCTACGTAGATTTGAGGATAAGAATCATCAAGTAGCCATTCATGTAAACGCTTTTGTTCTGGTCGATTGGCAACCATATCCCTTGATGTGATAGGATTCTGTGTATTGTTGAAGATGGCAATATCCTGACGGATTGTTTCATCAGGTACTTTTAGAATTCTTGTTAAAACAGATGTGCTTTTAAGCTTCTCAATTCGCTCTTGATCATTATTCTTTTTAGCATCCCTTAAAAACAGCCCTAGTGCACTAGTTGTTTGTGCTCCATTCACAATCGAAAAATCTCTAAGTTCTAGAATCCCTTTGCTATTATGTTGAATGATATCCCTTGCAATGATTGTAATGCCGTTATTATAATACCAAAAGTTTTCTGGGCACGTATTAATAGTGTTGCTCATTGACTGAAAAGGTTTACTTTTCTTTGTCATTAGGGACTCTCTAAGATTGCTCCCAAACAAGATGTTTCTACCGACTTCGGTGTTATAGTAAGTATTGCATAGTTCTGCTAAATCATATCCATTCAAACTGCATACTATTGCGCCGTTATCATCACTCGGTTTACCGAACTCCATATATTGTCCGATTTGTAACTCGTCTTTCTCAACGAATTCACTTTCGTTTCTATAAAGAATGTCTAGTGCTTTTTTAGTAATGACTTTCTCATTTTCATTGGACCCGGAAAAATCATCAATTGTTCCAGTATGAACAACATAATAAGTACACCTATTTTTGTTCGTTTTATCTAAATTCGAATTAGACAGTATCTCTCGGCAACTCTCACTGTTAACTGAATTAGGTTTTTTACAGTAATCCTCAATCGTCCTTTCCATGACAATGATCCGATCCCTAATATCACTTTCTGTCAATTCATAGTTTTTTACCTGAATCACATCGAAGGACGAATCATCTCCATTTTCATGCTGAAAGAAAATATCTATACCGCTATCCGGAGGAGCAATGATATACTCTCCCATCTTAGACGCATTATCTTTAGTAAACGATGGGAGTTCTTTTCCGAACAAGACCTTTAATACAACCAACTCAAAAGCATCATTTGGTTGATTGTTTCTTACAATTGGGCTATTACTGGGTAAGCCTTTGAATGTTTCGTAATACTGTGTTTGCAATTCATTAAGAGTTTTCATTTCTATCCTCATAAATCTTTTAGATAATCATACTGTAATGTTTTCTGCTACACTACATGCCGAACAGTGTCACCTGATTGGTCTCAGGCATTGAGCCGAGAGCCCCGATCTCCCTGAGCTTGTCGATGATGGAATCACCTACGCCCGAGGCATTCTTGAAGTCCTCAACAGACATGAATTCCTGCCCGTCACAAGAGGCCTTTTCCAGTTGCATGGCAGCACTCTCACCGACGCCTTTCAGCGACATGAACGGAAGGCGGATCTTCTCCTCCTCGATGGCAAACACCTTTGCCCTGCTCTTTCCGAGTTCTATTGGAAGGAACTCATAGCCTCTTGCAAGCATCTCGCACACGCACTGAAGGCTGGTCCTCAGCTCCTCGTCCTTGGCGTTCTTCTCGATCTTGAGCCTCCGGGTCACTTCCTTGAGCATCTTGGTGGCTACGCTCTTTCCTCCGACGGCAGCCTCATAGTCGATGGCCTCACCTCTGACCGTGAAATATGTTGAGTAGAACTCAAGCGGATAATAGAGCTTGAACCACATAAGCCTGATTGCCGAAATGAGATAAGCTACCGCATGGGCCTTCGGGAACATGTACTTTATCTTCTTACAGCTGTCTATGTACCAGTCCTCGACCCCGTGTTCCTTCAGCATGGCCTCCATCTCAGGAGTGAACTGCTTTGCAGCCCTTCCCTTACGGGTGATCTCCATGATCTTGAAGGCCTGTGCCTTGTCAACGCCCTTCTTGATAAGGGTCAGCATGATGCTGTCACGGGTCCCGATAACATCTGCAATGGTGCATGTCTTGTCCTTGATGAGCTCCTGCGCGTTTCCCGTCCATACGTCGGTACCGTGGCTGAGCCCGGATATCTGTATCAGGTCGGAGAAGCTCTGCGGATCCGCTTCCATCAGCATCTGTCGCACAAAATCAGTGCCCAGTTCAGGGATGCCGTACGTGGAAGTGGTGCTCTGTATGTCATCGCTTGACACTCCGATCGGCTCGGTGCTCGTGAGCATTTTGTAGACCTTTCGGTCGTTCATGGGCACATCGGCCATCTTGATGCCGGTGATGTCTTCCAGATACTTGTACATGGTCGGCACATCGTGTCCCAGACAGTCGAGCTTGAGGAGAGTGTCGTGAAGATACTTGAATTCGAAGTGGGTGGTTATGACGCCTTTTTCCTTGGAATCCGCAGGATGCTGTATCGGGCAGAAGTCGAACACGTCATAGCCTGATGGGACTACGACCATTCCGCCCGGATGCTGTCCGGTGGTCTTCTTGACTCCTGTACAGCCTATCGTCAGCCTGTTCTCCTCCGCTTTGTTCAGTACCAGTCCTCTTTCGTCAAGATACTTCTTAACATAGCCGTAAGCGGTCTTGTCCTGAAGGGCGGAAACGGTCCCTGCCTTGAAGACGTAATCATGACCGAACAATTCTTCCGTGTATCTGTGTGCCTGTGACTGGTATTCCCCTGAGAAATTGAGGTCTATATCAGGCTCCTTGTCTCCGTCAAATCCCAGGAAGGTCTCGAACGGTATGTCGTTTCCGTCGCCGTAAAGCGGTTCGCCGCATACCGGACAGGTCCTGTCCTCAAGGTCAAAGCCGGACAGTATATTCTCCGGAACGTTGAAATCCGAATATCTGCACTTCTTGCACCTGTAGTGAGGAGGAAGCGGATTGACCTCGGATATGCCTCCAAAGAACGCCAGAGCGCTCGATCCGACAGAGCCACGGGAACCCACGAGATAGCCATGCTCCTCGCTGTTCTGAACGAGCTTCTTTGCGATGACGTAAAGAACGGCATAGCCGTGCGTAATGACACTGTCGAGTTCCTTATCGAGCCTCTCGGTAATCAGCCGAGGCGGCTCGTCTCCGTAAAGCCGGTGCAGCTTGGAGTAAGCCGCTTCCTTCAGTTCTTCCTCAGCGCCCTCGATGCTCGGAGGGAACGTTCCCTTTGGGATAGGCCTGATATTGCCGTCGATCATATCTGCGATGAGATTCGTATTCTTTACCACTACCTCATAGGCTGTTTCCCGACCGAGGTAATCAAATTCTGCAAGCATCTCTTCAGTGGTCCTGTAGTACAGCGGAGGCTGCATGTCGGCATCGTCAAAGCCCGTTCCTGCCATCAGGATGCTCCTGAATATGGAATCCTCCCTGTCCCAGAAATGAACGTCTCCGGTAGCGACCACGGGCTTGCCGAGATCTCTTCCGAGCCTCAGAACGGTCCTGTTGAATTCCTTTATATCCTCAAAACTGCTGACCTTGCCCTCTCTGACCATGTATTCATTGTTCCCGAGAGGCTGGATCTCCAGATAATCGTAGAAATCCCGTATCTTCAGCAACGTCTCGTAGCTTGTTCCGTCCATAATAGCTCTGTAAAGCTCGCCAGCTTCACAGGCTGAACCTATTATAAGGCCTTCTCTGTACTTCATTATCTCGGATTTCGGCATCCTCGGCACTCTCAAAAAGTAGTTGAGATGCCCATACGAGACCAGCTTGTACAGATTCTTGATCCCCTTCTGGTTCCTGGCCAGCAGAACGACATGATAGCTCCTTCTCGGAAGCTTTTCCGTGCTGCTCAGGTCAGAGTTGATCCTTTCCAGTTGGGTTATTCCCTGTTCCTCGAGGTCCTTTATGAGTCCGCCGAGTATCATTCCGAGCATTCTGGCATCGTCAGTTGCCCTGTGATGGTTGAAGTTTCCGAGCCTGTAGTGCTCGGCAAGAGTGTCCAGCTTGTGGTTCTTCAGGTCCTGGAGCAGGTTTCTTGCAAGCGGAAGTGTGTCCAGATAATCATACCTGAAATCCATTCCGTAATTCTCGCTCCTCACCTTGAGGAAATTGATGTCAAAACCAATGGCATTGTGAGCTACGATCACTCTGCCACCTATGAAATCCTTGAAGGCCTGTATGGCCTCCTTTTCACTCGGCGCTCCCTTCACCATTTCGTCAGTGATTCCCGTAAGCTTCACTATATTGGCTGGGATAGGCTTGCCCGGGTCTGAGAAGGTGTGGAATTCCTCAAGCACCTCCCCGTCTTTCCAGACTACCGCGCCTATTTCGGTAACTGCCTCCACATTCGGGTTGAGGCCAGTGCTCTCGATATCAAAGACGACGAACTCGGTATCCCTGAAGCTGCCTCTGGCCTGCTCGGATACTACCGTTATTATGTTGTCAACAAGATATCCCTCGCATCCGTAAATGACCTTGAAGTCAGGATCGGTCTTCTGTATGGCCTCGCATTCGAGCATGGCCTGAGGGAAGGCCTGCACCACGCCGTGGTCGGTTATCGCAAGCGCCCTGTGACCCATCTCATGTGCTTTTCTGACCGCCTCATCCGGTCCTATGACGGCATCCATTGAGGACAGTTTGGTATGAAGATGAAGTTCCACCCTCTTTTCAGGAGCTTCATCCCTCTTGGGCTCCACCCTGAAAGTGACTATGTCATAAGGGCTGACTACATAGTCGTGATCATACTTGTCCATCCGGCATTCGCCGTTCACAGCCATCCAGATGCCCGGCTTGACATCATCGAACTTGTCAAGGTCAGTCTCATTGGGGCTCAGAACGATCTTCACGTTGATAGAATCCTTTCCGTCATAGACGGAATAGTTATATATCTTTCTGAAGTTGCCTGAAGAAGCCGTTGCAAAGACTCTTCCGGCTATCTGCACTCTGCCGTTCTTTTCCACGGCTTCATTGATGGATATGAGTTTCTTTGGCCGGAAATACCTTCCGAAGAACACCTTGACGCTTCCCGGCGTGACAGGGATATCCTTCACCTTGAAGTCGGCATACGTGTTCTCGACCTTCTTTACGGGGTCAGGGAGAACGAATGACTCCTCACTTTCATAGGATTCGGTCTTGCCGAGATCGATATTGTATTGTCTTGACGTCAGCGACTCCAGAAATTCGGAGAATCTTCTTGCAAAGTCGATGCCTTCAAGGAACGACATGCCCTTGCCGACGGCAAATGTGATGGTCCTCCCTTCAAGGAACGACCATGTGATATTAAAGTATTCGAGCGGAATGTTGACAACGTTCACGCAGAAGAGCTGAAGCAGATCCTTCAGATCCCGGTCGGTCAGCGTATCCGGATCAAATGTATCCGTGATATGTATCGAATAATCAGGAAGCTTTTCAGACAGATAGACGGCAAGGCTCCTCTGGGCTTCAAAGCTAATAAGCTGTGTTGAATTCAACACAGCCGTCAAGCTGGACCGTCTGGTGTCCACGTCGACAGATTCGACCCGAACATCCTTCAGTTCGTCTATGTGCCCGTCA
>JAEEGL011564473.1_pt1 | contig 10369 bp, 9 predicted proteins | sample 9134231 | NCBI WGS metagenome assembly JAEEGL01 (sample SAMN16246548, study PRJNA631951) | gut metagenome | biome: gut microbiome; feature: rumen; material: fiber-attached | host: Bos | place: Iran: Karaj | collected 2018-10
CGTAATTAATAATCAAAAAACTACTAAAAATTATGTGGATTGTTTGTGCCGATTTGGAAGGCGTTTTTGTGCCGGAGATTTGGGTGAATGTTGCACTCAAAACCGGCATCGAGGAACTCAAACTCACTACCCGCGACATCAAGGATTATGACCAACTGATGCGTTACCGCTTGGAAATTCTTGACAAGCACAACCTGAAATTGCAAGACATTCAGGCAGTTATCAACACTCTCGACCCGCTGCCCGGCGCGTTGGAGTTCATAAGGGAAATCCGTCAGGCGACGAGGTTTGCCATCGTGAGCGATACCTTCGTGGAATTTGCCCAGCCGTTGATGGACAAACTCGAAAACCCGTTCCTCCTGTGCCACAACCTCGAAACCGATTCCACGGGACGCATCGTCAATTACCACTTGCGCCAGAGCGACCCCAAAAGGAAGACCGTACAGGCGTTTAAGTCGCTGATGTACAATGTGGTGGCTTTTGGCGATAGTTACAATGACGTAACGATGATTGCGGAGGCAGACAAGGGCATCCTCTTCTGTCCGCCCGACAACGTGAAGGCAGATTTCCCGCAGTACCCCGTAGTCAACGACCTCGCAAGTCTCAAACAGCAATTGCTCTCAATCGTAAAGTAATATGGGATTGTTCGGTTCAAGAAATAACGAACGCATTGGAGTCAAAAACCTCGAACTCAGGAGTTTTACCGGCGAAGTTTTTGGCGGCAAGTTGGCGTCGCTACCGCAGTTTGCAATAGACGACAAGGGGATAGATTTTCTCCTTGCCGATGGCGACGTGCTTGTTACCCAAGGACTTAGCAACTACGACATGAGGACTTTTGGACCGAGCAAATATTATGAGTTGGCAGTCCGCGTACCTTTCAATTGGGACTATTCGTCCTCCGACCAACACGAAATGTGGATTGTTGACATGCTGCACTCAATAATAAAAGGCGCATTAAACGGCGAACAGACCATTTCCGAAAAATACCTGAAAATCTTCGACCAACCGTTTCACTACACCTCGTACCTCAACAGCGTCGCCCTCTGCCGCATCGCCGGAAAAAAATTGGCGACTGGCAAAGAAGTCAGTTTTATGATGGCGGTGCCGCTTTACGAATCAGAACTCGTTGACAATCATTATCTTGAACCTTCATTCGACCTCAAAGGTCTCGCCTGGCAACGCGCAAGCCTCGCCCGTGGCAACGAATATTTTGAGACACTCGACGATTATTATCCCTACGAGTGCACCACCGACACCCAAGCGATGGAGGAATACGAAGCCGTCAAGCACGAAACTCTCCCTAATTGGAACAGCGACCAAATCGGCTGCCGCGTGTCGTCGGGCGTTTTGGATTACAACAACAAGGTGGGCTACATGTACCGCGCCGAACCCGAAGGCGATTTTTCGGGCTGGTATTTCATCGAGAGCGAGTCAGAATTTGCAAAAGGCACTTCGGACAATCTTCCGCTCGACTTCTACGCCAACCTCGACAGCGACCTCTACACAATGGCATTCCAACACCCCGAAATTGTAGAAATGCTCCACAAACGTCCTGGCAAGGCGTATATGCTCGCCGAAAATGGCAGATACGAGGAAGTTACAGAGTATTAGTTACAACTTTCTATTTTTAGCAATCGCCTCGCGCATCGCCTGAGTATTGAGCCAACGCCCAGAGCGGAGGTAAAACAAGTAGATGACTCCACGGGCGATGAGTTCGAGGCACATTACAATCCAAACGCCCTTCAAACCCATCGAACCTACCACGAGCATCGAAAACGGAATCCTCAACAGCCACATCGACGAAATATTGATGGCGATGGGCGCGACGCTGTTGCCCGCCCCCACAAAAACGCCGTAACTAACTATTGCCGCCGCAAAAAACGGCTCTGCAAACGATTCGATGCGCAAAATTGTGGCTCCGAGGTCGATGATTTCGTCCACGGGCGTCATCAGCGACATTGCAAACCGAGCCGTCAAAAACATTACCACCGACATCACCGTCAATACCACCATGCCCGTCAACACTGTGATCCTTCCAAACCGCTTGGCGAGCCTCTTGCGACCCGCGCCAACACACTGACCTACAAGGGTTGTGGCGGCGTCGGCGATACCGTAGCCAGGCATATAGCAAAGTCCCTCGATAGTTACCGCCAATGTGTCGGCAGACAGGCTTACATTGCCGAGCGGCGCAACGATTGCCACAATTATCGTATAAGCAAGACTCATCACAGACCTTTCGCCGCCGATTGGGACAGCGATTTTGAGGGCGCGGTTCATATTGTCCCTTGTCGGCTTAAAAGACCCGCGCTCGCCATAAATGCGCAGTTCCTTGCACCGGCAAAACAGATACCAAGCCATCACCACAGATGTCAACCCGACGGCACATAGCGATCCCAACGCCGCTCCACTCACGCCAAGCCCCATACAATGCACCCAATACCGCGTACCAAACACGGTGATTTCGTGCGGGTCGTTGATGAGGTAATAATTGAAAATGACGTCCAAAATGCACATCACCACATTCAAAACACTTGGGAATCTGACATGTCCTGCACTTCTCAACATGCTCGCCGCTAAATAGTTGAGTTGGAAAAATGGCATTCCCGCCGCAAAAATCATGAAGTACGACGACGACAGCGGCACGATGTCCTCGCGCCCATTGAGCCACAAGGGAAGGTACGGGCTGATACCAACACCAACGCCCGCCAGCAGTATCGCCCACAATATGCACACCGTCAACGACTGCCGGAGAATGTCGCGTGCGCCCTTATTGTCGCGTGCGCCAATGCGGTGCGCCACCATCACGGCAAAACCCGATACGAGGCTCTCCGTCAACCCGTAAAACAGCCACGTGCTACTACTCACAAGCCCCACCGCCGCCGAACATTCCGCGCCCAGATGCCCCACCATCGAGGCATCAATGTATTGCATCAGGATAAAGGAAATCTGCGCCAGAATTGCGGGCATAGACAATTTGACAGTCAGGCTCACCTGCTGCCGCGTAGTCAATTCCCCGTGGTTGCGAATTTGCTCCAACAACTCTCTATGTGTAATGCGCATGTCTTTCCGTTACGTTTTTTATGAAAATCAGGCGCAAAGATAATCAATTATTTTTGCAAAAAAGTGAATTATTGCAACAATCATCAAATTTATGACCACGAATTACTTCCGCCACAAAATCTTTTGCACAGATGACATACTTTATATATATTTGCAAAGTATTTGAATTATTCAATTACTTCAATAATTTCAACTACTTCAATTACTTGTTAAGGTGATACAACTCAAAGACATAACAAAATCCTTCGGCAACCTCCAAGTGCTGAAAGGCATCAACCTCGACATCAACGATTCGGAGGTGGTTTCGATTGTCGGCGCAAGCGGCGCGGGCAAGACTACACTTTTGCAGATAGCCGGCACACTACTCAAAGCCGACACGGGCGAGGTCATCATCGACGGCATCGATGCCAACAAATTGACTGGCAACAAGTTGGCAGACTTCCGCAACAAGAAGATTGGATTTGTATTCCAATTTCACCACCTTCTGCCCGAATTTGACGCGGTGGAGAATGTCTGCATCCCCGCCCTCATCGCCGGAACTCCAAAGAGCGACGCCGAAACCCGCGCCAAGGAACTATTGACGTACCTCAACCTCGCGCACAGGTTTACGCACAAGCCGTCGGAACTTTCGGGCGGCGAACAACAGCGCGTAGCCATCGCCCGTGCGTTAATCAACAGTCCGTCAGTGATTTTTGCGGACGAACCATCTGGCAACCTCGATTCCAAAAACCGCGACGAGTTGCACAACCTACTTTTTGACCTCCGCGACAAGTTCAAGCACACTTTTGTAATCGTTACCCACGACGAACACTTCGCCGAAATGAGCGATAGGATTATCAGAATCAAGGACGGAAAAATAGAAGGATGAATTATGAATTATGCATTGTTAAAAGAGTTATTGGACGAGAAGTACCGTCAATACAATACGCCGGAGTTCATCAAGAGCGACCCGATACAGATTCCACACTCGTTTACAGCGCGTGAGGACATCGAGATTTCGGGTTTTTTGGCGTCAACTATTGCGTGGGGCAACCGCAAAATGATTGTCAACAACGCCCACAAAATGATGGACATCATGGGCAACCGTCCGCATGATTTTGTGATGGATTTCGATGCGCAAAACGTTGACGACTTCCCGCCGTTTGTCCACAGAACGTTCCAAAACGCTGATTTTCAATATTGTGTGGCAAGTCTTCAAAATATTTACCGCAATCACGGCGGACTGAAAAACGTCTTTGAATCCGCCTTCCGCAAACACGGCAACATCCGCGAAACACTCATCGACTTCCGCAAGATTTTTTTTGAGTGCAACTATCCTCTCCGCACCACCAAGCACATCGCCGACGTCAGCAAAGGCGCGGCGGGCAAACGCCTCAACATGTACCTGATGTGGATGTGTCGCCACGACAAACGCGGCGTTCATTTTGGCATTTGGGACATTCCGTCCTCCGCCCTGATGCTCCCCCTCGACACTCACACCGCATCCACGGGGCGCAAACTCGGTCTCATCACCCGCAAACAAAACGATTGGAAGACCGTCGAAGAAATCACGGCTGCACTCCGCGAGTTTGATCCACAAGACCCAGTGAAATACGATTTCGCACTGTTTGGGATGGGGATATTTGAAAAATCGTGCAGTAGTACTTGCGGGTAGAGTCTTTCTTCTCTGAAAAACAGACGTCCATAGGCATGGCTTTTTATAATAACCAATTCATTGATTATTATCGTAGTTACAAGTATTTAAGCCTAATATTGGTCCATTACCTCGATTATGCAAAAGGGCATTTTTTTTACCGTGTTGCACATTTTTTCGTGCAACACGGCTTAATTTAGTTAGAAATTGTAGGCAAGTCGGTTGTCTTTTTTGACTATTATTTTGGAAGAAAACATTCTGCTTATCAAATTCAGAATCTCATTTTCTGACAAGCACTCTTTCATAAACAATGCTTTCAAATGAGATTTCAATGTTTTTTCGCTTTTTGGCCTATTGTGAGAGATTGCCATCAAGTTGCTCAGAGCCTTAACCTCAGTACTTTTGTCTATTTGAGGTAGATTGAGTACTTGATTTAAAGACTCTATGCGCGACACCTTTTTACCATCATTGTTGATATGTTTGACAAGAACATCAAAACCTTTATCATTCGAGACAATGAAATGTTCAACATCTGTTACATTGATATACTTTTGCAAGTAAAAGGCAATGTGTAAGTCGGCGGCGTTCTTTCCGCTGCCTTCTATTTTGATGATATTGACATTCTGTGATGGTGCAATCTTGGGATTCTGTTTTGCTCCGACAAACACATAATATCTGCCGTCAATTTTCGGGAACTCTTTTATGTCTCCCTTGTTTTCATAGTCGATGTATATGTATTTTTTCATAATGAAACCTTTGTTTTAAATGCAGTAATACCCTATTAATTAGGATATTACTGCAAAAAGTTAATCAAAATACGGGTCATCTGCGTATGACCAATCATCACTATCGTCATAATAGTCATCGCCGTAGATTAAGTCCTCCCAATCGTCGGGGCGACCATCGAAACCTCTTGAATCCCAATATGCATCATTATTTGGATTCAGTTGATTAGCGTGGTTGTCTAATTCGTCTTGCGTATACATAGCATTACTGAATTAAATGGTTAAACAATAAGAATCAGTATCTGTGTTCTGATTACGGTGCAAAGATATATAAGGTACTTATCCGAAAAGAAATTGTTTTCGGACATTTTTTTTATTGCCTGATTTTTAGTGAATTAGAAAAAAAAATTACCTCCTATTTAAATACATCATATATATGAGAGGATTTAAAGTTGCTCCATATTGTTTGAATAAATCGACTATGCGCTCTACATAGTCTTTCCCATCTCTTTTTTTGCCTGATCCGATTTTTTACAAAAATCAAGTAATAAATAGGGCTGTTTCTGTATGTCAGTTTTTGCTTTTTCGGAAAAATCTTCCATATACATCGCAAGTGCTGACCAACAACTATAATAAATACATCTATGGATAAACGTGTTCGGAAAAAACTTATTTGGGTCTGCATTATGTTTTAAAAGCGCACGACATATTTGTACATTGTTGCTTTCAGCAGCATAAAGCAAACTTGTAATGTTTCCATTAAAAATGTACTCGTCTTGGTCTTTTGTATGCTCAATGAGATAAAGGCAAGTATTTTGGATGTCAACCAATTCGGATTCCCACAATTCTTCTTTGCCGTAAGATTGCAATATTTCAAGTTTTTTTGCAGCACTCATTAATTCTTTACCTCCTTGATTTTCGAATGCATTCATATATCGGATTTTTTCTTCCTTCGTCAATCCCGGTACATCTAAATTTTCGTAGTGCATCGCGCCTTCTGCGATTTCGGCAGGGTTCAATTCAATCTTATGTATGTAACGATAAAGATGTACATATCTATTAATGGCATAATAAACAGGCGATTCCTCGTCTGCGGATATTTTCAAAGAATCCAAACAATCAAATTTATCCACTATGGCTTTCACAATATCCATATCGCACGATTCGATGGCTTCTTGTAATGCACAGCGTTTCTCTTGGAGAGATTGTTTCTTCAATGTGTCAATATCGGTTTTTTCTATTATTTTCAACACAATATGTTTTAAATCTATATAATCAATGTTAGGACGATACAATTTTAAAAGTTTGTATGATTGAATTGCGTCGCAAACAATAGTAGTACCTTTGTCAGAAATAATCTTGTATTCAATATCAAAATCTTGCATCCATGTGCTAATCAAATTTATGAAATTGGTTGCTAAATCTATGTATCCTTGCGAATAGCAATCTTTCGCGTAGAATATTGCTAATAAAATCGGTGGATTTTTCGTTTGATGTTCACCTAAAAATCTGAGCCGTGTGTTTATGGTTTTGCCTGTAAGGTTGCTTAAAATTTTGTATTGTTCGGCAAATGCGCTTTCGTTGGGATTGGTCTTCATGTACCCATTTTGAATCATCTGTTGCTTTTTAACTGATTTGTAAAAAATTGATTCTACCGAAAACATATTCGGGAGAAAATATCTCAAAAAATTTTCTGCTCTGTGAAACGTTATCAAGTGAGTTTCTTCTGCTTTCCGCTCAAAAACTCCGACGGCATATCCATAATTCCAATATTTTTTAGCATCAGAAGACAATGGACTTTTTGAATCACTATTCGGATCTGCGGAATCTCTAACTTTATCGGCGTTAAAGTCTGTATAACAAGACAGCGCAAATGCCTGTTTTATAAATATTTCAAATTGGCAACCGGCGAAACGACGTGCAGCAAAGGATTTTTTGTAATAATCTTTTGCTTGTTTTAATTCACCTTTTGCGACATAAGTGAAGCCTCTAAACCAATTACAATAAAAATCGGAGGCTTGGGTCGATTGTTCAATTAATTTCAAAATATCCTCTGCCCTTCTTTCATCTTTCTTATATCCATAGTCAACAAAGAAAAATTGGATTCCGATGTGTATACAATCTGTTGCATGATATTGAATATCAATTATAGAATCTATTTTTACTTTATCATGCAACGTATCGTATATATTTCGCATAATATACGCATCAATCAATAATGCTGTGATTTGTTTATCGTCTTTTACCTTATCTAATAATTGTTTTAAAATAGACCAAGAAGGATTATCCCCACGGCTTTTCATTGCGTTGATCACATTCTTTATTGTATCTTCGTTTGGAAATTTTTCACGGAATTTTTTTAACGATTCATATTTTGTCTCGATTTTTTCAAACGCCACTTTGTAATTATGTTGGGACTTTTCTAAAAAACTTGATTTATACATTTATATTAGTGTTCAACATCATCTTCCACCCATCAATCGTCCTCTCCTTGCTCGAAAAATTAACGCCAATCTTCCAAACCTTCTTGCCTTCAAACGAAAATTTGTCGGTGTATTGCTTTTCGTCTATTTGCACCAAGGCTTCTTCGGGTGTTTTGTTGAGTTTAAACTCAAAGAGGAAGATTGATTTTGGCGAAAACAATGCAAAGTCGATGCGCCCCGCCGATGTGCGAATTTCGTTTTGAACGGTGAAACCGCAGGTGGCAAGAATGGCGTACAAAAGGTTTTGGTAATACCATTCGGGCGTGTCGGCGTTGGGGTACGGAATCTTGCGCAAAAAAGTTTGCAGATGCTGCAAAAGAAATTCGGGATTGTCGTCGCGGATGGCATCCACTATTTGACGGCGGAAAATTGTCCCCTCTTCCATCGCCGACGGTGCGAGGTATCGTATCATATCATACGAAAAGCCGTATCTGACTTCCTGATTCGGAAATCCAATCATATATTGGTCATATTCAGGATAATAGCCTTTGATTGTGAGATAACCGCTTTGATATAGGAACGGTATCAAATCGGTGATTCGCTCCACGGGCGTGTCAAAACGGTCGTTTTCCATCAAAATATTGTCCATACTTTCGATTTTGAAGACTTCGTTTGCCTTCAATAGCGAAATCAGCGACGACGGCGTGGCGGATTTAAACCAATAATTTTCTAACCGCTTTTCGTTCAAGGCTTTCAACAGGCTGAACGGATTGAAAACACCGTCGCCGCTATCAGCAAAATGATAGCCGTCGTAACGTTGTTTGAGTTTTGCGATGGTTTCGTCGAAAGTCCAATTGAATTTTGTGGCAAAACTTTCTATATGAGATTTCAATTGGGTCTTTACCTCGTTTTCGGTAAACCCGCAAATTGTCGCGTAATCACCAAGCAAACTAATGTCAGTCAGATTGTTAAGCGTTGAAAAAATTGACATTTGGCTCAACTTTGTAATGCCGGTTATGAAGACAAAACGTAATTTCGGGTCTAAATCCTTTATCGGCGAAAACAGGTTGTTCATGTGTACACGCACTGCTTTTTGAGTCGAAATGTCAGTTATCGTGTTGAGCATCAGCGCGTCGTATTCGTCAATCAACAGTACAACTTGTTTGCCAGTTTGCTGATAGGCGTTTTCGATAATTTGTTTAAGACGGGCATTAAAATTAATATCGGGGGCTTTGTCATCGGAGGAAGATTCTTTTTCTGTTCTCAATCCGAATTTAACTTCCTGTTCAGACAACATTATCGAAACATACTTTACTATATTGTCGATTTTGTCAGACTTGCAACTTGCAAAACTAAGCGTTACCACCGGATATTCCGTCCACTCTTGTTCAAGGCTCTCGATTTTCATACCCTTGAACAATTCTTTCTTACCCTCGAAGTATGCTTGCAATGTACTCACCAACAGCGATTTGCCGAAACGTCGCGGGCGGGAAAGAAAATAATACTTCTGTGCCGAGACCAAATTGAATATCAATTCGGTCTTGTCAACGTAAACATTGTTTCGGTTGATAATCTCCGAAAACGTCTGTATGCCGATAGGTAAGCCTTTCATATTGTTGCTCCTTTATAATAACAACGCAAATATAATTGTTTTTTGGTGAATTGACAAAATAATTTACAAGCATCCGCAGCCGAAAACATTTCTTAACAAAAAAAATATATCAAAATCCGTACACCGTATCAAAATTATTGCTAAATTTGCGCACGTTAAAACAAGAGACATATTATCAATTAATTTTAACTAACATAATAAAATGACAAAAGTAGCTATTAACGGTTTTGGCCGTATCGGTCGTCTGGCTTTCCGTCAGATGTTTGAAGCAGAGGGCTATGAAGTTGTTGCTATCAACGACCTCACTTCCCCCAAGATGCTCGCTCACCTTCTCAAGTATGACACCGCACAGGGTGGTTTCGCTGGCAAGTTTGGCGAGGGCAAGCACACTGTTGCTTACAAGGACGCTGTTCTCGAAGAAGACGGCAAGACTGTGAAGGTTCCGGGTTCTATCATTGTTGACGGCAAGGAGATCACCATCTACGCAAAGCCCAACGCAGCTGAACTCCCCTGGGGCGAACTCAATGTTGACGTAGTACTCGAATGTACTGGTTTCTACACCAGCAAGGCTAAGGCTGAGGCTCACATCAAAGCTGGCGCAAAGAAGGTTGTTATCTCGGCTCCCGCTGGCAACGACCTCCCGACCATCGTTTACAACGTTAACCACAAGACCCTTACCGCTGCTGACAACATCATCTCCGCAGCTTCCTGCACCACCAACTGCTTGGCTCCTATGGCTGCAGCCCTCAACAAATACGCTCCCATCGCTTCGGGTATCATGTCGACCATCCACGCTTACACTGGCGACCAGATGATTCTCGACGGTCCTCAGCGCAAGGGCGACCTCCGTCGTTCGCGTGCAGGTGCTTGCAACATCGTTCCCAACTCGACTGGCGCAGCTAAGGCTATCGGCCTC
>JAEEGL011651680.1_pt1 | contig 10369 bp, 6 predicted proteins | sample 9134231 | NCBI WGS metagenome assembly JAEEGL01 (sample SAMN16246548, study PRJNA631951) | gut metagenome | biome: gut microbiome; feature: rumen; material: fiber-attached | host: Bos | place: Iran: Karaj | collected 2018-10
CAGTAGTGGTACATGACGAGTTCGCCCGGGGTGAGGTCCCAGGCGGGGTCGATAGCGTCGGCGCCGTCGGCGATTTCGAAGCGGAGGCGGGGGGTCTTCCAGGCCCAGGTCGCCCAGTCCATGCCTTCGGGACGCTCCTCCTTCGCGGCGGTGAAGAGGGCGCCGCCCTTGGGGAGGCGGGCGCGGGGGCGCGCCTCGCCGTTGACGAAGAGGGTGCGGAAGCCCTTCTCGCGGGCCGTGACCCAGGGGACGGCGGCCGACCAGAGGCCGTCGGGCTCCGGACGCCAGCCGGCGATGTCGCGGAGGCCGGAGAGGACGGGCTTTGCGCCGGGGGCGGCTTCGAAGGCGAGGCCGGAGTCGGCCTTGCCGAGCCTGAGCGTCCGCGACAGGCGGTGCTCGCCGCCCTTGAGGACGATGCGGGCGCCCTTTCCGGCGGCGCGGGCGGACTCGAGGGCGCGCCCGATCGTGGCGAAGGGCTTGGCGGAGGAGCCGGCGGCGGCGTTATCGCCGCGGGGGGAGACATGGAAGGACTTGGAGGTCATGGCGTGTGTGTGGGGGGGGGGGCAAGCTCGGCCATCTATGTCCGGGCGGGAAGAAAGGGGCGGGAGGGTCATCGGGGAAGCAATTGGTCGCGGTAGGGGATGGGCATGCCGGTCTCGATGCTGAGGCGGCGCATGGTGTCGAGGAGGGCGGGCCTGGGGTTGCGCGCGTACTCGCCGATGAGGGAGTACATTTTGCGGCGGGCCCAGCCGGTCTGGATGTCGTTGCCGCCCGCCGCCGCGCGGGAGAGGTCGAGCTGGAAGAGGATGTCGCACTTGGACTTGCCGCCCTCGCCGCGCACCTGGACGACGAGGTTCGTGACGTCGGCCGGGCAGGAGCCGTAGTATTCGAGCGTGCGGTTGGCATAGAGGTTGGCGGAGGGGAGGGGATGGAGGTCGGAGTGCGAGGCGAGGTCCGTCGTGATGCCGACGCGGCCGAGGACGGGCTGCGAGCAGCCCTCGACGACGGCGGCGATGCGCTTGGGGATGTCCCAGCGGCCGGAAGTGACGACGTCGGCCGAGCCGCGGTTGCAGAAGGTAAGGACGTCGAGGAGGTAGTTGTTGGCGCGTCCGTGGGTGCCGAGGGCGAAGACGGAGACGTTGTCGTTGAGCTTGGAGAACTCGCCGATGATGCGGGTCGACTCCGTGAGGCCCTTCGTGGCCTTGCCGTCCGTGACGAGGACGATGATGAGGGGGCGCGCGGGGTCGCGCGGGAGGCCGAGGATCTTCTGCATCGACTTGAAGACGTCCGTGTCGCCGCGCGACTTTATGGCGTCGATGAAGGCGGAGGCCAGCTGGATGTTGGCGTCGGTCGGCGAGGCCCAGTCCTGGAAGCAGAACTCGGCGTCGTCGCGGAAGAGGACGACATTGAAGCGGTCGTCCCGCTGAAGGAGGCGGATGGCCTCGTTCAGGGCCTTCCGGCAGAAATGGAGGCGCTCCTCGGCGAGCGAGCGGGAGGCGTCCTGGACGAAGACGATGTCCTTGGGCACGACGGGGAGGACGGAAGGGTCGCGCGCGGCGATTTCAAGGCGGAAGTAGGAGCGGCCCGTTTCGCCGGCGGGGCGGAAGACCGCGATCTTGGCGGCCAGCCGAGCGTCGACGGGTTTGAATGCGGAGATGTCGGAGGGCTTTTCGCCGAAGCGTGAAATGGTGGCTTCGGGAGTTTGGGTTTCGGGGGTCGGGGTTTGGGGCGTTGCAATGTCGAGGGGTGCCGCGGCGGCCGGGGGCTGCGCGGCGCCGGGGTTGGGGAGGGGAATGGAATTGACCGGTGCCGCATCGGACTTGAGGGCGTTCTTCGCGAGCGTGACGGGCGGGACGTAGTCGGGCGCGACGGCGACGCGCTCGATGGCTGGAATCTCAAGCCGGGGCATGACGGCGATGTCATCGCGGACAAGACGATCTACGACTTCGAACACCTGCTGGCGAGGCTGCCAGTCCTCAGTGACGGGGTTCGGGGCGGGTAGCGTGACGGGGACGTCCTTCGCGACGCCGAGGGCCTCTTCGGAGACGCGCGGCGCGGAAAGGGCGGCGTCGGGCTTCGAGGCAAGTTCGGCGACATCGGCCTGGATGCCGAGGGCGGGCATCGCGGACGGGTCGCCCGCGAAGGGGTTCTCGACAGGGCGGAGGGGATCCTCGGCGAGACTGCCGATTCGGGAGGGCGGCTTGAATTCGCGCTTGTCGCGGAGCGAATGGTCGAGGTCGGCCGTGACATCGAACCGGATGTCCGAGGCATGGCGCATCAAGGCGTAGTGGAGGACGGCGGAGAGAAAGATCGCGCCGGCGACAAAACCGTAGTGGGGGTGGTTTTCCTCCTTGTAGTACGGGGCGTCGTTGATGTGGCGGTTCGTCATGGCGTTTCACATTCCGGCGTCATTTGCCCATGTCCTTCGCCGGATAGCGGGCCTCGCACTCGGCCTTCGCGGCGGCGGCCTCGCGATCCATGCCGAGTTCCGCGTAGAGGGCCTCGGCTCGGGAAAGGGCGGCGGGGACGATCTCCTTGTCGTCGAAGAGGAGGGCCACGGCCATGTAGTAGCGGGCGGCGGCCTCCTTCCGTCCGCGCTTCGCCGTGCAGTCGGCGAGGGCGAAGTAGGCCTTGGCGCGGATGCCGGCCAGTTCGGGCGCGGAGGCGCGGGAGACGGCTTCTCCGAGGTAGTCGGCGGCATTGACGAGGGCGTCGCCGCCCCCTTGCGCGGCGAGGAGTTCGCCCAGGCGCAGGGCGGCCTCGGAAGAGTATTTCGTGCGGGCCGGGGAGTCGGCGGCGAGGCGGAAGGCGGCGATGGCGGCGTTGGTGTCGGCGAGGGCGGAATAGGCGCGCCCGGCGAGGGCGTTTCCGGCCTGGATCCACTCCTTCGTGGCACCGCGGACGGCGAGCTCCTTCGCGGCGTCGCGTGCGGCGGCGTACTGCTTGCGCGCGAACTGGAATTCGGAGAGCCAGGCGAGGCGGTCGTCGGTGAACTTGGCACTCGCTGCGGGGGCGGCGAGGAGGGGCTGGAAGCAGGCGGCAGCCTCGGCTTCGCGCCCCAGGGCCTGGAGGACGAGGCCGAGGAGGAAGGCGGCCTCGGCGCGGATGTCGTCGGCAGGTTTGGACGCCAGGCAGGAGCGGAGGTGTCTTTCGGCGGCCGCGAACTCCTGGGCGTCGTAGCAGAGGCGGGCGCGCCAGAAGTGGGCTTCGGCAAGTCGGGAGGCATGGATCTTGGCGGGCTTGGCGAGGATTTCGTCGAGGTCTTCGGCGGCCTCGCGCGGGAGGTTGCCGCGAATCTCCGCCAACGCCTTCTGGAAGCGGGCGGCGGGGGCGGCGGCATCGTCCGGGAAGCGGGCGAGAAGGTCGTTCCAGTCGCGGATCGCCTCGGTGTCGCGCCCGGCCTTGGCGAGGCAGAGGCCGGAGGAGTAAAGGGCCTGGGGCGCATGGTCGTTTTCGGGGAATGACTTGACAAGGGAGAGGTAGGCGCGCGAGGCCTCGAGCCAGGCCTCCTGTCCCTGGAGGCGGTAGGCAAGGCGGTAGAGGGCGTCTGGTGCGAGGCGGCTGTCCGGATGGCGTTCGGCGAGCATGCGGTAGAACTGCACGGCGCGGGCTTCGTCCTTCAGTGCTTCGGCGGCTTGCGCCTGGAGCCAGATGAAGTCGTCGAGGAAGGAGCCGGGCGGATCCGTGATGCGGGCGGCGTCGTCAAGCACCTGCTGGAAGGCGCCGTCCTTGAAGAGAACGACGAGCCGCTCGTAGCGCGCGTTGCGGAAGAGATCGGCGTTCTCCTTGTCGGCGGGGAGGGCGAGAAGGGCGTCGTAGGCCGCGACAGCTTCCTTGCGCTGGCCGAGCTGGGCGAGGGCGTTGGCCTTCAGGTAGGCGGCCTCCAGACGGGAGAGCCCTTCTGTCGCGGCGAGGGGTCTTGCGGCGGCGAGGGCGTCGGCATAGCGGCCGGCGCGGTAGTTGGCCCAGGCGGCGGGGAGGCGGGCGTCCGCGACGCGCATGTCCTGCGGGTACGTTGCGGCGAGCAGGGCGTACTTGGCGGCGGCCTCGGCGAACTTGCCCTGGCGGTAGAGGAGGGCGGCTGCCTGGAAGAGGGCTTCGGCTCCGATGCGGGGGGAGAAGGGCCTGGCGGCGGCGGCCTCGTAGCGCGCGAGGGCGGCGGTGCGCGCCTCGGGCGTGTCCGCGAGGGCCTGGAGGGCGGTGGCGCGGAGTTCCGCGTAGGCGCCGAGCTCCTTGACGGACGCGGCGGCACCGGGGGTGGCGGCGCGCTTGATAAGTTCCGAAAAGCGGGTTTCGGCACCCTTGCGGTTGCCGGCATTCTCGCGGGCCTCCGCGGCGTGGTAGAGGGCGGAGGCCGTCAGTTCGGCCGGGGAGGTCGTATCGGTGGCAAGTTCATCGAGAACGGAGGCCGCCTCGGCGTGTTCTCCGGCTTCCTTGAGAATGAGTCCGCGCGTGAGGCGGGCGCGCGGGGCCATCGGCGACCGCGGGTACCTGGAGAGAAGCTCGGCGCAGGCCTTCTCGGCGGCAACGGCGTTGCCAGCTTGTCGTTCGCACTCTGCGAGGCGGTAGAGGATGACGTCGTGCTCCGGGGTGGCGGCGTCGGCGGCAAGGGCGCGGTATTCGGGGAGGGCGAGCCGGACGAGTCCGCGCGACATGAGTCCGTCGGCGAACGCGCGGCGGTCGGGCGAGGATACGTCCTGCGCCTGCGCCGCAGGGGCGAAGGCCAGTATGAGCGCCATTGCGCTTGCCATGCGCAAACTTTGTCTGATCCTATGACTCAATGTCACGCTAAGCATTGTAATGGATTGCCCGGGAGTTTGAAAAGGCAAAGTTGCATTCTCGCGGTTGCGGAGGTTGCAGTTTTATCGGGACGCGGGCCGCAAGGCGCAGCTGTCCATGCAGAACCCGCAGGACGGATGAAAGGCGGTTGGCTTGCGTGGAAGGTGGTGGCGGGAAGCTTCCACTACTCTCCGGCGCCAGCCGATTCCTCGGTGCCCGTGGCGAAGCTGATGTTCCAGATGTCGGCAAGGCGGCAGGTGTCGATGATGGCGACGAGCTGCTCGTAGGGGGTCTGCCTGTCGGCGCGGATGACGACCGACTGGCCCGGGAAGAATTTCGCAAGTCGTCCAAGGCGGTCGGCGAGGCTGGCCTTCGAAAGCTCCTGCTGGTTGATGGTGACGCGACCGTCGCGCGCGAGGTTGATGATTACCTCGCCCGGGAGCCGGTCTGGCATTTTTGCGGACTGCGCCGTGGGGAGAACGATGTCGACCTCCATTTCCCACTGCGAGAAGACCGATGTCGTGATGAAGAAGCACAGCAGAAGGAAGACCACGTCGATCATGGCCGCGAACTGGAAGGCGGGAAGCTCGGGCGATTTGCGGCGGAAGTTCATGCGCCTCTCCTTGCCGCGATGGCTGTGACAATCTCGGCCGAGGCGAGCTCGAGTTGGCCCACGAGCCTCGACGCGCGGCGGCGGAAGTAGGCGTAGGCCGCCATGCAGGGGATGGCAACGACGAGGCCGAAGATCGTCGTGATGATGGCCTGGGAGACGCCCTGCGCGAGAATGACGGGTTTCGCGGCGGCCATAACGTCCTGGGCGACGGCGCCGAAGGCCTTGAGCATGCCGAGCGTCGTGCCGAGGAGTCCGAGCATCGGGGCGATTGCCGAGAGGTCGAGAAGGAGCTGCGCCTGCGACTGCATCGACTCCGCCTGCCGTGCGCCCTCGGACTCGACGATGTCGCGGAGCAGCTGGAGGTCTTCGCCCCCCTGCGTGGCGCGGATGCAGTCGAGTGCCGCGAGCGCTACCGAGGAGAAGGCGCAGGGCCGATCCTCGCAGAGGCGGCGGGCGGCACCCTCGTCGCCCTCGACGAGACAGTTCCGTACCTCTGACTGGAGGCGCCGCGGCGCGACGGATCCGGAGCGGAGGACGCAAAGGAAGTAGATGACGAGTGCCACCATCAGGATTGACAGGCCGAGGAGAACCCACATGATGAAGCCGCCAGAGTGCCAGGCCTCGCCCCAGGACATGCCGTAGGAGGTTGCGCCGGCCGGTGCGGCCTGGACGGCGGCCTCAGCGGCGAGGGTGGCGGGCAGGGCCGGGGGCTGCGCGGCGGGGATGGCCGGCGGCAGGATCGGGGCGTCCTGGGCGAGGGCGGCCGCCACGGAGAGGGCGGCGCCGACGGCGAAGGCGAGGTTGCGCAAGGGTTCGAAACGCTGCATGGTTATCTCCAGATGGCACGAGGCCAATTTGAGCGAACGGGGGCTCGATTGTCCATTTGGTCAAGCGGGGCCGAGAATGAAGCCGGAGACGCCCCAGATGAGAATCCAGGAGTAGATGTCGGCCACGAGGTCGTCAAGGACGATCCCGAGGCCACCCCGGACGGATTGGATCTGGCGCGCCGGAGATGGCTTGAGAATGTCGGTGATTCGGCTGATGACAAAGATGACGCCGATGAAGATGGCCGCCCGCACCGCCGTCTCGCCGCCCGAGAGAAGCATCCGCCAGAGCGGAGCGTGGCCGATGAAGCAGATGGGGAGAAGCATGTATTCGTCCGCCACGATGCGGCCGTCGTCCTTGATGCCGTAGATCTTTTCCGCCGCGTCGCATATGGGGATGGCGAGGAGGACCAGAACCGCGGCAAGCGCGAGCTGGATGGCGAGATGACCGTGCAGGACCGTCATCGCAAGGCCAAGGGGGATGCCAAGAAGGGCTCCGCACGTGCCGGAGGCGAAAGGCGAATAGCCAAGGCCAAAGCCGGACGAAATTATGAGGATCGCTTTTTTCATGCAATGTCAATGTGTGGATCGAAGATCCAAAGTCAATGGCGACGCGCAGCCTGGGGGCGAAGCCACGCGGCGGCGGCGGAACGGTGCGGCGAAGAGGCGGCTATTTCCGCCCCGGGGTCAGGTCGCGTACAAGGCGGGCGACGTCTTCCTGCTCGGCGGGGGGGAGCTCGCTGCGGCGCGGATTGATTTTTGAAATGATCTTGCGGGCATTGACCAGGTCTCCTCGCTTGTAGAGGAGCTTTGCGAAGTTGAGGTGGACGCGGAGGTCGTCATCGTAAAGTTCAAGGGCCTTGTTGAAGGCGCGCTCCGCTTCGTCGAGGCGGCCGGTGTCGGCCAGGATGCTGGCGAGAGTATCGTATGTCACGTAGAAGTCGGGGGCGAGGTCAATGGCGGTGCGCGCATATTTTTCCGCCTCTTCGAAGTTGCCCGTGGCGCGAAGGAGTTCGGCGAGGTCGTTGAGCGCCTCCGGTGAGCTTGAGGAGCCGACAGAGCGACGGAGGTAGTCTTCGGCCGCATCGTGCCTGCCGCGCTCGAGCATGAGGGAGCCCATGATGTAGTTTGCGAAGCCGTTGTCGCGGTTTTGCCGGAGAAGTTGGCGCGCGTGTCCTTCGGCGGCCTCCTTGTCGACCAGCATGAAGTCGAGCCGGAGTATCCACTCCAGGAGGAGGGGGAGGCCTGGACGGAGTGCGGCGGCGCGCTCGAAGGAGTCCCGGGCCTGCTTGTAGAAGTCCTTGCCCTTGGCGTAGGCCAGTTGGCCGCGCGTGACGTGGACGAGGTAGTTGTCGGGTGTGCCGGCAACGGATTCCATGCGGGGGATGATGCGCTTCTCGACTTCATCGAATTCGCGCATCTGAATGACGGCGACGGCGAACATGCTCCAGGCCTGGAGGTTGCGCGGTTGGAGTTCGGTGATTTCGGCGAGCTTGATACGGGCATCCTCGGGCTTGTTCGCGGCAAGGTCGAGGGAGGCGCTCTCAAGAGAGACGGAGGCATTGTCCGAGCCGGCCTCTTTGGCTTTCGCAAGCCATTCGCGGGCCTTTTCAAACGATCCCCGCTTGGCGGCGATGCGCGACATGGAAAGGAGGGCCCGCTGATTCTCGGGGTCTTCGGCGAGAATGTCGGCGTAGATGGACTCCGACTTCGTGTCGTCGTTTTGCTGGAGAAGGATGTCGGCCATTGCCTCGCGGACGCGTGCGCGCGAGGCCTCCGTCGTGGCGATGGATTCGGCGCGCTGCATGCCGGCGAGGGCCATGCCGGGCTGTCCGGAGAGGGCCCATGTCCAGCCGAGCTGGCCGAAGAGGACGGGGGAGCGGACATAGCCGAAAGTTCGCGAAAGGGACCACACGGGGAGCTTGTACCTCATTTTGCCGATGAAATCGCGGAGTTCCTTCTCGGTGGCGGCGCGGTCCCCGGCGTGAAAACCGTCGTCGGCCTTGCGGTGAAGCATTTCGACGCGGTTGAGAAGCGCGGAGATGTTTTCGGAATCGATTGACCGCACGATGCCGTAGACTTCGTAGGCCTCCTCGTCGCGCCCGAGATCCTCAAGGAGGACGCCGGCGTTGTTTGCGACGAAGCCGACCTGGCGGCGTACGTCGGCGCGGTAGCTGGCGATCGGGTCGTTGAGGCCGCGCGATTTGGCGAGGACCTTGCGCATGCGTTTCCAGAATTCGCCATATTTCTCAAGAACGGGCTCGTCCTGCAGCGCCTTGATGTCGCGGGCGCCGATGAAGCAGAAGTAATTGGGGACGACCACGCACCCGGCGCCGACAAGGATGTCCGGCGCCGACATGACGGCGATGCGGTCGATGACGTTCGAGTCGCTCCTGATCCAATCCTGCACGAAGGTCAGCGCGCCCAGATCGGCCGAGTTCTGGAGGCTGATGCGGTCCGCATCGGCGAAGTCGGGATCCGTGGCGATGGTCTTCTTGAGTTGGCGGAGATAGACGGGGTTGTCGTTCTTCTGGAGTTCAATGAGTTTGAGCGGCTGGCCGATGCGGGCCGCTTCCAGACGAAGGTGGTTGTCGAACATGCCGTCCGTGACAAGCCAGGGACGGCCCTTGAGGTTGGCGAGGAGTTCGTGGGCGCATTCGTCCGCGAAGGCCCCGCGCCGACCATTGGCCTCGAAGCCGTTGATGACGGCGGCCAGAAGGACGAGGGCCGCGACGAGCCAGCCGAAGACATAGCCGCTCCAGACGCTGAACCTGACATTTGGCAAGTCGGCAAGCCGTTTTACAATGTTGCCGCGGTTGGCGACGGCGACGTACCAGTAGGAAATGGCGTAGCCGGCCACCATTGCGGTCATTGCGTAAAGGAAGACGGGGAGAACGCCGCGCGGATCATTCAGCTCCTGGCCCCAGCGGGAGATGGGCGTGTTGGTGAGCGTGGCGATTGCGACGACCGAAAGCGCGATGTGGAAGAAGACGATGCTCCAATCGCGGTTTTCATTGAGGGCGCGCGGGGCGATGGCGAGGGCGGCCGCCCACGGGACTATGACAAAGACGACGGGGAAAAGCCAGCCAACCTCCGGAATCGACTCCTTGAAGAGATGGGCTTGGTCGCGCAGCATCTGGACGACGACTTCCCAGTAGTCGCCGTATCCGCGGAGAGAGATGTCCTCGTGCGTGAAGAAGTGGCGAGCGACAAGCAGATAGAGGGAAAGTCCCGCAAGGAAGAAAAGGGCGCAGAGGACGGTGCGGTAGCCCTTGAAATCGTCGTTGCGGAGCCAGGTTTGGAAGGCGTAGAGGACGAAGACCGGCGCGAAGAAGGCGATCGGGGCGCATTCGACGACGGACGCGCCGAAGAGCAGCGCGGAAAACAGAAGGATGGCCAGAGCCTTTGTACGGACGTAGAGAAGGAAAAGATGCGCGATGACGAGCAGCAGGAAGAGATCAAAGATCTGGAAGTGAAGCCGTGTTGCGGTTATCCAAACGGGCACGCTGAAGGCGAAGGCGAGCGAGGCGAAGGTCGCGCCAAGGACAGCCGCCTTGCGGGCGACCGAAGCGGAGACCTTTTCCAAGTCGAAAAGTCCGTAGACAAGCGCGGAGAAGAGTGCGTAAAGCATGCCCACGCAACAGGCGGCAAGAATCAGGCTGAAGATGTTCAGGCGCAGGGCCATTCCCGCCGCGCCGAACTTGCCTATGGTGCCGACAAGCGAGCCCCAAATGGGGTGGATGGGCGCCACGATGGGGTCAATGCCCGTGTAAAGGGCCATAAGGGAGGCGGATTGGCCGGGGAAGACGCCGGGAGAAAGCGTGAGCACGTAGACAAGGGTCGCAAAACCAAAAGTCCCCAAGCCGAAAAGAAGGTCCAGCTTGCGCTTCGCCGCATGTTCGGCGGCCGTCGTAGAAGTGTCGTTCATCGAAAAGTTCTCGGGATAAAACTGTTTTACGCGCGTGAGAATGTTCGCACAAAAAGAGAAAATTGGCAAGGCAATAATTAATTCGCGCGTTGCGTCATAATTCCTGTTACCGAAAGCGGTGTCGAGAAGTTTTAGGTTGCGTCATAAATGATGTTACCGAAAATGGAAGGCATGAAAATGAGCAACGAAGAGAAAAAGATAAGCAAGGAGCTGGCCAAACGCCGC
>JAEEGL012465834.1_pt1 | contig 10369 bp, 7 predicted proteins | sample 9134231 | NCBI WGS metagenome assembly JAEEGL01 (sample SAMN16246548, study PRJNA631951) | gut metagenome | biome: gut microbiome; feature: rumen; material: fiber-attached | host: Bos | place: Iran: Karaj | collected 2018-10
CGGTAGTTTTTTCGTTCCTCCATAGCACTGGGGTCTGTGCACCGTGCGATGCCGTCCCTGCCGCCACGGTCCACGGCGTCCGTATCCAGAATCTGATAGACGATACCGCCCTCCAGCGTGTCCAGCGGGCAGGGGCCGCCTCCGGGGCCGCCCCCGATATTCTCCAGCAAATTTCCGTTGACATCTACCATGGGGTTCCCGTGCCCGGCAAGGGTGAATACCGTGTAGTTCCAGGGGTGATGTACCGGACCGCCTGCAGGAACCCGGACACGCTCCAGATCTATGGCGCCGCCCAGTTCCTGAACCAGCGCCATGCCGTCGCCGGTGGAGGAGGCCACTGAAAGGCGTTTGACCGGCTGACCGCAGAAGAAGGCCGGATTCACCTTCTGCATGATTTCGTCGTTATGGGCAAAGCCACCGGTTGCGATGACACAAGCTTTTGCGCAGATGGTCACAGTGCCACCGCCGTCCTCACAGACAACACCTGCGAAGCTGCCATCTTTATTTGTCAGAAGATGCTTTGCGGCAGTGCCGGTGAGGATTTCCACCCTGAACTGACTCTGCCCGATCTCCGCCATTTTCTCCACCACATAGGTGCCCATCCAGCCAGGGCCCATGGAGGTGTCGGTACACTTTGTGTTCTTGGTCCGTACCGGGAAGTCGATCATGGCACCGATGGGGCCGGCAAAAGGCATGCCGCCAACGGGCTGCTTCACATCCTTCTTGCCACCGGGAACTGCATCCGGCTTTTCGCCCTTTTTCCCCGGCTGAGGAGCTGCCATAGGACCGCCCGGGCCCATCTTTTTGAGGACAAATTTATCCTCTACGCCGCCGAAGGTGCAGAGCCAGTCGAACATATCAGACAGAGCGTAGGTGGCGTTGGTGAGCATCTGATAGTCCAGGACCTTTCCGGACCGCTCATAGAGGGCGTCAATGCTCTCCTGGCGTCGATCCTCCAGCCCCGCAGACTCATGCCACTTGGTGTAGCGCATCATGAAACCGTGGCCCAGATTGGTGTTGCCGCCGATCTTTTTTGCCTTTTCCACCACGATGACTTTCTTCCCGGACTGCTGCGCTGCCCGTACTGCGGCCACCAGGCCGCTTCCGCCGGCTCCCAGCACCACAAGATCGCATTCCCTTTCTACAGGATCGTGGGCCGGAACCACCTCCGGATGCTCCGGATCGTAGATGATGCCGGAGGGACAGACATCGGCGCACTTGCCGCAGCTGATACACTTGAATTCGTCAATCTCATAGCTGGTGCCCGCAAACCGGATGGCTCCTACAGGACACTCATTGAAGCAGTAATGGCAGGCAGAGCATCTGGGACCAATATAGTAGGACATATGGCATTCCTCCAATCAGGAAAAATATAAAACATGAAAGGCATACCGCGCAGGCCGCAACTGGGGCAAATGAACCTGCAGGATCTTCTATCTGCATTCTACAGCAGGTTTTTCAGGCCTGCAATATTCAAAAGTCAAAGTCAGATATCAATTTGGATACGGACACGCAGATACAGATTTCGCCCGGCGTTCCGAGAAAGATGGCGTGCAGCAAGGAATATTACTGCACGCCATTCAATCCGGTTTTATGCTTCGAGGATTCGGCCGCAGAGAGGCATGAAGCTCCGGAAGAAGGGCTTGACGCCTGCGGCATAGCCTACAATCTGGGCGGTGGAATCGCTGAGCATCAGCACGAAACGGAAAACTTCCACACCTTCAGAACCCGCATAAGCAGTGAAGGAAATGGAGAACTCGCTCTCCACAATGTCATCGATCTTCTGGCAGCCGTGTTCACTCTTCAGGACGCCTTTAATGACACCGTTTTTTTCCTCCATCGTAAGGAGATACTCCTGAGAGGGCATCTCCGGTGCGGGACCGTCGCCCCGCTCCGGACCGCCGGCGGGAGGCCCATCCGGTGCATCCTGGGGTGGACCGGACGGACCTTCGGGTTTGCATCCGGGATAGTATTCAATGGAACCGGGAGTCATGGCGAAGCCAGGCAGACTCAGGCCAAATTTCATCTGGAATTCAAGTTTTTTTGCAATCATGGAGATTCTCCTTTCGTGATTCAGCCGTATTTACGGTCAAATGCCTGCTGCTGCAGATCGATGCAGCGCTGCAGATCCATGCTGTAGAGCGTATCCATCATGGCGTCCCACTGATCCATGCTCTCCTGCCCGATGACCATGGCGGTGAGCATTTCCTGAATCTTGGTGTTGATGCCGGAGGCCAGAGCATAGTATTCCTCTGACTCAGCGGTGTCCAGGGTCCAGGTGAATTCTTCCGGGGTTCTGGTAGACTTCCAGACCTCCTCTGCCTCGGCCATTCTGGGGGAAGTAAAGGTCATCTCAAGAGCGGCCTGGGGCTGGAAGTAGGGAAGAAATGCGTTTAGAGTGTAGAGACTTCTGGCCACATTGGAGTTGAAGCCGTCCGGGTTGTTAAGAATCATGTCCGTGTATACGGGCTCACCATCCACATACTCAAAGGTCAGGCCTTCCACACCGTAGTTGGCCAGCTCAATGCCCTCTTCCGTGAACATATAGTTGATGAACTCCACGGATTCTTCAGGGTATTCGTTCTGGGTTGTAATAGAGATGGAGTTTTTACCAACAGGGCTGCCTGCGCCTCCAATGGTGGAGGTCTCAGTTCCGGTCTTGGAGATGTCCTTCAGCGGGGCAATCTCAGCGTCCTCGTCCTGAATCTGCGATTCGAACATGCCATTGAAGGACATGCGTCCGGAAGCCCAGAAGCCGGTCTGGTTGGAGCATGCCAGCTGATCAAAGAACATGGGACTGTAGAAGCTCAGGAAATCGGAGTTGAACAACCCCTCACTGTAATACTGGGCCAGCAGCTCTACGTATTCCCGTGCGCCAGGCTCTTCCAGAGTGGGAGAAACCTTTCCATCGTGAACAGCAAAGGTGAGATTGTTGGTGTCAAGCTTGACGTTGAATCCGTAGGTAAGAGGGGAGCCCAGGGAGCTCAGAACACCAATGGCATTGGTGCACCCGTAGGCATCCTTGAATGCGAGCAGCACGTCATGGAGCTGATCAAAGGTTTCCGGCATGTCAAGACCCTGCTCGTCCAGCCAGTCCTTCCGGATGATAGCACCGCCATCAGTGGTGGGAGCTGCCCGCATTTTCACGCCCACCAGCTCTCCACTGTCTGTATAGACGTTTTCCGCGTACTCCGGATCCTCATCCAGAAGGCGCTTGAGGTCAGGCGCATGCTCATCCAGATAAGGGGCAAGATCGATGCAGACCTCATCCTCCAGCAGCCCGGCAGCACCGGATGCATAGTAGTCAGGTGCTTTACAGAAAAAATCGGGATAATCGCCGGAAGAGATGATCAGGGTGAGTTTTTCCTTGTACACGTCGTCACTGGTCATGGAGCTGTAGTCCAGACGGACCCCCGTGGCTTCTTCCAGCTTCTGAACGGATTCGGTCTGTGCGTATAGACCCATGTCCACACTGCCCAGGAACTGTGCTGAGGCAGAGCCGAAAATGGTCATGTCCGTCAGTTCCTCAAAGACAGGATAGGAGATTTCGGCGTATTCCACCGCTGGCTCCTCAGCCGATACTGCTTCCTCTGCGGAATCTGCTGCCTCCTCTGCAGGTGCATCTCCGGCAGGAGCGTCTGCATCCGCTGTCTCAGCTTCTGATGCCTGGGGTGCGGCAGCCTCAGCCTGGGACGAGGCTGTGTCAGAAGCCGGTGAACTGCCTTGGGTGGCGCCGCATCCGGAGAGAATTCCCAGCAGAAGCGCGGCAATCAGAAGCCATGTAAGTCGCTTTTTCATTGTATTTCCTCCTTTTTCCGGCAAACCGGATTGATACTTATAAACAGGTACTTGCGAAAAATGGACACTTCATGTATTCTAATTATAGAGAGAATCCCGGACACTGCCCAAGCAACAAAACAGCACGTGCTGTCAACAAAAACAGGACAAGGAGACTGCCATGAACACCTCTGATATAGAGATTTTCCTTTCTGCAGCGGAAACAATGAGCTTCTCACAGGCCGCCCAGCGCAACTACCTCAGCAGGCAGGCTGTCAGCCGTAAAATCCGGGCGCTGGAAAATGAGCTTCAGACCACCCTGTTTCTACGTGCGCCACTGTCTCAGCGTATGGAACTGACAGATGACGGCAGGCAGTACTACGCCTTTTTCCTCTCCTGTCGCCGTCAGTGGGATGCGTTGCAGGAGACCCTGAAAACGAAACGCGGACAGAGCATACAGGTGGCGTTTCTGGAGGGACTGGATTTCCCGCCGGGTTTTCAGCGCATTCTGTTTGATGTCAGCAAGCGCTACGGGATGACCGTGGAGTTCAATATTTTCGACATGCACAACATTACTCGCATTCTACAGGGGGAGAAATACGATCTGGTTTTGTGCTATGAGGGCCCGCGGCTGAATCTGTTTCATGAGTACCAGCGGATTCCCGTGGCAGAGATCCCCATGGTCCTCGCCGTAAAGAGCGACCTGCTTCCTCAGGCAGAACAGGCATCGGATTTTCAGAGTCTTCCAGTGGCTACCTGGATCCGGAAGGATCAGACCGCGGATGAGGCCGTGGAAAAATGCACCAGGCACTGCATGGATTTCGGATTTATCTGCTCCGATGTGAGGGTGTTTCCCAACCGTGACACTGCAAGGGCCGCCATCGAGTCGGGGGAGTGCGTGGGTATCTGCACCCAGCTGGACCGGCTGGCGCAGAGCCGGAGCGTCTGTACCTATCCGCTGAGCGGGTTTTCCGTTCTGTCCTGTCTGTGGACGGAGAATACAAGCAACCAGGCGGTACTGACGATTGTCCGAACACTGGAACAGCAGAAGGCATCTTCACCCTGAAACAGAATACTGCAGCCCGGCTTCAGCCTTCCGTCACAGAAGGGTGAGGCCGGGCTTTCCGCACTGTGTTCGGGAGAACAAATCTGATAAAAATGCTCCGGTTTTGATAATTGAGTTCCCAGGACGATTCTCACATAATAGAATCAGGGATAAAATGGTATTCTTTTGGTCGTGCATGCGCAATGCAGCACTGATTCCTTAAGCATCTCACAGAAGGGTACCGAAACGCTGAACAAGGAGGAAGTCCTATGACAAAAAAGAACCGACTGGCATTAATGCTGATTATAGCAATGCTGGTATCGCTGTTTACCGCCTGTGGCGGAGCGGCAGAGACACCTGCCTCAGCGTCCGTGCCCGAGAGTGCGGCGTCTGACGATCAGGGTACTGCCGCGGAAGCTCAGCCCGCAGAGCCGGCCGCAGAACCAGCTGCAGAAGCGGAAGACGCGTCTTCCCTGGAGGCCTCCGCGGTGGAGGACGGGGAAGCAGAGGAGCCGGTGGACTATCCATGGGGAATCGTCCGGAACCACACAGAGGCGGAACCTCTGCCTCTGGTGGACGAGCCCACCACGCTGACCGCCTGGGATTACTGTGTTCCTCCGGTGTTTGAGGTCATCCACGACTACGGCACCGACGGACAGGTCTACCGGGAGCTTCAGGAGCGCACCGGTGTCACCCTGGATTTCACCACCGCAAACCTGCTCCAGGCCAACAGTGACATGGCCCTGATGATTGCGGCCAATGAACTGCCGGACATCATCTTCAACTTCGGCATGTTCAACAGCTACAATGCCGACGATCTGGTGGAGGGCGACCTGATCGTGAACTACTGCGACTATGAGGATGTGATGCCCAACTACTTTGACATCCTGAACAACAACCCGAACATTACCCGGGACATCATGACCGAGGACGGAAACATCATCTACGCTGCCAACATCTCCAGCGATCTGACGCCCAACTCCGGCCCCGCAATCCGCCAGGACTGGCTTGACGCCGACGGACTTGACACGCCTGTGACAGTGGATGATCTATATGAGGTGCTCAAGGCCTTCCAGTCCCAGAACAACGCGCCGCACCCCCTGTGGGTATCCTCCGTGGGCAACTGTTCCCTGGCCGGTGCCTACGGCATCAGCTACAATGCCAGCGGCAGCGGTGTGGGAGGCTGGATCTGGAACGAGGAAGAGGGCATGCAGTATTGTCTTCCCATGGATGGCTTCCGGGATTATGTGCAGCTGTTGACCGACTGGTATGCCGAAGGCCTGCTTTCACCGGACTTTGTTTCCCAGAGCTCCAACAATACAGCTCAGGACGCTGAGATCACCGGAAATGCCTCCGGCTTCTTCAATTCTTCCGTGATGAGTTTGACCAACCTGGCGGCCTATGAGCCGGAGGCCAATGTGCAGCCCGTGCGGCCAATGGTGCTGAAGGAAGGCGACCTGGTGGCAGCCGATGACGCGGGCACATCCCGTGTCTCCAAAGGCGGTGCGTCCATTGCCTGCAGCTGCCCGGATGTGGAACTGGCCTGCCGGATCATCAATTACTTCTACTCCGACGACGGCATCCTTCTGGCCAACTACGGTGTCGAGGGGGTATCCTTCGAATTCGATGAAAACGGAGATCCCCAGCTCACTGAGCTTGTGACCAACAACCCCGAAGGGAAGGCCTTCGGACTTGCGCTGATCCTGTACACCTCCTCCACACCATGCTCCATCGATATCAAGGAGCGGAACAACGGCGGCTTCAACGAGGCACAGGTAAAGGCCCTGACCCTGTGGCACAGGGACAGCGAAGCGGATCCCATCACTGCCCCGGGCTCTGTCTGGGAAATGGATGCCCAGACAGAATACTCCAATATCGCAACGGACCTCAACAGCTTTGTCACCACAAATGTACTCCAGTTCATCACCGGCGCAAGAGCCATGAGTGACTGGGATGCCTTTGTGGAGGAGGCCACAACCTCCTTTGACGTGGACCGTCTGAAGGAACTAGCGGATGAGGCGGTAGCGAATTATCTGAACAAGTAAACCCGCAGCATAATAACTTTGAAGGAGGTATATGCGAATTGAAAGTCAAACTGATTATCTGTCTGCTTACCCTCTCACTGCTTCTGGGCATGTTCGCCGCCTGCGGCGGTGCGGCCGGTTCCGCACCCGCAGATTCCACGGAAGCGTCAGCCTCAGAGGCGGCATCCGCCCAGCAGGTGGAAGAGGCAGCGGCCCCTGCGGAGCCTGAGATCGAGCCTGATACTCCCGCAGAGGAGATCTCCGCGGAGGAAATCTCTGCAGTGGAGCCAGAGCCGGAACCCGAGCCGGAGGGCCCTGTGGCCGGAGACAAGGACTTCGACTGGTCCACTATCGAGCCGCTGTGTGAGGAAAAAGAGACGCTGACCATGTTCTACACCCAGCCGCCACCGCTGGCAGCCATTATGGACAGCCCCAACGACACAAGCTATCTGTATCAGACCTTTGAAGAGGTGTTTAACGTCCACATCGAGTTCGACATGGTCTCCATGATGGATGCTACAACCACCTTCCAGCTGATGATCGCGTCGGGAGATTACGATGACATCATCAACGACGCGCTGAACTACTACGACACCGCAGATCAGGCCTGTGAGGACGGTATCGCCATGAACATCCTGGATTATCAGGAGTGCGTGCCCAACTTCATGTCCATCCTGGAGGAGATCCCCGAGGTAAAGGCAGACCTCCTGACCCTGGAGGGACGGGTGCTGAACTTCCCCAATCTCCAGCTTCCTCTGGAGGAAGTGGCCACCGGCGGCTTTCTGGTTCGGCAGGACTGGCTGGATGCCCTGGGAATGGACATTCCCCAGACCTATGATGAGATGCATGATGTGATGGCTGCCTTCAAAAGTGAGTATGGCGCCACTGATCCCTATGTGATGCCTTACCAGGTGCTGTCTCCATGGGGCATGATGGCAGGCGGCTTCGGAATCACCGCAACGGCCAGTGCTAACAACTTCTACCTGAATCTGGAAAAGGACACTGTTGAACTGGCTACCATCTCTGATGCCTACTATGACTATCTGTCCATGTTCCGTGACTGGTATGCGGAGGGAATCATCAACCCGGATTTCACATCCCAGACTATGAACGTCCCGGATCAGAATATCATTGCCAGTGAGATGACCGGTATCTGGTTCTCCGATCAGGGCTATATCAAGACCTACCAGGATCTGCTGGCGGAAGTCAACCCCGATGCGGAACTGAACCTGATGGCGCAGCCCGGCAAGGACGCAGCCCGAAGCGGCTATATCAGGGACGTCAGCTCTGTGGCAGGCTCCGGCGGATTCTCCGTGTCTGAGAGCTGTGACAATCCGGAGCTTGCATTCAAGTGGTGCGACATCTGGTACGATCCGGACCTGCGGCAGTTCATCAACTACGGCTACGAGGGTGAGACCTTCGAATACAACGAGAATCATGAGCCCGTTCTGGGCGGCATCATCGTGAACAACGACCTGGGTCTTCCCTCCCTGCGCATGGCCAACGGCGTGTTCCTGTGCACTTCCGGCGGCTTTGTCTATGACCGGCACAAGCTGGATCTGGAGTATAATGAGCTTCAGATCGCCGCCTATACCGACTGGATCGCCAAGGCCGACGACCCTTCCACCGTCAAGACATCCAACATCCCCTCCGGTGTTAAGCTGACTGTGGATGAGGCGGATACAGTGGCAACGGTGATGGCGGACGTTACTACCCGTGTGGCAGAGATGGCACTGAAATTTGTCACCGGTGCGGAGGAACTCAACGAGCAGAGCTATGCCAAGTATGTCTCCGAAATTGAGGCCATGGGACTTGCGGATGCCCTGGGAGCCATGCAGGAGGCCTATGATAGGTATCTTGAGAACATCGAATAATAAACCCAAAAGGAGGTAACCATATGACAAACCTGCAAATGGAGCATCTGGTGGAACGTTGGGAGGACCGGCGCGACGTAAAGAACCAGATGGGCAAGTTCGTCCATTATCTGCTGCTGAAGAAAGAGGCAGACATGGTGGAGGATCTGTGGTCGAAGCGGGATGACATCTGCTACGGCGTCAACGACGGCTGGTACGCCGGCCGGGAGGCCGTAAAGGACTTCTTCGGCTGGTTCCCCGGCCACACCGCCAAGGTGGCCGCCTGCCTGAAGGCCAGATTCCCGGAGAAGCTGGAGGGTAAGACCGACGAGGAACTCTTCGGCATCGGCCTCATGGAGATCAAGTCCATCTCCAACTATGTTGTTGAGGTCGCAGAGGACGGGGAGACTGCCAAGGGCTTCTGCTCCCTGTTCGGCTACAACACCACCGTAGATACCCGCGGCCCCATCTCTCACTGGATTCTGGCGACACTGACTATCGACTTTGTCTATGAGGATGATATGTGGAAGATCTGGCATATGCAGTATTTTGAGGATATCAACAATCCCGCCGGAAACAAGCTGGGCGGCGGCAATTATCCTGATCTTCCGGAGTTCGAAGCCCTGCGCGGGCTGGAGCCCCCCAAGCCGAATCAGGCTGCGGTACTCTATGAGAAGTACTCCGGCACACGGAAGCCCACGAAGCTGCCCCGGCTGCCGGAGCCCTATACCACCTTTGCTGAGACCTTCAGCTACGGCCTGTAAGGAGGGACATATCATGGCAAAGAAAAAGAAGATTATCCGCTCCAACGAGGAGCGCCTCATCCGGGTCTGGGACATCGAGCAGGTCAAGGATCTGATGAGCCGCCGGACTGTCTATGAGACAAACGGCGAGCATCAGAAGGAGCTGGACGAGCTCTGGGTCCAGGTGCCAGAGAATCAGGCAACGGCATCCTTCGGCCGTAACTGGGGCTTCTACGTCGGCATGGATGAAATAAAGCGCTACTATGTGGATCAGTATGCCGAGCAGGTAGCCGCCGAGCTTCAGGCCATCGGCAAGCCCGATGAAGCTCCCGGATACGGACGGTTCCTGTATCATCCCCTGTCCACCCCCAACGTCAACCTGGCGGAGGACGGAAAAACCGCCCAGGGTACTTGGTATTCCATCGGTGCGGACTGCTATCCCACCGCGGACGGCGAGGACTGCAACTGGAACTGCCAGAAGATCTGCGCAGACTTCATCAAGGAGCCCGGTGGCTGGAAGATCTGGCACGTGGTGTTCTCCAACGACTTCCAGGTGAAATTCGGACAGAGCGTCAGCGAACTCCAGTCCATCTACATCCGGGGTACTGGCCGTGACGAGATCGACTTCGGCACTCCCACGATCCCCATGCTGGCTCATGACCCGTCCTACACCTGGTGTGACAACTATCCGCCGCTGAATGATCCCTATGAGACCTTCACCGACGAGATCAGCTACGGCCCCGAGGGGCACCCGAACTACGAAGCGTAAGGAGGCGGCGACATGAGAAAAAGCTATCTGACACTGGAACAGCGGATCCACAACGCAGAGGGCGCCCAGGCGGCGGAGACTCTGCATGCCCGCCACGCCTATCTCCATGCCAAAGCCTTCGGCGATGAGGAGTGGGGCCAGATCTGGTCCACCAGCGA
>JAEEGL016411268.1_pt1 | contig 10369 bp, 8 predicted proteins | sample 9134231 | NCBI WGS metagenome assembly JAEEGL01 (sample SAMN16246548, study PRJNA631951) | gut metagenome | biome: gut microbiome; feature: rumen; material: fiber-attached | host: Bos | place: Iran: Karaj | collected 2018-10
AATGTCATAGGTTACAACACCCTTGATCTGACCGTCTTCTTCCAGAAGGTCGAGAACGAAGTGTTCGTCGAAACGCTGGATTGAAGGATACTTGATGGAGGTCTGGAATAAGGTGTGGAGCATGTGGAAGCCTGACTTGTCGGCAGCAAACCAGGTGCGAGGTACTTTCATACCGCCGAAACGACGTACGTTAACCTGGCCGTTAGGTTTTCTGCTCCATGGGCAGCCCCAGTGTTCAAGCTGGAACAGCTCTTCAGTGGTGTGAGCCACGAAGTAGTCAACAACATCCTGTTCGCACAACCAGTCACCACCGGCAACGGTGTCTTCAAAATGCTTTTCAAGGGTATCGTCTTCACCAATTACACCAGCAGCACCACCTTCTGCGGCCACGGTGTGGCTGCGCATTGGGTATACCTTGGAAATCAGTGCAATCTTGGTGGTAGGATCCTGTTCAGCAACAGCAATGGCTGCTCTGAGACCAGTACCACCCGCACCAACTATGGCGACGTCGGTCTTAATAATCTCCACGTTATTCTCCTAAAAAGGTACAAAATTAAAAAAGTAAAAAAGGGAAAAAAATAAGACAGTTTTTTTAAACTGACATGCTGTCTGATATTCTATCAAAAATCAGCTAAAAATTCTCACTTTTTTTCAAGTAAATTAATTCCCGCTAATGCGGACTGCGTGCGGGTTTTATGACACTTTTTGGTGCATGTCCGGAAGAATCTCCGTACAGCCGTGGACATGCTGACGGTTCACGGTTTTTAGTGTTTTAAAAAGCAGTAGGACATGCCGTAACGGCCGTCATCACGGACGGAAATTTTGGGAGATGTCAGAAAGAACGGCATATTCCGAACAGGATAATCCGCTGAAGTAAAAAAGGAACGTAACGGTTTGTTTACCGTTACGTTCCTGATTCCGTATTATGACAGTCCGTTTGACTGTTTCCGGTTAACAGCGTTACTTATCTCAGCCGTTTTCGGTTTCGCTCTTTTCGTTTTCGATATCAGCAAGAGGTTCGCCGAATTTTACCGCCTTTCCGGATTCAATGCCTTCAACAAATGAAACGGCATCGCGGCCGAAGAGCAGGATTACGGTTGAGCCGAGATAGAATTTACCCATTCTGTCGCCCTTGTTGAGGGTAATGTTCTGGTCTGAGTAGTCCCATACGGTCACTTCTCTGAGTCTGTTAGGAGATACCTCACCGTGCCATTCGGTTGAAATGCTGCCTACAATTGTAGCTCCGACGAGAACCATGGCCATCGGACCGGCAGGGGTGTCAAAAAGACAGACTGCTCTTTCATTCTTTGTAAAAAGTTCACTGATGGTTTTTACATAGGTAGGGTTGACGCTGTAGTATTTGCCCGGAACAAACACCATTTTTCTGAGGGTGCCGTCAATCGGCATGTGAATACAGTGGTAATTGGCAGGGGACAGGTAAATGCATATGAATTTACCGTCATTAAATGCTTCGGCATCCGAGTCATTTCCGCCTATAAGGGATCTGAAGCTGTAATCCTGGCCTTTGGCTGCCACGATTCTTCCGTAGGTTATGTCTCCGAATTCCGCAACGGTTCCGTCAACAGGCATGCACAGTCTGTTTTCTTCGGGACATACCGGTCTGGCGCCGTCCTTAAGTGCACGGGTGAAGAATTCGTTAAAGGTTTTGTATTCCTCCGGCTTCTCCTTCTGTGCTTCACTCATGTCAATTTTGTATTTTTTGATGAACTGAGTAATGGCCCAGGTGGTAAGACCTCCCAGTTCGTTGCGTGCCAGAACGCCGGCAAGTCTGGTAAGCAGATATTTCGGTGTCAGGCGGTGTATAAGAGTCATAACTGATTCGTTCATTTTACTGTTTCCTTGTTTTTTTACCGGGAGAACTGAAACTTGATGGTGCATTCTGCTGCATTGATTCAATTATACGGTGATAGTTGTTAAAGCGGAATTCCGCAATTTCAGAATTTTTCACTGCCTCAACAACGGCACACCCAGGGTCGTTGAGATGTTTGCAGTCCCTGAATTTGCAGTACGGGGTTTTTTCCAGAAATTCAGGGTACCCCCTGATAACCTCTTCAGGAGACAGGTGCCAGAGTCCGAATTCACGTATCCCAGGGGAGTCAATGATGGTAGTGTTCTCCGGCAGGTGGTAGAGGCGTGAACTTGTGGTGGTATGCTGACCGAGTCCCGAAATATCGGATATGCTGTTTGTGGATGCGTTTGCTTCCGGGATAATCGTGTTTATGATGGAGGATTTCCCCACGCCGGACTGACCTACGAGAATGGTCGTTTCACCTTTGATTATTTCCCTGAGGCTGTCAACGCCTTCTCCGGTTCTTGTGCTTATCCACAGCGATTCATAGCCTATTTTTCTGTAGGTCTCCAGAATGATGTCGGTTTTCTCTCTTTCCTCCGGAGTGAACAGATCGCTCTTGTTTACAATGATGACGGGTTTCACGCCGCAGTGAATGCAGGCGATAAGATATCTGTCAATAATGTTTGTGGAGAATTCAGGCTGGTTGGTGCTGACTATTAGTATTCTGGTTATGTTGGCCGCCACCGGCTTGACGCCGTCATAATAGTCCGGACGGCTCAGAAGACTGGAGCGGGGTTTAAGTGTTTCCACAAGACCATTCTGTCCTGCGGCATCCTTTATGCTGATTCTGAACAGAACCCTGTCTCCGGTAGTGAGGCCTTCAACGGTTCTTCTGATGTAGCATCTGTGAACGGACAGATCGGCATCGTTTTCCACGTCGGCCTGTTTGCCGTAGCGGCTGATGACCGTTCCTTCAAGAAGCGGACCGAGAGATGAATCGTCAGGCAGCTGCTCTTCCGTTGTTTTTAGCAGCCGTTCGTGTCTGGCCTTGATGTTTCTGGCCTGTCTTGTAGTGATTTTGTTTTTTGCCATTAATTATGGTAAATCCTGTATATGAATTTAACTTCCTTTAATTTACGGAATATTTTACTTCATTTTGTGTTGGAAACGGAAACAAAGCCGATAAAGATTGCTGATTATCGGTTATTCCGTCATTCATGTTTGGTGTTTCAATACTGAGAATGGCATTGTCGGCGGTTTTTTGAACGTGCCTGGTTAAAAAATGTGTATTTAAAAGAAAATTTGCATAATTTATCAAAAAAATGTTGCAAGACTCCGAAATACAGGTATAATGCACCTGTTTTTCAGCGGGAATAACTCAGTTGGTAGAGTGCAACCTTGCCAAGGTTGATGTCGCGAGTTCGAGCCTCGTTTCCCGCTCCAAAATCTGCAGCTTATGTCCGATGCGGGAATAACTCAGTTGGTAGAGTGCAACCTTGCCAAGGTTGATGTCGCGAGTTCGAGCCTCGTTTCCCGCTCCAAAATCTCTGAAAATCACCGATACATGATTAAATATTGCAGTATATCGTACTGTGCTAATGTTTTTTTGTTTTCCGTTATTACATGTAATGTTAAGTATCCATGACTGCCAAGGTTTTTAATTTCAGATCCTTTTCAATAAAACGTGAAAAATCAGGCATGAAACTGAGTACGGATGCCGTGCTTCTCGGTGCCTGGACGGCAGATCTCCTGCAGAATGAGAATCCGTTAAGGATTCTGGACATCGGCACGGGAACCGGCATTCTGGCCCTGATAGCGGCTCAGTTTTTCGAGAGAGCCTGCGTTGATGCGATAGATTCCGATGACGGTGCGGTTTTTGATGCCGGGATTAATTTTTCTGAAAGTCCGTACGCCGACAGGCTGCGTCTTATGAAGGCGGACGTCAGAAATTTCTGCCGGAAAACAGGTGCAGGTAATAATGGTTTACGTGAAGGTCAGTCTTTCGCAGGAAAAAACATTGTTCCGGAAAAAGTGACCGATCATGACAGTGTCGGGATATATGATCTTATCATCTGCAATCCTCCTTATTTCGATTTCAGTGTGCCGCTGTCAAGTATTGCAAGACATAATGCAAGATGCAGTGACAGTCTTTCCGCTGCCGATCTGTTTGCATCCCTAAGCCGTCTGATGACGGAATGCGGCAGGGCCTGCATAATTATCCCTTATGACAGGGAAAGTGATTATGTCAGAACGGCTCTGGACAATGGGCTTACTGTTCACAGATGCGTGAGGGTGAGTTCCAAAAAGGAAAAGTCACCGTATGTCACGTTACTCTGTTTTGTCAAAAAGTCTCAGTCAGATGCGGAAGCTTCTCCATGTAATGAAAGCTCAGCCGGTGATGCCGAAAACCGGTATCTTCTTGAGGACGACGGAAGCAGAAGCGAATTTTTCAGAAACATCACAAAGGAACTGTATCTCAAGTGACAGTTTCGTAAAGTGATCATATTATTTGTAATCGGAAGTATCATGTGAACAGTATTGATTCTGAAGGAGATCTGTCTTGAAAATTGAACATGTCGCCATGTATGTACACGATCCTGAAAAGGCCCGTGATTTTTTTGTGAAGTATTTTAACGGCAGGTCAAATGAAGGATATGTCAATCCGCGTACCGGCTTCAGATCATTTTTCATTACCTTTGATGACGGCGCCAGACTTGAGATTATGCAGAGGCCTGATATGACTGACAGTCCTGCCGATCTCAACCGTACCGGTTTTATTCACATTGCCTTTTCCGTCGGCAGCAGGGAGACTGTTGACAGCCTGACGGAGCGGCTGCGTAATGACGGATTTACGGTCGTAAGCGGCCCAAGAACCACCGGAGACGGATATTACGAAAGCTGTGTGGTTGCCGTGGAGGGTAATCAGGTGGAGATAACCGTGTAGGTCTGCCGTTTCCTGAATTGCATGATTGCAGCAGTCTGACTGTCAAAGATTGAGATTGTTATTACTAATTGAAACAATTGCTGTGGATAAAAGGCCAAAGGTAAATTATTATCTGAGAATATGTTTTCGGATTTCAGAAGGATGAATGTTTTATGTATAACAAGGATATGGGAAAATACAATACCGATTCCGGTTCTGCCAGAAAAAAGTCCGGCGGTTATGACAGTAAATATTCATCAAGAGAAGATTATAACAAACGCAGTTCCGGCGACAGTGAGTATGAAACCCGTGCAAAATCACGTAAAGCCGATGCGGGGGCTGAGTCATCCCTTTTTGGGAACATGAACGCATCTGCTGATGCGGCCAAAACGGAATCCGGAAGTCAGGAGGAAAAGCGTCGCAGTTATCAGGAAGCTGATGATTCTTTTTCTGATCTCAATGGGGAAAAGGACAACGGTTACGGAAGTGACGGTAACACAGACTTTACATCATCATCTTCTTCTACCTCTTCCTCTTCTACCTCTTCCTCTTCTACCTCTTCCTCTACTTTTACATCGACATTTTCTTCAACATCCTCATCTTCGACATCCGCATCATCATCTTCTTCCTTTTCTTCCACCTCTTCCGTAAATGCGGACGGAGGAGTGAACAACCCGCAGACAACAGTAGTGACATCGGTAAATATTTCCGATTCTTTTGAAAACGGAGATGGCATATACGGCAGAACCCAGAACGGTGAAAGCTTTTGTTACGCAGGTCCAGGAACTGCAGGAAGCATGAAGGCGTTTAATGCCGCGGCAGAGGCAAGGAACTGTTCCGGCCTTATGGTTGTGGCCCTTGTTCTTCATATAGTTGGCATGTTTATCATGTTTCTTTCACTGTTCGCTTTGATCTGCACATTCATAGCCGTTACAAAGGTTAAAAAATTTTTCTCGGCCGTGAACTGTACGGAAGGCCTTCAGATGGCTAAAAAAGTATGGAATCTGGTTCTTGGACTGTTTTGCGGCGGTTTCGGCCTGGTGTTCTTTCTTTTTGTGTGTGTCGGGGTTAGTTCGGATAACAGTGAAGGTGGCCCACTGGTGATGCTGACTGTTTTTGTAATTGTTGCCTTGATGTTCGGCTGGGTGATCGGGAGTGTGTACCTTCTTTACATGTGGATAAAAATAAAGGAGCAGCTGAAACGGTATATGTAACGTGTTTCAGGCAAACGTTAACGACGGCATGAGCCGTCGCTCAAAATATGGCCGGTAAAACGGCCGTTTCCTTTTTTACGGCCGACGGGCTGTCAGGAACCGTATTTTTCAGAATATTTCATTCCTTTTCTTTTTTTTATATGTCCTTAAAATGAGATCTCTCACATATATTTGTAAATTGAATAAAGTCAGTCATTGAAAAAATGCGGAGCATAACATATTTAAAATATAGCATTCAGATTTTCAGAACGTAAGGCACTTGTGGCAGGCAGTCGTTAAATCTGGTCAATAGAAGTGTGCGCTGGCCCATTACTGACAAATTATGCTAAGACAAACAGCATGTATTCCTGTAAAATACAGGGCCGTATGTGTATAAAACGTTTGTATACGGAAGAATTAAAACAAAAGAATAACTGGTTAGAATAATGTTTCAAACAATACTTACAAAAATTTTTGGCAGCAGCAACGAGCGTATCGTAAAACAGCTGAATAAGGTCGTTGCAAAGGTTAACAGTCTGGAGCCTCAGTTCAAGCAGCTTAAGGACGAGGATTTCAGAACCTATACGGAAGAATACAAAAAGCGTGTGGCTGAAGGGTTAAAGCTTGAAGCCGACGGTAAAAAAGCGTACGGCAGTACACTCAATGACATTCTGCCTGAAGCTTTTGCCCTTGTAAGGGAAGCCTCACTTCGCGTTCTCGGTCTCAGACCGTTTGATGTTCAGATTATGGGCGGTATGGTTCTTAATGAAAATCAGATCGCCGAAATGAAGACCGGTGAAGGTAAGACCCTCACCGCACTTCTTCCTGCTTACCTGAACGCACTTACCGGAAAGGGCGTTCACGTTGTTACCGTGAACGATTACCTGGCAAAGCGTGACAGTGACTGGTGTCGTCCGCTGTTTGAATTCCTCGGCATGCACGTGGGATGCAATATCTCCGGTATGGATGCCGAATCCAAGAGAGCCGCTTACGCCTGCGACGTAACATACGGTACCAATAACGAATTCGGTTTCGACTATCTGAGAGACAACATGGCCTATGTTCCTGAACAGCGTGTTCAGAGACCTCTTTTCTATGCTCTTGTGGACGAAGTTGACTCCGTTCTCATCGATGAGGCCCGTACCCCGTTAATTATTTCAGGTGCGGCCGAAGACAGTTCCGATCTTTATGTTGCCGTAAACAAGATTATTCCTGAACTTGTTGAACAGGAAAAGGAAGATTCCGACGAATACCGCGGAAACGGTGACTATACCCGTGACCTGAAGACCAAGTCCGCATATCTTACCGAAAACGGTCAGATTCATGTGGAAGAACTTCTGCAGCGTGAAGGCATCCTTCCGGAAAATCAGACCCTCTATTCAAGCGCAAGCATTACCCTGCTTCATCACGTGATGGCGGCACTTCGTGCACACGTGCTTTTTGAGAAGGATGTTGACTATATCGTTAAGGACGGTGAGGTTATCATCGTTGATGAACACACCGGCCGTACAATGCAGGGCCGCAGATGGAGCGACGGTCTGCATCAGGCAGTGGAAGCGAAGGAAGGCGTTGAAATTCATCATGAAAACCAGACACTGGCTTCCATTACCTTCCAGAACTACTTCCGTATGTACGAAAAGCTTGCCGGTATGACCGGTACCGCTGATACCGAAGCATACGAATTCCAGCAGATTTATAACTTAAGAACAGTTGTGCTTCCTACCAACAGACCGATGATTCGTGAAGACCTCATTGATCTTATCTACGGTTCTGAAGAAGAAAAGTTTGAAGCTGTGGTAAAGGACATCAATGAAGAAATCGGTAAGGGACGTCCGGTTCTGGTTGGTACCATCTCCATTGAAAACTCAGAAAAGCTGTCCCGTTATCTGACTCAGCTTAATATCAAGCATCAGGTTCTTAACGCCAAGTTCCATGCTCAGGAAGCTCAGATTGTTGCTCAGGCCGGCCGTCCCGGCACCGTAACCATCGCCACCAACATGGCAGGCCGCGGTACCGATATCGTTCTCGGCGGTTCACTTGATGCGGATCTGGCTGCTCTTACCGATCCTACTCCTGAACAGATTCAGCAGGTTAAGGATGAATGGAAGAAGCGTCATGATGCGGTGGTTGCCGCCGGCGGTCTCCACATCATCGGTACCGAACGTCATGAATCCCGTCGTATAGACAATCAGCTCCGTGGCCGTTCAGGCCGTCAGGGCGACCCAGGTTCATCACGTTTCTACCTGTCACTCGATGACGATCTTCTGAGAAGATTCGGTTCAGACAAGCTTAAGACAATAATGAAGCATCTCGGTCTTGAAAGAGGTGAGCCAATCGGTCATAAGCTTGTTTCAAGAGCCATTGAAAATGCTCAGCGTAAGGTTGAAACCAGAAACTTCGATCTGCGTAAGAGTCTTCTTGAATTCGATGACGTTGCCAACGAACAGCGTAAGGTAATTTACGAGGAACGTAATTCACTTCTTGACGGTAAGGTTGATGAAGGCAGTATCGATCTGATCCGTTCTGACGTTTACAACTCCGTAATCAACGAGTTCATCACTCCAAATTCAATGAGTGAGAACTGGGATGTTCAGGGCCTTACCGACAAGCTCAAAAATGAATTTGCCCTTGAGCTGCCTATCCAGAAGTGGATTGATGAAAGTGACAGGGTAGACGAGGAAGGCATCCGTAACAGGATTGTTGATGAAGCCAAGGATGTGTTTGAGGCAAAGAAGCTGCTCATCGGTGATGAAAGAGCTTCACAGCTTATCCGTAACATCATGCTTCAGTCACTTGATACCCTTTGGAAGGAACACCTTGCCTCAATGGACTATCTCCGTCAGGGTATCGGTCTGAGAGGCTATGCTCAGCGTAATCCTAAGCAGGAATACAAGCTTGAATCATTCCGCATGTTCTCTGAAATGATTGATAACTTCAAATATCAGGTTATCAGAATTTTAAGCTGCATCCAGATCAAGGTTCAGGAAATTGATGAGATGGAACAGAAGCGTCAGGAACTTGCTGATGAGGCTGAAAAGAAGTTTAACGATGAGGCTGAATCAAAGGCCAAGGAAATTGAAAAAATGAATGCCGCCTTTGCGGATCCTAACCACAAGGTAGGCAGAAATGATCCTTGTCCATGCGGCAGCGGCAAGAAGTACAAGAACTGTCACGGACGTCTTGTATAATTTCCTGTCTTAATCAGAAATTCTAATCAGAGTTTGAAACCGTTATTGATTAAAATGTCAGTAACGGTTTTTTTTATCATGAGGAAAAACCGCACGGTAAAAAATAGTATAATGACACAGCCTCATGATTACGGGACGGATACGGAATGCCTTCCTGAAGGCATAATCATGTCAGGTTTTTAGATTCCACTTACATTGCGGCAGGTTATATATGGCTTTTGAAAATTTATCAAAAATGGATCCTTACATTTTACTGTCAATGGTTAACATGAAGCTCCGTGATTTTGATGATCATGATCTGGACAGCTTCTGTGCCACCTATGAAATAAACAGGGAAGAACTGGAAAAGAAGCTTAAGGATGCGGGCTTTGAATACGATCCGCAGACCAACCAGTTTAAATAGTTTTTCCCGGAGAACCGAATTTAAAATCCCTGAGGAACGGCTTTCGGATTACGGGCTGACTTTCCGGGAATTTGGTTATTATCTTAGTCTCTTTTAAAATTACCGCAGTATAAAAACATGCTTCTGATACATCTTCTTCCTTATAACCGTGATAATTATCCATGGTGCGTGGACATCGTTTCCGTCAATGCCGAATCATATGAGGAGGAGGGCAGAAGCCGTATCGTGGTGACTCCTCCTGCAGGGATATGTCCGTCTCCCGCCTTTGCGGTATCCTTTGACTGTGATTGTATTGAGACTGTTAAAAATCACGGACTGAAACCTTCAGAGACGGCTCCGCTTCTTGCCGACATTTTGAAAAAGCACGAACAGGTGGTTTTTTCGAATGCAAAATCCTGTCAGATGTTCAGGGAACTTCTGGTGAGTCTCCAGATGACTGATGTTTTAAGAGATAAAACAGTTTCCTCATTTAAAAGCATACTGCATGCCGCAGTAACCCTAAAAAACATTTATTATCCGAAGGCCTGGTGCAACATCAAGAAGCTCTGTTCGGAGCTGGGCTTTGCGGAAAACAGGTACATAGGGTGCATGTACAGGGTATTTGCCGACCTCTACGGGAAAGCGCCGAAGCTTCTCAGCTACTTTGTGAAAAGGGATATGGTTCTCGGCACGGCTGAGTCCTCCGGCAGAATTGTACTGGGAATCACCGAAGACGGCTTTCGTATAATCACCCCCGTAATGGTGACCCGGGACTATATTCTTGGAATGGACATATCAAAAGAAGTGAAGCCGTGCGTACTCCCGCTTAACGGCTCGGTGTGCTATACCGTAAGCTCGGCAATTAACGGT
>JAEEGL016502751.1_pt1 | contig 10369 bp, 2 predicted proteins | sample 9134231 | NCBI WGS metagenome assembly JAEEGL01 (sample SAMN16246548, study PRJNA631951) | gut metagenome | biome: gut microbiome; feature: rumen; material: fiber-attached | host: Bos | place: Iran: Karaj | collected 2018-10
TAGCTGTATAAGTAGTAGTTAAAGCACCTGCTTGTAATGAACCATGAACTGTACCAGCAGCTCCTCCCTCTGATTGCATTTCAACAACTTTAACAGGCATACCGAAAAGGTTCTTCTTGCCTTGAGCAGCCCATTCATCAGTATACTCAGCCATAGGTGAAGACGGAGTAATAGGATAAATACCTGCTACTTCTGTAAAGGCATATGATGAATATGCGGCAGCATAGTTACCATCAATTGCCATTCTTTTAATTTCTTTGCTCATTTTAATCCTCCTAATGAGTTATAGTATTACATAGTAATTATAATTCTTTTAAGTTTATAATTCAATATAAAGAAATTAAGTTTTTACACCATTTTTTTGTGATAAAAATCACATAATAATTTTAAACGTTTAAATATACTTCAAAAGAAAAATGCAAGCCATTTTGACTTGCACTTTATCTTTATAATTAATAATTATATATTATTCAATAGTTACTTCATATTCTTGACTAACTGTATATGTACCATACTTAACTATAACCTTGTATGTACCAAAATCAAGAGGATTATCGATATCAGTAACTTCATCACCATTAGCATCTAATACTACTACTTCATATCCATCAGTAATTTCAATTTCTTCAGGAGCTTCATCAGCTGTTAATAATTTAACATTTGAAACAGATAATAATCCTTCATTTGCTGCAACATCAGCTTCAATAGCAGCAATAGTCTTAGGTGTTGCTTTTTCTACTATTTCCACTGTAACAAAGTTAATAGTGTAACCTCCACCATTTACAAGCTTATAAGTACCAGCAGCTGCATTAGAAATAACTATGCTACAATTATCTGACTTAGATACGAATTCTGTTCCAATTACATTAGAATCACTTGCATCTAAAGTAAATGAAGCTGTTTTTCCATTAGTTTTATCTTCTGATATTGTAGCAATTAGAGTAATTCCATTATAAATTTTAACTGCTCTAGTGTCTCCAAGTTTGAATGCTAATGCTAAAGTTGATGCATTCTTTGTAGTGAAAGATACGTTATCATCAGCTTTTTGTACCTTTAGACCATTTGATGAAACTTGCATGTTTCCTGATGACTTAGCAAGATTGAATGTAAAATCATTACCATCACTATCTTTTACTGTAAATGTTTGTGCATCCTTGAAATTAGTTGTAACAGTTGTTCCATTGTCGCTCTTTGTTAAAGTTCTGAAATCAATTGATGTTGTTCTATTGAAATTATCACCAAATGCATCATACCACTTAGCATAAAGTGTGACTGCACTATATTCTACTGTATCAAAATCATATGGAGTACTTAATGCTGCATCAGCATACCAACCAGCAAATACTAAATCAGTCTTTGTTGGGTCTTCAGGCTTAGTTACTTTGTTTCCAAATACAACTACTGCAGATGCCATTTCAGTATTTTCAAATACTACATCAAATTCAGTAGCTATTAGTTGAGCATATAAAGCATCAAATTCTTCAACTGCTTCATCATATGCATCTTTAGCTTCTACATCACTTTGAGCAGCTCTAATTGCACTTAGACCAGACTTGATTATAATATATAATTCATCTGATAAATCATAATTTTTAATTTGTAAATCTATATACTTATCTCCGTAAACATCTTCGAAAGCAAGTTCGTTTACATAAATTGCTACTAATCTATTAACCTCTGCCTTAGCAGCTGATAATGCATCATTTACTTTATCAACTGTATCAAGAGTTGATTCATCATCTGCTAGTACTACTGCATTTACAGCTGATAATAAATTTTCATTAGTAATATCACCTAATTTAGTTGTCTTGTATGAAGCTAATTCACTCTTTGCATTTGCTAATGCTTGCTCTGGAGTCATTTGAGTTAAAGCATATAAGGTGTCAATTGCAGATTTTGAACTTGCTAATGCTGTTCTCTTTTCTGCAACTGTTGTTGCATCTTCTATTGACTCAGCGCCATCTTCTTTAGCACTTGAAATTTCAGCAATTACTGAAGCAAATGTATTAGTATCTAAGCCAGCTATTTCAGTTGCTAAGTAACCATCTAATTCTTCAGTTAATGCTGTAGTTGCTGCAGCTCTTAAATCAGCATTTGTATCAATTTCATCTAAAGCAGCTGCAAGTTGATCAAATAATGCTGCAATATCAGTCTTAGTTACAGCTGATGCTAATTCTGTATCCTTTGATACAATCGCAGCCTCATAAGCAGCCTTATTGTTATATACTGAATCTGTTTCAGTATAATTAGTTGCAGGATAGATAGCCTTTAATGAGCCCATTAATGTAGCTACATATGTATCATGAGCCTTAGTATCATTATCAATTGCACTTAATGCTGTTATAGCATTTTCCTTATTTGTATTAACTTCAGTAACTGATTTAGACTTAGATATATTTTCAATTGCTGTAGCATAAGCTGTTAAGAATTCTGTAGAGTTGATTGTATAATCAGCAACAACATAAGCTCCTGAATTATCTTTTGTTACACCAAATTGAGTATTAATACTTGCGATTGCATCCCCTATTGCTATTTGAATATCTGATGCAATAGATTGAATTTCTTCCATAACTGATGCTTTACCATCATAAAGATCTTTTAAGTCAGCAATTGTTTGTGCACCATCAATAGCTGCAATTACTTTGTTAGCCCATGCTTCATATTCAGTAGCATTAGTAGTATAATAAGCAGCCATAGCTTCTAATTGTTGTTGTACCATAGCTTTTACAACAGCCTTAAATTCATCTACTGTATATTCAACGATGTTTAAAGCAACATTATCGAATGAGAATACATTTGAATTCTTGTCTGAAGTAGAAATTGCAGAATAACGTAATGCTACTAAACCTTCTAATTGCTTATTAGTTACAAACGCATTTGTAGTTTCTGCTCCACTTGAATCCTTAGTAACAACTTTTACAGTGATTGTGCTTTGAGATAAATCAAATGAATAGTAAATTCCGTAAGTTCCATCTTCTTTTAATTCTATTGCAGTTTCAGGATCTGCTACATCTCCACCAAAAACACGATATTTTAAATATGTCTTTTTAGTTGACTTATCTTGAATTGTTCTTAATCCAAATACTTCAGCACTAGTTTTTGTTCCATAATCGCCTACAAATGTTACTATAGTCCAGTTTCCTGCAACTACATCAAATGTTAAATCAAAGTAACCATCTATTGACTTAACTACTCCATTTGAAGCAAAACTTGTAATAGCTTGAACCTTACCATTATTGTTACCATCATCGGTATTAACCTCTGAATCATTATCATTAGCTTTAGCTTTTCCATTTTCGATAGTAATTGTATAGCTAGAGCCTGCCTTTGGTGCACCCTTCTTTGATGCAAGTTGATATAAACCTGCAGGTGATGCACTATATTCTGCTAAAGTTTGAGTTGAACTAAAATCCTCTGAGAATACTAATGTATTATTTTCAGTTGATATATCAACAAACTTTTCATAATAAGTCTTTGCTATCCACTTAGCATATAATGTTACATTACTAGATAATGTACCAACCTTTGCTGGTGTTGAACAAGATTGATCAGTAAACCAACCACCAAACTTATTATCAGTATTCACTAATGTAGGAAGATCTTCTGAAGTTAATTCAGTTACTTCTTCCTTCTTTTCTGGCTTTGTACCAAACTCTGATACATAATCTATAGAGTATTTAACAACAACTGGAGTCTCTCCTTGTTGAGGATTTTCTTCTCCGCCTTGTTGTGGGTTCTCTTCACCTTGCTGTGGATTTTCTTCTCCACTTTGTTGAGTGTTTTCACTACTTTGTTGGTTCTCGTTTTCAGAACCTTCTCCTGATGAAGGAGTATTTTGCTCACTAGGTTGTGATGAACTAGTATCTTCGCTACTAGATTGAGCTGGTGTAGAGCTTGAGCTTTCCTTTGGTGCCTCCTCTTTTTCTGATTGACTTCCCTGACCAGGAACGGCTGGTATTAGCTTACCACAAGCTGACAAACTAAAAAGAGCCGCAGATGCCAACGCAATGCTGACTAAAATCTTTCTTTTTTTCATTTTCTTTTCCCTTTCCTTTTTCTTAGCGTATAAAAACGCTTTCATGTGAGTCCATAAAAAATAGAGTATTTTTACTCTAGAGATACTTCCCCACACTGACCCTGACACTATTTTAACAAATAATTATTGCTTTTTATTGGTAAATTTTAAATTTTTTTTAATTTTTATAAAAATAAGTGAAAAAGACATGGTTAAACCATGTCTTTGACCTTAATTTTACTGATTAATTATTATAAGTAATTGAGATTTTAGTTACCTTAACGTTCTTAGTAACACCCTTAACACCTACAAATGATATTGAAGATATAGTCTTTGATGAGCTAACTTCTACTGTATTTTCAGTTATTGCCTTCTTAGCAGCTAGAGTAAATTTAACATCTTCAGTTGTACCATCAGTATATGTTACTTCAAATGTACCTTCCAAAGAATCATTAGTATCAAGCATACCAGCTGTGATTGCAATTGTAACTGCATTTGAATTAATATTTGATAATGCAATATAGCCATTACCATTCTTAATCTTTAAATATGTCTTTTCGGCACTCTTGAATGAATAACCATCAGCTGTTGTACCTGTTGCTGCAGTAACTGGTTCAGTAGCTGTATCAAATGTCTTTGTTACCTCTACAACAGTTGTAGCAAATTGAGCCTCTGCTTGAGTTAATGTTGTATAGTTAGTAACATTAGCCTTAGAAGCTGAATCTAATTCATCATATAAGCCTCTTGCTAAAGCGATCTTTGTACCACTTGTACCTGAAACTGTACCGATATCATCGATTGCTGCGATTGTGTAATTAATTAACATATTTGTATAACCAACTACTGATGCTTTTTCAGTAGCTGTTAATTCATTATATGCATCATAAGCAGCCTTATATGTAGCAAGTGAATTAGCATTAGCAATTAATGCATTAACTTGACCAACATTTTCAAGTGAATCATATTTAGCTATTGCAGTTTGAAGATTTGCATAAGCTGATACTACTTGAGAATCCTTAATTTGATCTTCATCAAGATTTGCATAAGCTGATTCTGCATTAACAAGTGCATTCTTACAATCTGTTGTATAAGTTATTGTTGTAGGAATAGCATCAACAAGTGATACGAAGATTTGAATTGCAATTGACTTCATTTCTTCTTCAGCAGCCACTAGCTTTGAATAGTTACTTACTACTACATCAGAAATTCTATTCACTAATGTATTATATTCATTTCTAGCAAAGATTACTGAGCTAGAGTTATTAGCATTAATTGTTGCAGGAATTGCTTCGATTAATCCTTCAACATATGTCTTACCTTGAGTCTTGAATTCAGCTATCTTAGAATTTAATGCTGCTAGTGTATCAGCTACATCATTCTTAGCTTGAGCTGGAATTGAATTATAAGTTGCTTGAGCTTTCTTTAATGCATTGTAGCATGCATCAGTATATTCAACATTAGAAATGCTTGATACTTCATCAACGAATTGTGCTTTTAAAGCAGTTGATAATGCAGTTGAATCATATGCTTCAAGCTTTAAGCTCTTTAGATTAAACTCTTTGAATACTAATTGAGTTAACTTAGCACTATCGCCAGGTTGGAATTGTAATGCTTGAACCATATATTTACCAGGAGCAAGTAATGCTGTACCATTTCCTTCAACCATTAATACACCTGCTTCATTAACTAATACGCCATTACCTTCAGTATCGATTGTTACTGTTGCGTAATCAGTAATTTCAAATGCGTAAATTGTCTTACTGATTTTACCAATATTTGTAAGCTCAGTTGGAACTGATAATTGATGTACTGTTGCGTTAGATACTACTTCATTTAAGTATGAAATATCATCCATTGTAACAGTATTGATATCAATTAATGATGCTTTTGCAACACCACATCTAGCATAAATTACTTTTCTAGCTTCTGTGATATCTTCTTGTAAATAATAATTATTAGATGGAATATATGATAATGTAGAATCTGTATCGAACTTATCATATTTAATTCCTCTTGCACTAAATTGACAGCTATTTGCTACTACTTGATCCTTGCTTGTAACAACTGTTGCTTGAGAACCCTTGTTCCAAATAACACTTGAAATTGAATCATTGTAACTCTTTATAGCTCCACCTTCTACTGCTTGTGGACTCTTACATGCATAGAATAAATTGTATTCTGAATAGATATATGCATCTGCTCTTGTATTCATCGAATAATCTGTTTGACCATAGAATACGTTATTGTACATATGTACATTAGCTCTTCTTGTTAATGGTCCTCTAGCCTTACACATATACCAGTAATTATGATGATATGTTAAGTTGAATTGTAATGAATAGTCAGCTGAACCAACTAGGTTAGTCTTGTGACAGCCTTCAAAATAGTTATAAGAAACTGTTAGATATTGACCACGCTTGAAGTCACAAGAACCATCACCCTCACCCTTATCTGATTCTGCAGGATTTGAAATATGAGGACCATACATTTCGTTATTATGAATCCAACATCTTTCAACTGATGCTGATAAATCACTTGATGCATTCTTTGATGCTTGTTGTCCTTCCATACCAATTGCATCTTCTGGAGTGTTGATGAATGTAAGGTTTCTAACCTCGAAGCTCTTACCTAATTCTGGAGCTGAAGATTCAGCTATGAAATGGAATCCCCAACCATCGATTGTAGCATTTGAGCCAACACCCTCTAAAGTGATATCCTTACCAGACTTCATACGTGCCATATGACCGTTATCGCCTTCAGTACCACCATTACCAGTTGAATCATAAATTGTTAAACCTTCAATTAGTGGAGTAGATGCAGCATTAAATGTAGCCTTTTGATATAATCCTGTATTTGATACACATCCTACAAATCTTACAACTAGTGGAATATTATTTTCAGCTAACTTCTTGATAATTCCTTGGTTAGTGTTTGCACTACCACCATTAGAGCATAATCCACCACCAACATCAGCACCAACTGAGTTTAAGATATTACCAATACCCTTAACAGTAATACCACCATATGTTAATTCTACTGTATTCTTATTTTGATCTGTAACATATAATACGATAGCATTATCCTTTAATTGACCATTATCCTTATATGCACCTACACCATCAGTGTAATTGAAATGTGCAAATCCTGATCTATCATATGCTTCTACATTTAATACATCTGAATAAGTACCTAAGCCTAAAGCATCTGTTCCACCAAGAACTGGTGCTACTAAGAACTTATGATTACCTTCTGTTAATCCAAATACATCAAATCTAGCCTTATTATCATATACTGATAAATAACAATCTTTTTCAGTTAACTTAGTTAAAGTATCATTTGAACCAACTTCATAAAGTGCATAGCTTTCAGCGTCAGTATATTTCTTAAATTCAAAATATGCACTTTCTTGTAATCCTTCTTGTGCTTGGTAAACAATCTTTTCAGCTGATGAACCAACATTCTTATAAACTGGTGTTAAAACAATATTTGATGTTACATCATCAGTTGCTGTAAATTCAGTTGTTGTACCCTCAAGTACCCAATAATCAAATAATTTATTTTCAATATATGGAGCAGTTGGCTTTTCGACATTAGAGAATGCTGTTTCATAATCAACAGTCTTAATAGCTAAAACTTGGTTATTAGCATCAAGGAATGTTACAGTAACAAGCTTTACATATTTACCATAGATAGTTCTATTACCTGTAATATTTACACTATCATTTAACTTAGTTGAATATGAAGAATCGCTATACCAACCATCAAATCTATATCCTGATACTTCTGGAGCTGTTGGAAGCACTAGGCTCTTATTCTTTTCAACATTTAATGATGATAAAGATACACCACTAATATTGAAGCCGAATGATACACTTGCCATTTCATCTTCAGTTAATAGATGCCACTTAGCATAAACTGTAGTGTTATCAGCAAATACTGTATTTAAATCAACTTCTGTTTCAAGTGTTACACCATTATCAGAGCTTAAATACCAGCCTTCAAATCTATATCCTGATTTTACTGGAGTAGGAATTGATGCAAGCTTGCCATTCTTTAATACTTGTTGATCAGTAACCTCACTTCCACCTTTTTCTTCAAATAAAACATTAACATATTGCTTAGGAGTAGCAACATATAAAGTTGTAGCCTTTATTGATGCACTACCAGTAGACCCATTCTTAGGGAATGTAATAGTGTATGTACCACTAGAAAGACCTACTAGGTCGAAGCTTGCGTTCTTGCCAGAACCAGAAACTGCCAATGTGTAAATAACTTGGTCGCCCTTCTTTACAGTTAATGTAGCAGCGTCCTTAGAAGCTGATACTGCAGATAAATGAAGTTCATTTACATCACCTGTTAATTCAACAGTGATTGAACCACTTTGGCTATTATATGTTGAATTATCATCAAGTCTTTGCTTAGATCCAACGAATGTGAATCCATTTAAAGATACATCCTTACCAAATGCTGTAGTACCTGATACACCAGCTTGAGCTCTTAAATCTGTCCAAGGAGTTAAGCCTTGACCAAATCCTACCTTTACATATTCCTTATATACAGCAATTAATTCTAATTCTGCTGTTGCCTTAGTAGATAAATCATATTCATTTACTCCATCCTTACTCCAAAATGCGAACATTTTATTAGCTACTGTAGGTAGAGTACCATCAAATGATAATGTACTATTATATGCAACATTCTCATCCACCTCAAGTACAGTACCATCAGCCATCTTCCATGTAACATTAAATACTTTTGGTACAGCCTTAAAGCTTGCTTTACGAGTAATGCTGTTTTCATTTATTGTTTCATTCCACTCTAGCTCATATACATATTCGTCAGAAGGTGCCTTTGTAGGAAGCACTCCTTCAAATTCAGCACTATATACTACATCATTCTTAGTTAATAATGTATTATCATTTTCATCAACCCAAGTGATGTTATATTTCTTTGCAGTTCTATTATATTTAGGAGCGAAACTTAGATTACCACTTACAGTTAAGTCTTCTATGCTTGTATTATTACTTGTATACCAATTATCAAATGTATATGTATACTCTAAGTCAGCATCCTTAGCTGGAGCCTGTGGAGCAGCTATACCTGAACCATAAGCTAATTTTTGTGTTTCAATTACATTTCTGTTCTCATCAACGAATGTAACGTCATATTCTCTAACAGATTCAGTATATTTAGCATATAATGCTATATCTTCTTCTATAACATCATTCTCAAAATCAAATTTATTTTGGAATGTATTATTATCTAAATACCAACCTTCAAATTCGTAATTTGTAGATACTGTTGATTCCTTAACAGGATTAGTAGGCTTAGCTACTTTTGCACCCTTTTCAACATCCCTAACACCTACAAAAGTTCCTCCATTTGAAGAGAATGTAACATGAACATATTCCTTAGTCTCGTCATTCGATGGAGCAGATGGAATATCTTGTCCTTCATCGTTAGATGGAGCTGGATTGTTTTGATTATCTTCCTGTGATGGAGTTACACTAGGTGTATTCTCGCTTGAGCTTTCTGAGCTACTTTGGTTATCATTTACCTTTGACTCGCTAGCTGGAGTTTCACTTGTTTTATTATCTTGGTTTCCCCCTTGTGTTGACTTAACACATGAAGCTAAAGAAAATGTAGCACAAGCTAGTAAACTTAAACCTAAAAAAACCTTCTTCTTCATATATTTTTCCTTCCCTTTTTACCAAAAACGCTTTCATTCGTTCCCTTAAAAAATAGAGTATCAAACTCTAATTGAGCGCTTTTGACTTTTTTCTGACATCTTTAAAACAATACTAAAAGCGTTTTTATTGGTAAAATCGGAAAAAAATTTTAAAAAAAGAAAAAATATACCCTTTCGGATATATTAATTCTTAATTCTACCTTTATTCTTATACATTTCTGTGTCAGCTATCATAAATAACTTTTCATAGCCTATCTTTGATACATCATCTGTATATGCATAGCCTATTGCTACACTTACATCATGATTCTTCATCGCCTCATTAAATTTAATAACATATTCCTTAGGATCAATTTTTTCATCAATGATAGCAACAAATTCATCTCCACCGATACGATAACAATTTCTCTTTTCCTCATATCTGAAGCATTCCTTAATACACTGGGAAGCTCTCTTTATTAATTCATCGCCTTGAAGATGACCAAATGTATCATTTGTATATTTTAAATCATTAATATCAAATAAGAATACACAAGCTGGACTATTTGTAATTTCTACATTCTTTAAGAATTCATGATAACAATATCTATTAGGCATATCAGTTAATGAATCCGTCTCAGCTGTTCTTCTTAATTCATCTTCAAGCTCCTGATGCCTATCTAATA
>JAEEGL010044902.1_pt1 | contig 10368 bp, 10 predicted proteins | sample 9134231 | NCBI WGS metagenome assembly JAEEGL01 (sample SAMN16246548, study PRJNA631951) | gut metagenome | biome: gut microbiome; feature: rumen; material: fiber-attached | host: Bos | place: Iran: Karaj | collected 2018-10
CGTCTTTCAGCTCGTGCGCGAAGCGTGTCTTCGCGTACCCGGCGCAATCGGTCAGGCAATCGGCATCATCGGCGGCCTGCTCCTGTGGCAGGCGACGGTGGCTGCCAACATCGTATCAACCGTGGTGCTGATTATCGTCGCGCTGACGGGACTCGGCAACTTTGCAATCCCCGATTATTCCGCGCAGGTATCGATCTCCTATTTCCGCATTCTGCTCTGCCTTGCGGCGACGGCGGGCGGGCTTTTGGGCATTTCGGTCGCGGGGCTTTGCATAGGCGCGCTGCTTTCGGCGGTCAAATCGTTCGGCGTGCCGTTTCTTGCGCCGCTTGCGCCGGTCACCAAGCGCAGCGGCGGACTGCTGCTGCGCGAAACGCTCAAAAATCGCGCCGCACCGTCCGATTGGAGCAATCCGAAACGGAGGCGCGTATGAATCTTCGGATCGGTGCGTTCGGACGGCAGGAAGCCGCTGCGGCGGTCTGGGTCTGCACTGTGATCAGCGGCTGCTTTGCCTTTGACAACCGCGCGCTGTTTTCGGACGGAAATGCGTCGTATCTTGCCTATGCGATCGCGGCGGTACTTGCGTGGCTGATGTTCGAATGTACGGCACGCGCAATCCAAAGGCGAGGCGGGCTTGACTTCAACACGCTGATCGGTTCGTCCAAGGTCAAGAAAGCAATCGCGTCGTTTCTGATCCTGTCCCTGCTGCTTGCCGCCATGCAGCCGCAGCAGCAGTTTCTTCTGACGGTCACACAGTATGTGTTTGTCGATGCCAAGCAGACCGCAGTCTGTCTCTATCTGCTGCCGTGTCTGCTGCTTTTGACGCTGCTCGGGGCGGAACCGCTCGTGCGCGTGTCGCGCCTGATTGCGCCGATGCTGCTTCTTTCGATTGTTACCGCCCTTACGCTGCAAATTCCGCAGGCGCGCGCGTATCGGCTGTACCCGATTCCCATCGGCAAGCCCGCAAAACTTCTGACCGATGCCGTAACCGCGCTGTATCGCGCGTTCGCACCGTTTTCAGCTCTTCTTTGCATCGGCGAGGGTACGCAGAACCGGCGTTCGCTCATGAGCGCGGGGCGTATCGGCGCATGCGCCGGCGCAATTACGGTTCTTGCCATGCTGCTCGGTCTGTCATTCGGCTTCTCCTATGCGATGCTTGCCGAGATGCCGTCGCCGTTTTACCGGTTGCTTGTCGAGGCACGCACCGAGAACCCGACGCTCAGGCTCGATCGCGTTGCGCTGTTTCTGTGGATGACCGGCGCGCTGCTCGCTTCCGCAGTCTATATCTATGCTGCAGCCGTACTGTTCTGCAAGACGTTCGGCGTCCGCGACGTGCGGCCGATCGCCGCCCTGTTTGCGGCGTTTTGCGTCGCGTCGATTCTGGTTCTTTACTACGATACGGAAGCGACGGTGCGCATTCTGAAGCTGCTCTACCGCTTCGGCTGGCTTGCCGCCGTCGTGCCGCTGCCGCTGCTTTGTATCGCAAGGAAGGAGAAACAAACATGCGCCGCATAATTCCGCTGCTCTTATGCTGTCTGCTGTCGGTTGGCTGTATGCATTCGAAGAATCTCGACGAATATGCATATGTGCTCAACGTCGGCGTCGAGCGCGGCACGACGATGCCGTATTCCGTGACGGTGCTCGTCTCCGCACCGGAGACGGGCGGGGAAGGGACCGAGGTTAAAAACGTCGTGCTTTCCGCCGAGGCGAGGACGTTTTCGGAAGCTGCAGAAACGTTGAACGCCGCCTATCCGAGCCGGTTGAGCTTTGCGCGCACGTCGTTGATGCTGCTTTCGGAAGACCTTGTCCGCGAAGGCGCGCAGTCCGACTTTCTGGACTTTGCTTTCTTCAAAACCGATCTGTGGCAGAACCTGCGCGTCGCGGTCACAAACGGCAGGATCGCCGAAACCTTCAAGGGGTGGGTATCCGATTCCGACCCGAGCCTTCGGAAGATCAAAACATCCGTCGGCGAACTGGCGGCGCGCTCGGGCATCAGCGCCGACATCGGCTACAGCAGCTATCTCGAATGTGTGCGTGACGGGCGTATCGACGCGCTGCTCGCCTATGCGGGGGTAAACGAATGGAGCTTAGAGGCGGATATGGTCGGTAACGACGCCTATCCGTACCGCGGCGGATCGTTGCTTACGGACAGCACGCTCAAAACAACGACCGCGGGCAGCGCGGTGTTCGACGGTGATCGCATGGTCGGCGTGCTCGACGGACAGCATACAATGGCGGTTCTGATGGTAACCGGCGCGTTCCGAAGCGGGGAACTGCTCTTTACGCTGCCGGACGGTCAGCCGCTGTCGGTCAAGCTCTATCGCGTCAGAAAGCCGAAGATCGCGCTGAAAGACAGTACGGCAACGGTGCGGTTGTACCTCGAAGCCGACGTCGTCGGTCCCGAAACGGTGTCGATGACGAGCGACGAACTGAAAGCCTTTCTGAAGGTGCAGATGGAGGAAATGCTCATGCGCGTGTTCCTTGCGCTGCGGGATGCAAACAGCGACGCAATGGGCTTCGGACGCTTTGCGGCGAAGCGCTTTTCGACGGCGGAGGATTGGGAGGCCTACGATTGGAAGGCGGCGTATCGCAATCTCGATGCCGTATTCATGGTGCACGTCAAGCTGGCGCATAACCCGCGTGAACCGATTTTGGAGTAAACAATGGTTTTCCTGCTTGCAATTTCTCTGCTGCCCGTCAGCTACGGCGGTTTGTATCTGATGTACAGTATCCGGCATAAACGATTTGCGCAGGCCGCTGCGATCGCCGTGCCGATGCTGCTTCTTCTGGGCATGCTCGCCGTTTTGCTTTGGGAATTTCTGCGTTTGCCGTAAAGAAAAGAACCGTTCCTGCGAACGGTTCTTTCGATGTTTTCGGTTTAGTGCACGGTGCAGGGGATGCGGACGACCGCGCCCATGATATGATCGTGCAGCAGCTTTGTCGCGGCTTCGACATCCCGGCGTTTGCAGGCGGCAAGGATCTCTTCATGCTCCTCGGCGCTGTACTTGCGTGCGGACTCCTCGCTGTAGAACCCGCTTCTGAGGTAACGGTCGATGTTTGCGTGGATGATCTCCATCAGCATATCCGCAAAGCCGTTCTCCGCACGGGCGGTCAACAGCTCGTGGAATTTGCTGTTCAGCGCTTCCGATTCCATCAGATCGCTTGCGTTGCGCTGTTCTTCGATCAGCGCTTCCAGTTCCGCAAAGTCCTCGTCCGTCATGCGCGGAATGGCGATCGCCAAAATCTCCGTGGAAATCGCAGCGCGCACCTGCATGATGTTGATGAGCTTTTCGCGGGAAAGTTCGGTCACCGTCGCGCCGCGGTTTGCATGGATCGTGACGAGGCGCTGTGCCTCCAGTTGCCGAAGCGCTTCGCGTACGGGGATGTGGCTGACGTTCAGTGCGGCGGAGATCTCATCTTGCTTGAGCTGCATGCCGCCGGGCAGCGTGCCGTTCACGATGCCGGTGCGCAAAACGCGATATACCCATTCCTGTGTGCCGTATCCGTCCCGATTGCCGACGGAAGATGCAAGTGCCTTGTAATCCATATTCACACTCCGTATTTTCATATTTCCGGTGAACGCTTCACCGATGCTTCTCTGTTTACTAATATAATATAGAATCCGCGTTTCGTCAACACATGATTTTACAAAATTCTTAATTTTACGTAAAAAAATCGGAAAAATCCGCATGCAGAACGGAAATCCACCGCGTTTCGCTCGCGTTTCCCGCGAACGGTTCACCGTTTCGGAGTGTCGGATGCACCGGAACGACATAGTAGCCGCAGCTCCCGTTCAGCGCGGAAACGTCGTCCTCGACCGTGATCGCAAACGCCGTATTGCCGACGGTCTTCAAAAGAATCGCAAAGCCGCTTGCATCGACGCGATATATTCGATACTGCATATGACGCGACGGCGGAGTGAAGGTCAGCGTCACCGTATCGCCGGATACCGTCGCCGTAAGATCGGTCGGCGGCTCCGGTACCTGCCAGTAGGCGGAATAGGTCTTCGGCTCGGTTCCCTTGACGAAGTATTCCGAGACGGTCTCGCTCTGCGGCGTCAGGCTCGTCGCCAGCACCGTATCATGCTCGGATTTGAGCGTCGTTTTGTCGAGCGGGACCGAGATCACATCCTTCGGTACGGAGAAGATCGGAGCCGTTCGGTCGCGGTACAGCGCGGAAAACACCTCCGACATCAGCATCGCGGGATAGGTGCCGCCGCCGCAGTCCGGCGGCAGACAGCGGCCGTTTTGCGCGTTGTCAAAGCCCATCCATACAACCGCCGCATAATCGGGATTGAAGCAGGCAAGCCAGATGTCGCGGTTGCCCGTCTCGTCGCCGACGGTGCCGGTTTTGGCGGCAAGCTCCATCGGCAGCGCGGAGAGCAGTCTTGCAGTCCCGTTCTGCGTAACGCTCTTCAGAAGTGAGGTCAGGATGAAAGCATTTCCCTCCGAAAGCACGCGCGTTTCATGTGTGCTGCGGACAAAGAGCACGCAGCCGGAGCGATCCGTGATGCGCGTCACAATATACGGTTCATGGTAGACGCCGCCGTTTGCAAGCGCCGCGTACGCGCCGCAGAGCCGATAGGGCGAAACGCCGTAGGTAAACCCGCCGAGCGCGAGCGTTAAGGAATCGTCGCGCACATCGAACGGAATGCCGAAGCGCGCGGCGAACGCCTTGCAGTTTGAGACGCCGAGTGAGCGGAACAGCGACACCGCGGGCAGGTTCAGCGAGCGCGTTACCGCGTCGCGCATCGTGACCCAACCGGAATAGTGACCGGACGCGTTTCTGGGCACGTAGTCGCCGAATTCGGTCTGCTCATCAAGCAGCATCGACGCGGCGGTGTAGCCTGCCTCGAGCGCGGGCGCATAGACGAGGATCGGTTTGATCGCGCTGCCGGGCTGCCGTTGAATGCGTGTCGCACGATTGTACGCAAGCGCATTCGTCATGTCGCGTCCGCCGACAATTGCGGATATACCGCCGGTTTTCGCGTCGATCAGCACCAAGGCACCTTCGCAGGACTCGTCGCCGAAGCGCGGGAAATAGGCGTCGTTTCGAAACGCCGTTTCCGCAATACTCTGCGCGTTTGTATCGATTGCGGTCTCCACGGTGCAGCCGCTTTGCAGCAGTGTATCAATATCGCAGTGCAGAAGGTCCGCCGCCTCGCTCAGCGCGAGGTCGATCGCATAGCTGTGTCGCTGTTTCAGACGGTCCGCGACAAGCGTAAGCGGCTCCCGCTTTGCCTGTGCAGCCTGCGCTTCGGTAATCATACCGTAGCCCGTCATCAGATCGAGAATAACGCCGCGTCGGCCGACGGACGCCTCCGGACGCAGATGCGGCGCGTAGGTCGCGGGCGATTTCAAAACACCGGCTAAAAGCGCGCTTTGCGCCAGAGTCAGCTCGCTTGCGTGTACGCCGAAATACCCCTCGGCCGCCGCTTCGATGCCGTAATACCCGCCGCCGAAATAGACGCGGTTCAGGTAGCAGGTCAGGATTTCGTCCTTCGACAGTATCTGCTCAAGCCGATAGGAGAGGATTGCCTCGTCCACCTTGCGGTCGAGCGTTTTGATCGCGGACAGATGCGTCAGTTTGATCAGCTGCTGCGTGATCGTGCTTGCGCCTTCCACGTAAGAACCCGCTTTGAGGTCGTTGAGCGCCGCGCCGCAGATGCGGATCAGATCGAATCCGGGGTGCGTGTAAAATCGCGCGTCCTCGGCTGCCAGAAATGCATCGGTCACATGTTTCGGCAGCGTCGTCGCATCAATCGAAACGCGGTTTTCGCGCAGATACAGCCGTGAGATCGGTGTTCCGTCGCGGTCGTTGACGAGCAGCGTTTCCTCGGTAATCAGAATCTTGTCGAGATCAAGTGCGTGCCATGCGTCCTGCGAAAAGATCCACACGGACGCGGCGATCAGCGGCGTCAGAAGTAACAGCGCCGCTGCAAGTAAAAAACGCCGACGGCGGCGTCGACGGTACAGACTTTTATAACTACGGATGGCTCTTTGCTCGCACATACCGATAGTGTGCGCAGGCGGGAAGCGCTTATGCGCGCGGCAGCAGGAAGCGCTTGAGACGCTTTCGATAGAACTTTAAATATAGATGATATCCCGCGTCGAGCAAAAACAGGAACAGGAAAAAGCCGAGTATCGCAAACGCAATTTCAGGCAGATTCCAGTCCGTATATGGATGTACGCCGAGCAAAAACAGCCCGAACAGCACGAGCACGGTAAAGACGGTCACGATCCCGACGCAGAGAAGCGTTGCATGATACGAACGTTTCATGCCGCGCAGCGCATGGCGCACCGGTACATACGGCGCGAGCACGCAGACAAACGCGAGCCACGCGTAATGCGGCGCCGGCAGCAACAGGACGATTGCCGCAACAGCAAGATCGACGAAGATCAGCCAGAGGTACAGTCCTTCCTCGCAGAGCGGCACGGCGAGCAGCGCGATCGGCAGCAAAAACAGCAGCGCAAACCAACCGACGCTTTCCGCCGCCCACAGCAGGAGCAACAGCAAAAGCACGGTCATCGGGACCAGTCGGGTCGGGGAGATGCGCGTTTCGTTTCGATTCATAGCCGAAATACCGGAATTCCTTTCCGCTCCGCAAGCCGCATGGTCTGCGCAGAGCCGCTCGGACGTCTGCGCACATAGGCGATGCAGAGGTCCGCATCCCGAACCATCCGCGCATTGCGCTCGCGCATGCAGCCGCGGTGATAGGTTTCGTTCAGAACAATTGTTTCGTCCGCGGCGGCAAGGAGCGCGCGGTAGCGTGCTTTCTCCGCGTCCGGATAACCGTTCGCCTGTCCGCGATAGGGAATGTATACCGCAAGTGTGACAGCGGGATCGATCTTTTTCAGCGTTGCGATCCATTCGCCCGCCAGGAGATCAAAGCCCAAAGCACCGCCGATCACAAAGCGCGTACAGCCCTCCCCGATCGCGTCGCGTACGGCGGTTTCCAGCGCCGCAAGCAGTGCGCGATAGCTTTCGGAATCCATCTCGGGCAGCTCGCGATGCCCCGTAAAGCAGCAGGTCATACGAGCGCCCCCTTTTGCATCGTGCGGTTTTTCAAAAGACGCCGCAGCGTTTCCCGATCGTCGCGCTGATATGCCGCAATGAGCTGCAGCGCAAAGCCCTGCGCCTCACTGATCAGCTCCGGTACGGAAGCGTTTGACGTGCCGTCCGGCAGAAACGGCTGCGTCCATGTCCGTTTCTTGCGGTTCATGGCGTCCTCGCGATCCGCGCGCGGCGCGGCAAGCAGGAACGCGGAGAGCAATCCCTTCTTGCGCAGTATGCGCTCTGTACGTAGGATCGCACGGTAGCGTTTGCCCTTCGGATCGAAGAGAAACGGCATGAGCCGATGAAACTTCCGAAGGCTCCGCGTATATGCGCCGCGCACCTCCGCAAGGTTAAGCCGTTCGGATACGCGCGCAAGCAGCGCGTCGATGCGCGACGCGTCGGTTTTCCGTTTCAGGATCGTTTCATAATCGATCGATCCGCGCGTTTCGGCATAGACGATGGAATCGATCACGCCCTCAAAGCGTGTGTGATCGGGACCGGTGTGATGCGCTTCGACATATGGATGCAGGGTGCTGTCGAGCGCAATGTGCGTCAAAAATCCCAACAGATACGGCACGTCCGCGGGTTGCGAAGCATCGCAAAGCGCGTCGAACAGCACGGCGCAGTCCTGTTGATGCAAAGCGTTGCCGTGTTTCTTTTTGTGCGGGACGAACGGCGTCGGCGGCAGACGGTCGAAGAAGTAGATGTCCGGACCGAAGCAGCCGAGCACATACGTGTCGCCGAGGTCTTCAACCGACCGGTCGAGCGCCTGCGCAACCGCAGCCCCGAATGCAAGATGCGTGCATAGATATGGCATATTCCTATGATACCATATTTTCCCGAAATTGTATCCGTTTTGCGCCGATTTTTTATCTTTTTTGTAAACGAAATGTAAAATCCCTTCCGAAACGAAAAATGCATGGTAAAATGAAGCAGAAACGGAGGCCATCCGTCGAAAAGGAGCGATTCCATGAAACGCATCAAAAAAAGAAGAAAGCATTTTCGGATTTCAAATCCGCTCGGTTTCTCGCTGTTTTGCGCGATCTGCATCCTTGCGGTCGGGCTGGTCGTGGGGGTCATCTGTCTCGCGGTCGGCTACGGCGAGGACGCGATCGCTTTTATCAAGGCGCAGCTCAACGGCGTGCCCGTTTCCGCGCAGGCATCGCCGTCGCCGACGGCTGAACCGACCGATACGCCGGTTCCGACAGAATCCGTGATTGAGACGCCGGATATCGGCACGCCCGTTCCCGAAACGCCTACGCTGAAACCGTTGGATACGCCCGCGCCGGTCGAAACGCCGTCGAGCGATCCGAATGAGAATGACGGCGCAACGCTGCTGGGCTTTACGATCGGCATTGACCCGACACGCGACGGCGATTCAAAGTACAAGGAGGAATGCGCGTACAATCTCGAAATTGCGCTGCAGCTCAAGTCGTATTTGGAATCCAAGGGCGCGACTGTCGTTTTGACGCGCGAAGACAATAAGAAGGACATCGGAAGCAATTCGCGCGCGAAAATCATCAAGAAGGCGAAATGCGATATCGCGATCCGTCTGATGTGCAATCACATCTCTTCGAAGTCCTCGGGCTGCTTTGTGCAGTATCTGAAAAAGAACAAGACTTACGCGAAGGAGCTGATTAACGCGTATTCCGAGGCGACCGGCATCAAGAAACAGTCCGGTAAATCCGGCGGCCTTGAAAACAAAAGCGATACCGTCGCATCCGAATGCGGCTGTCCGTGTGTGACGCTCGTCATGGGCAACTGGAGCAACAAGAGCGAGCGCGCAAACCTGCAGGATGAAGCATTCCGCGAAAAGATGATCAAGGCAATCTACGAGACGCTTCTGGGGCGTTTGAAGAAATAATCGTGTCCGGAGCATCCGCTGCTGTTTCGGATGCTCCGTTTTTCGGAAAGATGTGTTTTTCCGCAACCGAATCCCTTTGTATCCGGTATTATTGATGAGGAGCAAAACCGTTGGAAACGCAATTGCAAACAGGGCAGATGCCCGTCAACAACGACCTTGATTCCCTCTTTGTCACCTACGGCGACATGATCTACCGCCTCGCGCTGGTGCGTACGCGCAGCGCGGCGGACGCCGAGGACGTAGTGCAGGAGGTCTTTTTGCGATGCCTGAGAGCGAAGCCGTCCTTTGAAAGCGCGGAGCATCAGAAGGCATGGCTGTTAAAGGTCACCCTGAACTGCTCGAAATCTATTTTGGGCAGCGCGTTCCGGAGACATGCCGTGCCGGAGGATGCGGCGGGGGAGATCGCGGTCGATGCACAGGAAGCGGATTCCACGGTGTATGACGCTGTCATGCAGCTGCCCGAGAAATACCGGACGGCGATCCATCTGTACTACTACGAATCGTATTCCGTCAAGGAAATCGCGCAGCTGATGCGCACGACGGAATCGACGGTCAAGTCGTGGCTGCACCGCGCAAGAGGATTGCTGAAGGACGCTTTGGGAGGAACCTATGAAGTTTAACGATGCCTATCGCCGCGCGAATGATTCCGTGCATGTGCGTGATAGCCTCAGGCAGGAGATTCAAGCCGAATACGAAAAGGAAACCGCGCAAACGCCGCAGAGACGCGAGAACCGCAGACGCTGGTTTGTCGCGATCCCGACTGCCGCGACGGCGATGGCGGCGGTGTTCCTTGCCGTGTTTGTCGGCATTCGCGCAGGCGCATCCAAGAATGCAGCGCCGATGGCGGCAGCGCCCGTTGCCGAAGAATCCTACGCGGAAACGGCGAGCGAGCCGAAGGATGCGGCAATCGTGCTGAGCGCGCGGTCTGCGGATGCGGGAACGCTGCAGCCTGTCGATTCCTATGAGACGCTGCACACGGTCATGGAAGAACGCGACGAGGCGATCTACGGATTGCGCAAGAGCGACGGGTTATATCTTGAGGACGTACCGGTGGAGGGCGAAGCGCCGGCGCCGGACGCCGTGCCTATGCCAACGGGTGCGCCGTCGACGCAGATTGATTCGGCGGTCAACACGGTGGATGGAATCGAATCGGACGATGCGAATGCCTCCGGAACCAACAATCAGGTGGCGACCGTCGACGAGGCGGACATCGTCCAGACCGACGGCACGTGGATCTACGATCTCAATATCAAGAACAACAAGCTTTATGTCCTTTCCGCGGCAGGCGAGGGGACAATGGTGCAGGTCGCGGCCGATCTTTCGAAGAACACGGACTACGGCGCGTGCGAATACCGCGAGGTGATTCTCGCAAACGACCGTCTCTATGTGATCGCGATCGCATACGACTGGAACGCGGAGAACGCGAAGGACTGCGCAACGACGGTGACGGA
>JAEEGL010751845.1_pt1 | contig 10368 bp, 11 predicted proteins | sample 9134231 | NCBI WGS metagenome assembly JAEEGL01 (sample SAMN16246548, study PRJNA631951) | gut metagenome | biome: gut microbiome; feature: rumen; material: fiber-attached | host: Bos | place: Iran: Karaj | collected 2018-10
ATGTGCACGGGGACGGACTGGTCCGGCCGGAGGAAGCGGAAGCTGCGATCCGGGAGGATACCTGTCTGGTTACGGTCATGTTCGCCAACAATGAGATCGGAACGATCCAGCCGATCCGGGAGATCGGGGCGATTTGCCGGAAACACGGAGTACTGTTCCATACGGACGCGGTGCAGGCCGTCGGACATCTTCCCATCGACGTGGAGCGGGACAATATCGACCTGCTTTCCGCGTCCGCCCACAAGTTCCACGGGCCTAAAGGCACCGGCTTCCTGTATGCCCGGAAGGGCGTCCGGCTGACGAACCTGATCGAGGGCGGCGCGCAGGAAAACGGAAAACGCGCCGGAACGGAGAATGTCCCGGGCATCGCGGCCATGGCTGCGGCGCTGCGGGAAGCGGCGGAAAACATGGAACGGAACGCGGTGCGTATGGCGGAAAAAAGAGACCGCCTGATTGAGGGGCTGAAGGCTATCCCGCATTCAGCCCTGAACGGGGACGCGGAGCGCCGTCTCCCGGGGAACGTGAACTTCTGCTTCGAGGGGATCGAGGGCGAGTCCCTGCTGCTGCTCCTGGACGACAAGGGCATTGAGGCGTCCTCCGGCAGCGCGTGCACGTCCGGATCCCTGGACCCGAGCCATGTATTGCTGGCCATCGGCCGGGTGCACGACGTGGCGCACGGTTCCCTGCGGCTCAGCATCGGCGAGGACCTGAGCGACGGAGACGCAGACTATATCATCCGGTCTGTCACGGAGGTTGTGGAATACCTGCGGAGCTTCTCGCCGATCTGGCGGGACCTGGAGAGCGGAAAAAAGCCGCATATTTTATAAGGAGGACAGCAAAATGGCTTTGTACAGTGATAAAGTGATGGACCATTTCCGGAACCCGAGGAATGTCGGCGTCCTGGAAGACGCGAACGGCATCGGCGAGGTGGGCAACGCCAAATGCGGCGATATCATGAAGATGTACCTGAAGATCGAGGACGACATCATTCAGGACGTGAAGTTTGAAACCTTCGGCTGCGGCAGCGCCATTGCGTCCAGCTCCATGGCTACGGAACTGATCAAGGGGAAACCCGTGTCGGAAGCGATGCAGCTGACCAACAAGGCTGTCGCGGAGGCGCTGGACGGACTGCCGGCCTACAAGATGCACTGTTCCGTGCTGGCGGAAGAAGCAATTCAGAAAGCGCTGGAAGACTATCACAGCCGGCAGCAGGAAAAATAAAAAAGAAATTTCCAAATACCTATTGACATAGTAGGTTAATGATGATATGATTCACTCATCCCATTCGGAAGGAGGTACGGGCAATGTTCAGGAACGTGAAGAAAACGGCCGGCGGCATGTGTTGTCGAATGCTGATCTCCCGGGCATTCAGTGTGACTGGGGCGTTCGACGATTGCTTTGCGCGCCTCCAGACGATGCGATGTTGCTGAGTATGGCATATCTGCATGCACTTGCCCGGGAGCTTTCGGAAAGCTTCCGGTTTTTCTTTTACCGGAAACCATAAAAACAGACATAAAAAATGAAACGAAAAAGAAAGGGGAACAATCCCATGAAGAAGATTTTTGCCATCCTGCTCGCAGCCGCTCTGCTGCTGACTGCCGCCGTGTCCTTTGCGGAGGACGAACTGACCCACATCAAATATTCCAAGTCCCAGGGGCCTTATACCGAACTGTTTGAAGCCGCGATTATCCCGATCCTGGAAACGCAGGGTTACACATTCGAAGTGGTTGAAACCTCCGAACTGCTGGTGGCGGATCAGCTGCTGCAGGCAGGCGAGGTGCAGGTAAACGTGGAACAGCACACTGCGTACGCCAACAACTTCAATGCAAACAATGACGGAGACCTGACACCCATCAGCGTAATCCCGACCGTACCCGCCGGCGTCTATTCCGTGAATCATGCCAGCCTGGATGAAATTGACAAGGGCTTCACGGTCGCGATTCCCAATGACGCCAGCAATACGGCGCGCTGCCTCGCGATCCTGCAGAAGATCGGATGGATCAAACTGGATGAAAACGTGGAAATCTCCGCGGTAACCGTGGACGATGTGGTGGAAAATCCCTATGAGCTGGAGCTGATTGAACAGAAGAGCCTGACGATTCCCGCGGCGATCCAGGATTATGACTATGCGGCAATTACCGGTTCCGTGGTTTACAACGCAGGCATTGACGGCTCCACCGCGCTGGCCAATGAGGATATCCTGCCGCACCTGATCCTGCAGGTGGTCGTGAAGGCGGAAAACGCTGACGCTCCCTGGGCGAAGGCAATTGTGGACGCGTATCATTCCAAAGAGTTCAAAGAATATCTTGACAGGGAAAACGCTCCCGACGGCGCCTGGAGAGGCCTGTGGTGGGTACCTGAAGAACTGTTCGCGGATCTGGCGGACTGAGAACGGATGAAAGACAGGGAGGAAAAAACCATGAAACTGAACCGTAAGATTTTCGCGCTGGCACTGGCGCTGGTCCTGGCCCTGACAACAGCTGCTGCAGCGGCAGAAACCCTGCAGATCGGAATCCCGGATGACGGAACGAATCTTTCCCGCGGCATCAAACTGCTGGAGACCGCCGGTCTCATCACGGTGAACCCGGAGGCAGGCTATACGCCTGAAATCGCGGATATTACCGGCTACCTGTACAATGTGGAAGTCGTTCCGGTGCAGGCGAACACCCTGCCCTCCACGCTTTCGGACTTCGGCGCATCCACGATCAACGGGACATACGCGATCCCCTACGGCCTGATCCCGTCGAAGGACGGCCTGATCATCGAAAAGCAGAGCGAAAGCGGCGACAATCCCTATGTCAATATTATCGTGGCCCGCACTGCGGACAAGGACAAGGAGACGTATCAGACCATCGTGAAAGCATACCAGACGCAGCTTGTCGCGGAATTCCTGCTGGTGAATTATGAGGAAGCCTTCTTCCCGGCGTTCCCGTATGACAGCGCAATATCCCTGACCGCTGAAGACGCGCAGGCGATTCGTGAGTACCAGTCCGACAGGGAAGGAAAAACGGTCGTGACGGTTGGCGTGTGCGGCGCCAACAACGATCAATGGAAAGCTGTCCAGAAGGTGCTGGATGATGAAAACGCAGGCATTTACATTGAACTGGTGGAATTTGATGCCTACAACCTGCCGAACGAAGCGCTGAACGCCGGCGAGATCGAACTGAACGCGTTCCAGCACAAGGCGTACCTGAACAAGGACGCGGGCGACAACGGCTACGACCTGACGGTTGTCGGCGACACGCTGATTGCCCCGCTGACCCTGTATTCCGAAAAGTTTGATTCCCTGGACGCCCTGAAGGAGGCGGCGGGAGCAGCCGAATAAAACGCGGCACTAAAAATGAAAGACCGGCAGAAAAGAGGCAGCCGCAATGATTGAAGTCAGGCATCTGAACAAGATCTTTCATCTGAAAAGCGGAGATGTGACGGCACTGGAAGATGTGTCGTTCCGGATTGAAAAAGGTTCCGTATACGGAGTGATCGGATATTCAGGCGCGGGCAAGTCAACCCTTGTGCGCTGCCTCAATCTGCTGGAATATGCAGATTCCGGGGAGATTGAAATCAACGGAAAAACCATTGTTCTGGAGCAGGGGCAGCCGTCTGTGAACGGCCGGAAAATGAGCAGCCGGGAACAGAGCGCCCTGCGCCGGGAGATCGGGATGATCTTCCAGCATTTTAACCTGCTGGACCGGCTGACGGTCTTTGACAATATTGCCTATCCCCTGAAACATACGGGCAGAAGCCGGAAGGAAATTGAACGGCGGGTATGGGAACTGCTGGAACTGGTGAGCCTGACGGACAAGGCGGATGTGTTCCCGTCCCAACTGTCCGGAGGACAGAAACAGCGGGTTGCCATTGCCCGGGCGCTGGCCGGGAATCCGCCGGTTCTCCTGTCGGACGAAGCGACCAGCGCGCTGGATCCTGAAGCGACGGAATCGATCCTGGCATTGCTGAAGGAGCTGAACCGGAAGCTCGGTATTACGATCGTTCTGATTACCCATGAGATGTCCGTAGTCAAGCGGATCGCTGACCGGGTGGCGGTCATGGAAGACGGCATGATCGTGGAAGAAGGCAGTGTATACGATCTGTTCTCGGATCCGGCCACGGAGATCAGCAAACGGTTTGTAGCTTCTTCGTCCCTGCTGGGAAAAATCGACAGCCTGATCCGGGACAACGCGGAACTGGTAAAGGTCGGTGAAGGCGAACTGCTGATGAGGCTGATCTTTGAGAAGGAATGCGTCGAGGAGCATGTGCTGACCAGCGCGGCAAAGGAAACCGGCGTGGACCTTAACCTGCTGCTGGCAGACGCGGAGTATCTGCAGGGCCGTCCCCTGGGCGGCATCGTCGGAATCCTCAGCGGGACGCCGGAAAGCATTGAAAAAGGCATCGCGTACCTGGAAGATCATCATGTGAGAACGGAGGTGCTTCGGGATGGAAGAGTTCGTCCGGACGGTCGCGCCTAATCTCTGGACCTACCGCGATAAATTCCTGAAGAGCTTCAGCGCCACCTTCGAGATGTTCTGGAAGGCCGGGCTGATTGCCTTTGTGGTCGGACTGTTCTTCGGGGTGCTCCTGGTGGTGACGAAAAAAGGCGGAATCCGCCAGAAACTGATGATCTACCAGACGGTGAATACGCTTGTGAATGTGTTCAGGAGCATTCCGTTCATTATCCTGCTGATTTTCCTGATTCCGCTGACGCGGGCGGTGGTCGGAACGGCCATCAATGTGAAGGGCGCGATCCTGCCGCTGGTTTTCGGCGCGGTTCCGTTTTATACCCGGCAGGTGGAGGTCGCGCTGAGCGGCGTGGATGAGGGAAAAATTGAAGCGGCCAAGAGCATGGGCAGCGGTACAGCAGGACTGATCCTGCGGGTTTACCTGCGGGAAGCGGTTCCGGACCTGATCCGTGTGACAACCGTGACGGCGATCAGCCTGATCGGCCTGACTACGATGGCCGGCGCGGTCGGAGCAGGCGGCATCGGATCCTTCGCGATCAATTACGGACAGAACCAGAACCATCCGGATATCGTGGACGCATGCGTGATCATCCTGCTGCTGTGTACCTTTATTCTGCAGAGCCTGGGAAACCTGCTGGCGAGAAGGACGTTTAACAGGACACTGATCATCCGCCGCCACGGAAGGCAGGAGGAAATGCCATGAATTACAGGGAAACGATTCTGAAATATGCGGAAAGCCGGTATCCGGCATACCGGGAGATTGCGCTTCAGATCCACGCGAAGCCGGAGACCAGCAATCATGAAAACTTTGCCTGCGGCCTGCTCAGCGAAGAACTGAAAAAAGAAGGCTTTGAGGTCACTGTGGATGTGGCGGGCCACCCGACGGGATTTACCGGGGTATACAAATCCGGAAAGCCCGGCCCGGTGCTGGCTTTTCTGGCGGAATACGACGCGCTGATCGGTCTCGGCCACGGATGCGGTCATAACCTGTTCGGAGCGACTTCGCTGCTTGCGGCAGGTTCCCTGAAGCAGGTAATCGATGAAATCGGCGGGGAAATCCGTGTCTATGGTACGCCGGGAGAGGAAGGCGGCGAGAACGGGAGCGCCAAGGGCAGCTTTGTCCGGGAGGGATTTTTCAAAGATGTGGACGCGGCGCTTTGCGTACATCCCGGATCGGACCACCATGAGCTGACCCATGCCGAGATCGCCTGCGCACCGATCCGGATTGAGTTCCGGGGAAAAGCTTCCCATGCTTCCTCCAACCCGCAGGACGGTATCAACGCGCTGGACGCACTGGTGCTGGTATTCAACGCGATCGGACTGCTGCGGCAGCAGCTGCCGGCGGACGTACGGATCCATGGGATTGTAACGAAGGGCGGCGACGCGCCGAACATTATTCCGGACCTGACAGAGGGTAAGTTCTATGTCCGGGCAGCAACCGTGAACCGTATGATGAAGGTCTACCATCAGCTGGAAAAAATTGTGGAAGGCGCCGCACTGCAGACGGGCTGCACGGGACTTCTGGAGCCCGCACAGCGAAACCTGATCGACAATGTGGTTCCGACGCCGTCCTTTGACGAGATCTACCGGAAGAATCTGGTTTCCCTGGGAGAGACCGTGGAGGATCTTGGACATCCGCTGGGGTCTTCCGATGTCGGAAATGTTTCCCAGGTAATTCCGGTGATCCAGCCGATGATCCGGATCAGCGATATCCCGGTGGCCGGCCACAGTATTGAAAAACGGGCAGCCAGCCGGTCTGAAACCGGACTGCGGTCCATTGCGCTCGGTGCGAAAGCGCTGGCGCTGACGGCCATGGATCTGATTCTGGATCCGATGCTTCTGAAGAAGATTCAGAAAGACCACGCACAGGCGGTTGCGGCCCAGGATGAGTGAAGTGAAAAAGGTGGAATCGTCGCGATGATTCAGTTGGAACATGTATCCAGGACATTCAGGGAAAAGAACATGGAAGTGCATGCTCTGCAGGATGTGAGCCTTCACGTGCAGGAAGGAGAGATCTATGGGATCGTCGGCTTTTCCGGAGCCGGGAAATCTACCCTGATCCGGCTGGTGAACCGGCTGGAGACGCCGGACAGCGGAACTGTGCGGGTAAACGGACAGGAACTTGCGAGCCTGAAAGGGAAGACTCTGACCTCCCTGCGGCGGAAGATCGGAATGGTCTTCCAGCAGTTTAATCTGCTGGAAGGAAAGACAGTTTTCCATAATATCGCGATTCCCCTCCGGATGGAAGGACGCCCGAAGGAAGAAATTGAGCGGCGGGTTTCTGAAGTGCTGGAGTTTGTGGAACTGGGCGAAAAAAAGAACGCCTATGTCAGTCAGCTTTCCGGCGGACAAAAGCAGCGGGTCGGTATTGCGCGGGCTCTGGCGACAGATCCGAAAATCCTGCTGTGCGACGAGGCGACCAGCGCGCTGGACCCGCAGACAACGGAATCCATCCTGAAACTGCTGAAGCGGGTAAATCAGGAAATGGGAATCACCATTATGCTGATTACTCATCAGATGCAGGTGATTCAGATGATCTGTGACCGGGTTGCAGTCATGGAAAACGGGAAAGTAGTTGAGGAGGGGAATGTGCTGGACGTTTTCGGACGGCCGCAGGCGGAAGTGACGAAGCGGTTTGTGCGGACGGTGATCAATGATCAGGTTCCTGAAACATTCTACGATACGATCCGGTCGGAAAACCGGCATTACCGTCTGGAACAGCTGAAATTCATCGGCGATACGGTCAACGAACCGGTGATCGCAAATCTGTGCCGCAGGGACGGCCTGGATGTGAACATTGTCGGGGCCAATATTTCACCGATGCAGGGAAGCATGATGAGCGTTTTCATTCTGCAGCTGATCGGGGAGACGGAAAAACTCAACGAAGCGGAGTTATATATTGATCAGTCCGGCGCCATCCGGAAAAGGCTGATGATTGACTGGGAGAACCGGACGGTCACGGAAACTGTATGAAAAAACGGCAGGAAAGGGAAGACAGGACATGAACGACTGGCTGAATACAAAGGTTTTCGGTGTAAAATGGAGCCGTCTGCTGACGAACATCCAGCAGACGCTGTATATGGTCGGATGGGCACTGCTGATCGGAACGGTGATCGGTTTCTTCCTGGCGCTGCTGCTGGTACTTACCCGGAGAGGCGGCATTCTGAAGGGGAAAGCGGCTGCCTTGATTCATACGGTGCTGAATCTGTATGTGAACGTCGTCCGTTCTGTACCTTTCGTGATCCTGCTGGTGACAATTATGCCGTTTACCCGGCTGCTGATGGGAACGACGATCGGATCCACCGCTGCGCTGGTGCCGCTGGTGCTGTATATCAGCCCGTACCTGGCCCGGCTGATTGAGAACAGCCTGCTGGAGTGTTCCCCGGGGATCATTGAAGCGGCGCAGGCGATGGGTGCCAATGTGATCCAGGTGATTCGCTATTTTATCATTCCGGAAACACTCGGGTCGGTGGTGCTGGCACTGACGACCGGTACGATCGGCCTGCTTGGCGCGTCGGCAATGGCCGGATACGTGGGGGGAGGCGGAGTCGGAGATCTGGCGCTGACCTATGGCTATGAAAAGATGAACACACCGCTGATGATCCTGACCGTAATCATCCTGGTGGTCATTGTCCAGCTGATCCAGCTTCTGGGAAGCGCGATCTCGAGAAAACTGCGCGCGCACCAGGCCTGACCGCCCTGTTCCGCTTGACGCGGCGGAATGCGGAATGCTATAATATCCCGTATTTTACAGAATTCCGGGAGGAGATAACATGTCCGGTCATTCCAAATGGCATAATATTCAGGCGAAAAAAGGCAAGGCGGACGCGCAGCGCGGCGCGGTGTTCACCAAGATCGGCCGCGAGATTGCGATCGCGGTCCGTGAAGGCGGCGCCAATCCCGAATCCAACGGCAAGCTGCGGGACATCATTGCCAAGGCGAAAGCCAACAATATGCCCAACGATAATATCCAGCGCTCCATCAAGAAGGCCAGCGGCGAGCTGAGCAACGTGGTGTACGAGGAAATCACCTATGAAGGCTATGCGCCCGGCGGCGTGGCGGTGATCGTGGATACGATTTCCGACAACCGGAACCGCACGGCCAGCGACGTGCGCCACTGCTTTGCCAAGTACGGCGGAAACCTGGGGACCACAGGCTCCGTGGGCTTCATGTTTGACGAGCGCGGCGTGCTGGTTGTTGAACGGGAACCCGGCAGCGACGAGGATGAAATGATGATGACCGCCCTGGACGCCGGCGCGGAGGACGTGAAGGTGGAAGAGGAAGTGTACGAGATCCTCACCGCCCCCAATGATTTCAGCACCGTCCGGGAGAACCTGGAAAAGCAGGGCTTTACTTTCCTGTCCGCTGAAGTGCAGAAAATTCCGCAGAACACGGTGGAAGTGACCGATCCGGACACGATTCTGAAGATTCAGAAGATGCTGGACCTGCTGGAGGAGAACGACGACGTGCAGAACGTGTTCCATAACGCGGATCTGCCGGACGAGGACGAAGAGGACGACTGATATAGGCAATCAGCGCCGCCGATGCCCGGAGAGGGCGCTGGCGGCGTTCTTTTGCAAAGGAAGGAACAACGGGATGGGCCTGGGTGAAAAACTGACAGCCTGCCTGGAGCAGGCCGTTGCGAATCATGAGGCGGCAGGGATAAACCTGCTGATTCTCCGGGACGGGGCGGAACTGTGCTATGCCCAGGCCGGGAAAGCGGATATTGAAACCGGGAAGACGATTGCCCGGGATTCCATTTTCCGCCTGTACAGCCAGACCAAGCCCATCACCGCGGCAGCGGTGATGATCCTGGCGGACCGGGGGATCATTGACCTGATGGCCGGAGCGGACCAGTACCTGCCGGGCTTCCGGAATCCGCGGGTGGTGAACCCGGACGGAAGCATTGTGCCGGCGCTCCGGGCGCCGTGGATTCTGGAACTGCTGACCATGACGGCCGGACTAAGCTATCCGGACGCGGACCCGGCCGGGCAGTATGCCGCGCGGGTGTTTGAGGAGGACCAGGACCTGATTCGCACCGGAGGCGGCATGGGCACAGTGGAGTTCTGCAACAGGTTGGGAGAACAGCCGCTGGCGTTCCAGCCCGGAACAGGCTGGCGGTACAGCACCTGCGCGGATATTCTCGGCGCTGTGGTGGAGGCAGCCACAGGGAAGCGCTTCAGGCAGTTCCTGCAGGAGGAACTGTTTGAGCCCCTGGGCATGAAGGATACGGATTTCTGGGTTCCGGAGGAGAAGCGGGACCGGCTGGTAACCTGTTACCGGCGGATCCCCGACGGGCTGGAGGAATTCCGGAGCCTGCACCTGGCGGTCGGGCAGTATGACCGGGCGCCGGCCTTCGAATCCGGCGGCGCGGGTCTGGTATCCACACTGGACGATTACGCGGCCTTTGCTTCGATGCTGATGAACGACGGTGTATACGGGGGAAGGCGCATCCTTTCTCCCGCCGCGGTGCGGTTCATGACGGCGCCGCATTTGAGCCCGGAGGTTCGCAGAAACCTGTGGGACAGCCTGTGCGGTTACAATTACGGATGCCTGGTACGGGTCTGTGACCGGCCCGGTTCCTGCGGTGTTTTCAATGAGGCAGGCGAGTACGGCTGGGACGGCTGGCTGGGTACCTTTTTTGCCAATCTGCCGGGGCAGCGGATCACTTTCCTGCTGAACCAGAACGCACCGGATACGGGCACCGCGTCCGTCACCCGGAAATGCCGGAACATCCTGGCGGCGAAGCTGAGCCGGGAAGGATAAATTTATGGGATTTTACAGAAACACACAGAGGAGGAGTGTTCCATGGACCTGATTCCAAGCTTTTCAATCGACCATACGAAGATTATTCCCGGAATCTTTGAGAGCCGGGTGGATACCATCGGCGATGAGGTGCTCACAACCTTTGACG
>JAEEGL010992247.1_pt1 | contig 10368 bp, 6 predicted proteins | sample 9134231 | NCBI WGS metagenome assembly JAEEGL01 (sample SAMN16246548, study PRJNA631951) | gut metagenome | biome: gut microbiome; feature: rumen; material: fiber-attached | host: Bos | place: Iran: Karaj | collected 2018-10
AATATGAGGGCAAATCCCTCATATTTTTTAAGCAAAAAAATTTTAACAACAAGGAGAGCATTTCTAGATCAAATATTAATGAAGTCAGGCTCAGATAATGTTGTAAAAAAAACAACAAAAACTTAAAAAATTTGAACAGGGAATAATCTGGGATGAGTGTAGTAATAATTACAACAAAAAAAATGAATAAACCTCTTGCTTTTTTTAAGAACTTATGCTAACATAAAGACAGTCGAGATGACTAAAACAAACACTAAAAACCAAAAAGGAGAATGAAATGAAAAAGCTTCACAAACCAAAAAAGAAACCATAGAATTTGGCGGGCGAAAAGGCAATTTCTAGCCATAAATTACACATAGGAATTGCCCAGAGCTCCGCCAAAACAATAATTGCTAAGATCGATTCCTAATCAAGCCTACAAAGATCAAAGCAAAGCGTAGAGCGCGCTAGAAAATCTTCCATTAGCACATTAGAAAAACATAAACAAGAATGAAAGAAATAGCTAGCAAGGACGTATGCTTCACCTAGCGTGAAGCGGTCAAATAGGGAAAGCGCGAAGGATTGTGGTCAATAGTTGTGATTTTAGAACCAGATAATCCTCGCCTTTCCTCCAATAATACTTGGGGGATTAAACCAGTTATGTTATAATGTGTATATGAATAAGAATCGGATTCTAACGATTATAAGCATTATAGGACTCGCAGCCTTAATTGTAATGCTTAACTATACATCACCTACGGAAATCGGTCCACTAGGTGTTTTATTATTTTTTACAACATTATACATTTCAATTTTCGGCATCGTATCATTCGCGATGCGAATTTTTTATCGTCTCGCATTCGATAGGGAATCATTCCGTGGCAAAGATTATCTCTATGCCGCGGTATTCTCGTTCGGGCCAATCATGTTACTCATGGCCAGATCCTTTGGTGCTATTAGCTTATGGACTGTTAGCTTAATTATCATTTTTCTAGCACTGGCAGAATTTCTTGTCGCAAAGCGTATGTAATGTGATAAAATAAACATATGGATTATGGTCAGACAAACAAAAAAAACGAAATAGAGGCTTTTTTTACGGCTGGCAGCGGAGCCATGTCCCCGAACCAAAGCTATTCTGCACCAGAGGATAATTTAGATCTCACCCACCAACCAGCTTGGACTTGGCCAGGTGCCACCGATAAACAAGATGGCATGTGGCTAAACCAATCCATGCACCAAGCACAATCAGAAGCGTTGTCTGCCAAATCAAATGAACCATCGATGCAGACTGAAGAATCATTTGTGCAGACAGAAGAGCCATCGATATCCTCTGAGCAAACAATATATCAAGATTGGTCAGAGCAACTGCAACTAGAAGGGCCAGAAGAACCAGAACAAATAACCAAAGAACAATCGTTACCAGAACGACAGCCACAAGAAAGCAGCGTTAGCGCTAATAAAGAAGTGCAGATGCCACAACAACACATCACGGTCAAATCAGCGATTAGTGACGTGGAGCAAGCTATTGAGAAGCTTAACCAGACAGGTGATATTGCAACTTTCTATACAACCATAAGAGGTAGTAATGGTGCTCTTGGTGCAGCAAAAGACAGCTCTCTGGTTTCACGTGACGGAGGAGTAATCTGATGGCACCATGGATGACACCACTTATAATCGTAACAATCATAGTCATTTTGATTGCCATCGTTTATAGCACCAGAGTATTTAGTCTTCGCAAGTCTAAAAAATACGAGCGTGGTCTCAAGATGGTTTCATTACTCATTCATCTTCCGCCAGCTACCGATGATATTGATGCCGGCGGTCGTGACAAACGCGAAATTGCCAATGAAGCCATTTCAAAAGCTCAAGTAATGTATTCCATCTTATCATCCACTATCACCAAAGGAGTCAAAACGTCCATTTATGGGCAGCGTCACTTCTCCTTCGAGATTATTGCTAGTGACGGCCTTGTCAGATACTATGCCTTAGTCCCAACTGAGCTAACAGAGACCGTGAAGCAGGCTATTCAGTCTGCCTATCCCACCGCTAGAATTGAAGAGAAAGGTGAACCCAACATCTTCGCCCATGATGGTAAAATCGAAAACATCGCTGGTGCCGAGCTCACCCTCAATAAAGACTACTATTTACCAATCGCTACCTATGAAGATACTAGGCGTGATTCCACCACGGCCATTCTCAACGCGCTTTCTGCTGTGAATCAAAATGAAGGGGCTGCTGTTCAAATATTATTCCGTCCTGCACAAAAAAAATGGTCTGAAGCCGGCAAAACATACATCGAAAACGCGCAAAAAGGCAAAAAAGTTAAAACTGGAGGTACGCTTGTCAGTGATCTAGTTATGGATGTCATTAAGGCGCCATGGGAAGTCCCCAAAGAACATGAGAAACCTGAAGAGGTGACCATTACCAACCTAAAACAAGAAGAAATCCAAGCCATCACTAATAAAATGCGTTATCCTGGCTTTGAAACTCTGATTAGGGTGATAGCCTGCTCCGATACCAAACCGCGCTCTGACGCGATCGTAGGAGGTATTGTCTCGGCCTTTTCTCAATTTGACTCTCCAGAACTGAATGGTTTTAAGGTAAACATATTTAAAGATATGAAAAAGTTTGCCATAGATTACACCTTGAGAGCATTCTCCATGAAAAACACATCAAATATCTTAAATAGCGTAGAATTGGCCTCAATTTTTCATCTTCCAGAACAGAGCGCTATCCCCAGTTCTCAAGTTGAGCGTCAGCTAGTTAAACAGGTGGATGGTCCGGCCAAACTAATGACCGAAGGACTTTTCTTGGGTACTAACGAGTTTCGTGGCGCCAAGAAGGCTATTTACCTAGGCGAAAAAGATCGTCGCCGTCATATGTACGTTATTGGCCAGACTGGTATGGGTAAATCTGTTTTTCTTGAAAATCTCGCCTTCCAAGACATGTGTGACGGCAAAGGCTTTGCTTTTATCGACCCACACGGTGACGCTGTGGAGGCTCTCTTAAAACGTGTTCCAGAAGAGCGCATTGATGATGTCATCTACTTCGATCCAGCCGATATTGAACATCCGGTAGGCATGAACATGTTTGAGTTCTCATCAGAGGATCAAAAAGATTTCATTGTTCAAGAGGGAATTAGTATGCTTCAATCTCTCTTTGATCCAAATAACCAAGGCTTCTTTGGACCTCGCGGGCAGCACATGTTTAGAAATGCAGCTCTACTTCTTATGGCTGACCCAGCTGGAGCTACATTTATTGATATACCTCAATGTTTTACCGATCCAGAATTTGTTAAGTCTAAACTCAAATATGTCACCGATAAGGCCGTCTATGACTACTGGACAAAAGAGTTCCCGGCCTCGCAAAAGTCGAACGATGCAGGCGAAGTTATTACCTGGTTTGCCTCTAAATGGGGTCCATTTCTCTCTAACACTATTATGAGAAATACTCTCGGACAGATTAAATCTGGTTTCAATATTCGCGACATCATGGATCATAAGAAGATTTTTCTCGTCAATCTCTCTAAGGGTCGTCTCGGTGATATCAACGCAAATCTTCTCGGCATGATTTTTGTAATGAAATTCCAACAGGCCGCCATGAGTCGTCAAGATATCCCTGAAGATGAGCGCCAAGATTTTTGCCTCTACGTGGATGAGTTTCAGAATTTTGCCACAGATAGCTTCGAATCTATCCTCTCTGAAGCTCGCAAATATCGCCTTAACCTTATCGTTGCCAACCAATTTATGACGCAGCTTACCGAAAAGATTAGGGAAGCACTTCTAGGCAATGTTGGCACAATTATCTGTGGTCGTATTGGTGTAACAGATGCAGAATTAATGGTTAAAGCCTTTAGTCCTACCTTCACTGCCGAAGATCTCACTAAGACACCAAACTTCGCTGCTGTTGCCAAAGTCATGATGTTCGATATGCCATCTGCGCCGTTTACTATCAATTTGCCACCACCGATGGGCGAACCAAATGATCGCCTCATGGAAACCCTCAGAGTATATTCAGCTACTAAGTATGCCAAGACTCGCTCTGAAGTCGAAAAAGAAATTGAATCCCGTTGGACATCATCTGCAACCACTAAAACTAGCGAAAATAGCCACTCAGATGCCCCAGAAGACAAAGTTAATGCTGAAGCGCCATCTAGTCCCGTCCCAGACTCAAAACAGCCTCCAGAGCCACAGGAAACGCCTAAGAAAGGTTTTTTGGACTACTGGTTAGCCAAAAAGAATCGCACTGCACAAAAAACCGATTCGGAAGAACCAACCAAATCTACAAAGGCAGATGACGAAGTAGTTTTTAAGGTTAGATAAGTTCTAGGAAAACGGATGTTTTTATCTTGAAAAAAACCTCAAGATGATGTATACTAAATAAGTATATTTAAGAAGAGGTATTAAAATGGCTAAAAAAGAAGCCTATGATTCGTCTGAAATTCGTGTCTTGGAGGGGCTAGAGGCTGTCCGTGTCCGCCCAGGCATGTATATTGGCTCTACCGGTTATGATGGCTTACATCATCTCATTAAGGAAATCGCCGATAACTCTATCGACGAAGCAATCGCTGGCTATTGTAATAAGATCGATATCACCGTCCAGCAGGATGGCAGTGTTCGTGTTGAAGATAATGGCCGTGGCATCCCAGTTGATATCCACCCTAAAACTGGACGCAGCACTCTTGAGACTGTCCTCACTGTTCTCCATGCTGGCGGTAAGTTTGGTGATGGCGGATATAAAACCGCATCAGGTCTTCATGGGGTCGGTTCTTCCGTAGTCAATGCGCTCTCCACCCATATGATCGCCGAAGTCTATCGCGATGGCAAGATTCACCATATTGAATTTGACACAGGCAAACCTACCTCAGATCTTCAAATTACCGGCACCACCACTAAGCGTGGAACTGCTATTACTTTTTATCCAGATATTGCTATTTTTAAAGGCGGTATCGATATTGATTTTAATTGGGTATTAAACTATGCCCGTCACCAAGCCTATTTGAACAAAGGCCTTCTTATCACTGCCACAGATGCTCGCGATAATAAGCGTGAGTCGTTCTACTTCGAAGGTGGCATCAAAAGCTATGTTAAACGCCTGAATCAGGGCAAGGAAGTACTTTCTGATGATATTTTCTATGTCGACAAGACAATAGATGATTGTGGTGTAGAAATCGCTGTACAGTATAATGATTCCTATGCCGAAACCCTTAAACCTTTTGCGAATAATGTTTTGACTCCAGATGGCGGTACTCACGTAGTCGGCTTCCGTACTGCGCTTAACCGCACTATCAATGATTATGCCCGCAAGAATGGTCTCCTTAAAGAGAAAGAGGATAACCTCACCGGTGACGATATTAAGGAAGGTCTCACCGCAGTTATTTTAGTGAAATTGCCTAATCCAGAATTTGAAGGCCAAACCAAAAACAAACTCGGTAATCCAGAAGCACGTGGCCTTGTTGATAAAATAATGACAGAGTACTTCGGTTATTATCTCGAAGAAAACCCTCAAATTGCTAAAAAAATTGTTTCAAAAGCTACCTTGGCTGCACGCGCTCGCAAAGCCGCTCGTGCTGCTCGTGATAACGTTATTAGAAAAGGTGCCTTTGATGGCCTAAATCTACCATCCAAGCTTGCCGATTGCTCCTCCCGTGACCGTTCCGAATGTGAACTCTTCATCGTAGAGGGTAATTCTGCAGCTGGCTCCGCCAAAGAGGGACGTAATCCTAATATTCAAGCCATCCTACCATTAAGAGGTAAAGTACTTAATACTGAGCGCGCTCGCCTCGACAAAATGCTCGCCAATCAGGAGCTAGTCTCACTCATTAAGGGTCTTGGTGTTGGAATTGGGGATCAGTTCAATCTAGATGGCCTCAGATATGACAAAATCATCTTTATGACCGATGCTGACGTAGATGGTCTCCATATTGCCACCCTACTCATGACGTTTTTCTTCCGTTATATGCCAGATGTCATCGAAGCTGGCCACGTTTATTTGGCTAAGCCACCTTTATTTGGGCTCATTAAAGGCACCGGTAACACCCGTAAAATTGATTATCTCTATGACGAAGTAGCCCTTGAGAAAAAGCTCACCGAAAAAATCGAGGAACGCCGTAAAGCTGGCACTAAGATAGACGAATCGCAAGAACGTTTCAAACAGGCAGGCTACACTGCTCAACAACGCTTTAAGGGTCTTGGTGAAATGGACGCCAAGCAACTTTGGGAAACTACCATGGATCCAGAGAATCGTATTCTTGTTAAAGTTCACGTTGAGGATGCTGAAAAAGCTGACGCTGTCTTTACGAAGCTTATGGGAGATCAAGTTGAACTCCGTAAAAACTTTATTCAAGCCGGCGCCGCCACTGTTAATTTGGATGATCTGGACTTTTAAGGAGGAATATGGAAGACGACAATACTACAAAAAACAATTTAATCCCTATTGAACAAGATGGTGTTGAGATTAAACCAGTCGAACATACTATGGAAGATTATTTCCTTAAGTATTCTATGTCTGTTATTATCGACCGTGCACTTCCAGATGTTCGCGATGGCCTAAAGCCAGTCAATCGCCGTATTCTGTTTGCTATGAACAAAAACGGCTGGAAACCACCTCATCCTACAGTTAAGTCCGCTAAGATCGTCGGTGATGTCATGGGTGCCTACCATCCGCATGGCGATTCATCTATTTATATGGCCATGGTAAACCTTGCCCAACCCTGGAAAATGCGTTATACGCTTATTGAGGGGCAAGGTAACTTTGGTTCACCAGATGGCGATGAGCCAGCCGCCTATCGTTATACTGAGGCCCGTATGGATAAAATTGGTGTCGAGCTCCTCGCTGACATCGAGAAGGACACTGTAGATTTCCGTGACAACTTTGATGGTACTACTCAAGAGCCAGTAGTCCTGCCAGCCGCTCTCCCAAACATTCTCTTGAATGGTCAAATGGGTATTGCTGTGGGCATGGCTACCAATATTCCACCACATAACCTTGGTGAACTCGTAGATGCCACTGTTGCTCTCATAGATGATCCAGAAATTACACTAGACGGCCTCATGAAGTATGTTAAGGGTCCCGATTTTCCTACTGGTGCCGAAGTGTACGGTGGGGCACCGATGAAACAGGCCTATGCTACTGGTAAAGGTTCTGTCACTATGCGTGCCGTTACCAACATCGAAGAGCGTAAAAATGGCCGTTATAATATCGTGATTACTGAAATGCCATACGGTGTATCCAAGGAAGGCTTCATCGATAAGGTTCGTGAACTTGTTTTGAACAAAAAACTTGATCATATTGCAGATGCTCGTAATGAATCAGCTCGTGGCAAAGTACGCGTCGTAGTAGAGCTCAAAAAAGATGCTTTCCCTAAGAAAATATTAAATCAACTCTACAAACTTACCGATTTGCAAACTACCTTCCATTACAATATGCTTGCCCTTGTGGATGGCATTCAACCTCGTGTTCTTGGCCTCAAGGAAATCCTCAGTGAATTCGTTAAGCATCGCCAAGTTGTTATTCGCCGTCGTACTGAATTTGATTTGAAGAAAGCTAAAGAGCGAGCTCATATCCTAGAAGGTTTGAAAATAGCTCTCGATAATATTGATGAGGTAATTAAAGTCATTCGCGCATCCTATGACGATGCTGACAAACAGCTCATGTCACGTTTCGGGCTATCTGAAATCCAGGCAAATGCTATCTTGCAGATGCAACTCCGCCGCCTCCAAGGTCTAGAACGCGATAAAATTGAAGAAGAATTAAAGCAACTCCATGAGCTTATTCAGAAATTAGAGGCTATTCTTGCCAGTGAAGTCGAAATCCTACGTGTAGTCAAAGAAGAACTCCTCGCACTTAAGGCTAAATATGGTGACGAGCGCCGTTCCAAGATTATCAATCATGAGGTTGGCAAATTCTCCGAAGAAGAGCTTATCCCAGAAGAGGAAAGCGTCATCTTGCTCACCTCGGAAAACTACATGAAGCGCGTTCCGCAAGCCGATTTCAGAAAACAAAACCGTGGCGGTAAAGGGAAACGCGGCATGACTACCAAAGAAGAAGACGTTATTGCTCAAATTCTTACCGCCAACTCACACGATTATTTGTTGTTCTTCACTAGCCAAGGTCGCCTTTTCCGCATGAAAGCTTACGAAGTTCCGCAAGCTTCATTAGCAGCCAAGGGCACTGCCGCTGTCAATATGCTTAATATGCACCCAGAAGAGAAAATTACAGCCATCATTAAACAGGGTGAAAACACTGAAAATGGGTATCTCTTCATGGCTACAAAAAAGGGAACTATCAAGAAATCTGCAATTAAAGACTTCTTTAATGTTCGCAGCAATGGCCTCATTGCCATCAAACTGGACAATGGCGATGAACTCCGTTGGGTAAAAGAAACCACTGGCGATAATGACATTGTTATTAGTACCTCTGCTGGCCAAGCTACTAGATTTAACGAGAAAGAAGTGCGCGCTATGGGACGCGCTGCTATGGGCGTCCGCGGTATGCGCCTCCGTCCTAAAGACGAAATTGTTGGTATGGACGTTATCACCGATCCAAACCAAAAGTTGATTGCTGTTTCGGCAAATGGCTACGGAAAAGCCTGCTTAGTCTCCAATTTCCCACCACATAAACGCGGTGGTGTCGGTATCAAAGTAGCTTCAGTTACGGAAAAGACCGGTCCAATCGTAGCTGTCCACACCTTGGATCCTCTCGCTAAAGAAGTCATTATGATGTCCACGAAGGGCCAAGCTATTCGCGTCGCTATGAAAGAAATCCCAACTCTCGGTCGCGCTACTCAAGGAGTACGTATTATGAAAATGGGAGAAGGCGATACAGTCGCATCCATTGGTCTTGTACTCCCAGAGGACTCAGATTCACAGCCAGAAAACACGGCAACTAAATAGTGTTGCGCTTATGCTTGACGCTATTTAAAGCTCAACCCCTCACCTTAAGACAGAGGTAAATACACTTATGCTCTGTATTCTACAGGTGGGGGGTTGTATTTTTTGCCCTATTATGTCTATACTCCTTCAAAATTAATTTCAATAGGAGTACAATATGGGTCAAAAAATCCCAAAACTAATAACAGCCATAGCTGCAACGGCGATAGTTTCTGTAGCTTTGCCATCCAGATCATTGGTTCATGCCAGCACATTCCATAATGAGCTCGGTGAACTATGGTCGATTAGTGAAGCTAAAGACATCTATTATGAAGTTGAGGCAGGCATAAACGCACTTTGCGGCAACGATTATGAGTGTAGATGCGCATACGATAATGAACACATGTTCGTAGATTCGAAATATCAAGTCGCCAGGGCATACTCGTCCACAAACATGTTTATTACCGCAATTAATCCAGAGAAGAATAGTATTCGCGTATTCTATCGCGATCTAAATGATATAGCCATAGAGACAGGCGAAGGGGAAATACATCGTCCACTCACCGAACTAAGGATTGTTTGGTTGGATTCAAATTATAATCGGTATGGCACTTCGTTTATCGAAGGTTTAAGAGAAGATTTATCAGTTGATGGTGTGCATCCAATCTATAGTGCCAGTACAGAACTAAATGGTGCCAACTGGTTCCCAGTTGAGTCAGAAGTGGAAATAATTGCTCAAAACACTCACTTAAGCGAGAATACCAACAATATCATAGAATTCTTTGCTGCCTTTGAGCCATCCGCTTTACTAAGTACTAGTAGGTATTCGAGCTGTATACAGTCTTCAGAGTATGAGTCAGGTATGGAGTGTCGAATAATGTTTAAAGAAAGTGGCGGATATACTTATATTCCAGTTCGGGCTGACGATCAATTATCATTGGTGAATAGCTCAGTATCCGAAGAAGGGAATGATGCAAATGTGATTGCAGTATCTAGCGAATCGTTAAATACGGACGAATCGAATGTCGATTCAATCTCCCATGAATCAGGCAACGACCAGGTTGGAAAAAGCATTGAAACTACCACTGAAGTATTATCACCAAATACTGGCACAGAGACCACGCCGTTAGTTAACGATAAGAATACCATAGTACACAATCATGGAGAAACAGATCTAAACTGGCATATAATCATAGTAGGGACCCTTTGTGGGCTACCAGTCATTTGGTTAGCACTTCCTAATCGTCGAAAAAACCTAAAAAACCCAAAAAAAGTATTGACAAACAAAGCCAAACGCGATAAGATGGGTACAGTTCAAGGCTGCGAGAATTAATTTTAGAGGACCCTTGAAAATAGTTTAACAATTTAGTTGTGCAATTAATCATCGTCAGTTTATTTATTTAATTTGAGTTTTTCAAACTTGATACTTTAATGGAGAGTTTGATCCTGGCTCAGGATGAATGCTGGCGGCGTGCCTAATACATGCAAGTCGAGCGGTAGCAGGGGGTCTCACCGTTTC
>JAEEGL011257472.1_pt1 | contig 10368 bp, 6 predicted proteins | sample 9134231 | NCBI WGS metagenome assembly JAEEGL01 (sample SAMN16246548, study PRJNA631951) | gut metagenome | biome: gut microbiome; feature: rumen; material: fiber-attached | host: Bos | place: Iran: Karaj | collected 2018-10
AGGATCAAACTCTCCAAAAAAAAATATTTTTTTGAGTTATATTTAACCTGCTACTCAAAAATCGACGTTTTGCTCAGTTTTCAAAGAACATTAACTCTTTATAAAAGCCTTCCTTTCAAAAAACTTCTCATACTATACCAAAAAGAATAGCAAATGTCAAGACTTTTTTACATTTTTATCTCTTTAAGTACAAAACACAACTAAAAAATATACATTCTTTTCGAAGTGCATATCAAATATATCAAATAAATAAATGCTTGTCAATAATTTTTTTAACATTTACAAAAAAAGAAAATAATTTTACTTATTTTGGGCATATTTTAAATAAATCTTATAATAATTTTCAATTACATCCTTATTAAAAGGAAATTCTTTTTTTCTAACAAGATCAATAAGTTGCCCCAATTCATATTTTAAAATAAAATCTAATCTATTAGAATAATGCATCTGTTTTTTATGATATTTATATTCCATACGATCAAGAATTTTAAAGCTACCATTCGGAAAAACTCTTAAATCTAAATCATAATCAATATATTTAATAACTCCATCATCAATCAAAAAAGGTGTAGCTATATTGCAATAGAAGTATATACCATAATCTTTTAATTGACCAATAACATTAAACCACTTATTTTTAAAGAAAAACATTATAGCTGGTTCTTTTGTATGCCAAACTTTTCCATCACTATCAATAACAACAGTTCTATTATTTCCAAAAACCATATAATCATCTTTAACATCTAAAAGAACCGCTTCATCCCATTGTCGATGTAAATTACCATTATGCTTATAGCAATGTATTTCCAGCCTATCTCCAACTTTCAAATTATTAATATTATCCATAATAAACCTCACTCACATGAAAAGTATTATACAACATTTTTTAAATAATTAACAATTTTTTTTATTTTTTAACAAAAAAATGTTATAATTAAAATAACAATATAAATAGAAGGAGATATAATTTGAAAAAGATTATAAAAATAATAATAAATATATTAACTGCAATTCCCAGATTTTTATATCTTGGAACAAAAGTACTATTTAATGAAGACAAACAAAAGGAATTAAAAATTGAAAAAAAGATTATACCTACCATTATAATAACCTTATCATTAATAACATACTTAATATGCATTTTTATATTAAGTAGATGGTTTGTCCAAAATGAAAGAAACAAAAAATTTTCCAAAAGTATATTAGAATCAACAGAAAAAATAGAAAAAAAAGAAGAAAAATTTAATGAAGAATATAAAAACCTAAATATTGCAATTGAACAAAAAGAAACAAATAATGTTACGTACTATGAAGTAGATTTATCTACATATATACATCAAAACACAGAAACAGTTGGTTGGATACAAGTAAACGGAACAAATATTAATTATCCAATAGTACAACATAGTAATAATGAATATTATCTTGACCATGATTTTTATAAAAGAAATACTAACATAGGTTGGGTATTTGCTGATTACAGAAATAATTTTAATGATTTAGATAACAATACAATAATATATGCTCATAATTTAATTAATAGAACCATGTTTGGACAATTACCATACCTATTAAGAAAAAACTGGCAATCAAACAAAAACAATCAATATATAAAACTTACAACTAAAAAAGAAAAAATGATATGGCAAATTTTTTCGGTATATAAAATAGCTCCAACAATTGATTATTTACAAGTAAGATTTTATTCACCAGAAAATTATCAATCATTTTTAAACAATATAAAAAACAGAAGTGCATATAATTTTAATACTTCCATAACAAATAAAGATAAAATAATAACATTATCAACCTGTGATGATACTGGAACAAAAAGAATCGTAGTACACGCAAAACTAATTAGTATAGAAAAAAATAGATAATTAATCTATTTTTTTTCATTCATTTCCTTTATTAAATCATAAGTTATTATATCATTAGATATATCAATAATAGTATCAGCATATGCAGCCCTTGAATTAATATACTCTTCGTTTACAGCACTATCATCTATAGAATATATATCTCCACTTTGTCCATCGTAAAATATCTTATTAGTTACATAAGAACCGTCAGTAAATACAACAGTATTTTCATCATCTTTTAAACTAAAAACATCATGTCCTAGACTATAAGGATTATTTTCTACACCAAACATATTTGATAACGTAGGAGAAACATCAATCATTCCCATTACATTAGAATTTTTTTCCTTATATTTATGATCCTTTGTCCATATTATAAAAGGAACTTTTCTATCTAATTCATACATACAACTAGTATAATCAATAAATCCCTCGTCTCCCTCTACCTTAACTGAATTAGTATATGGATCATAGTTATATAGAATATTATAATTTTTTTTACTTATCCTTGCATCATGATCTCCATATATAACAACAACAGTATTTTCAAGAATTCCTGCATTATCCAAATCATTCATAAGTTGTTCTAAAGATTGATCAGCATAATGAACTGACCTAAAATAATTACCCAAAGTAGTATCATTTATATAATCAGTAACAACACTTTTCCCATTTTCATCAATCGTCCAGGTAGTAGGAAATTCATCAATTAATTTAAAATCACTCCATGGAGTATGATTAGTTAAAGTAATAAGTAAGCCATAAAAAGGGACATTATTTTTATCATCCATAATATCTTTAATTTTAGGAACAACTTGCCTAAAGAAAGACTTATCTGACAAACCTAATCCTATTGTTTCATCAATTTCAAAAGAACTTTTACTATAAAACTTATCATATCCTAAATTATCATGCATAGTAGCTCTATTCCAAAAATCTCCAGTATTTGCATGCATACTAAAAATATAATAATCACTATTTTTAAATTGTTTTTGAATAGAACCATATTCTCTATCAAAATAATTAACAAAAACTGTGCCACTATTTGAAGGCATCAAAGATGTACTAAAAGTAAATTCAGCATCACTACTAGTGCCTACACCAACAGTAGAATAAAAATTATCAAAATAAATACTTTCATTAATCATCTTATTTAAAAATGGAGTTACTTCTTTACCTTCAAATTTTCTGTTTAAAGCAATTGTTTGCAAACTTTCAGCATGTATAACAAGTAAATTTTTTCCTTTAAACACATCAGTATATTTATTTTTAGTTTTTTCAATACTATTATTTTCATAATAATCCATAACCATTTTTAATGCCTTATCATGACCAAATAAATTATTAATTTTAGGTTCTAAGCTCTGAAAAATATCATTAATCTGATAAGTAAAAATACCAAAACTTGAAACTACCGACTCTCTATTCCACATTTTTCCAAATCTGCTCCACTCAGTTGGAGTTACAAAAAAACTAAATAAAAAAAACAAAAATATACCTGTTATAATCAAAGTTAAAAAAGAGTTTTTAAATGAACAATTTACTTTTTTTATTACATTAACTTTATTACTTTTCTTTAAATGATATAAAAGATAAAACAAAACAAAAAGTTGCCATAAAAAAGCAAAATCATGAAGCTGTAAAACTTGTTTAACAACAGCATCACCAACATCTACAACAAAAGCAGAAGTAGCTAATAATGATACAGATGCAAAAGATTCATAAAAAGTATAATACATTGAATGAACAACACACAAAATTGTTGTAAATATTGAAAAAAAAGTTAAATATCTAATTTGCATTTTTTTATTTTTAAATAAAAAAGAAAAAGAAGAAATAATTAATATAAAAGCTAAATCAAAAAATAAAGGTTTAAAATAAAAAGGATTACGAACAGTAATAGTTCTTAATAATAAAGTATTAAGTGTAGAAGTAACAATAAAACATAGTAAAACAGGAGAATTACTAAAGATATTCTTATAATTATTAAGTATTAATTTAATATATTTTTTTATAGTTTTTTTATAATTTTTTACTGAAAAATTAATTTTTTTCATATACTTCCCTCTTCCTTTAAGAATTATATCATTGTAATTTGTTTTTTGCAACAAATTACACAATTTAACATAATTAATAATAATTGTCTAATAATAATAAATATGTTATTATAAAAAAAAGAGGTGATTTTATGCATATAATAGGTTTAATAGCAGAATATAATCCAATACATTTAGGTCACATTTATCAAATAAATAAAATAAAAGAATTATTTCCAGAATCAATTATAATATTAATAACAAACACCTGCTTTAGCCAACGAGGAGAAATAAATATATTAAACAAATGGAATAAAACTAAATTAAGTTTAGATAATAATATTGATTTAGTAGTAGAGTTACCATTTGCTTATGCCACCCAATCAGCAGATATTTTTGCAAAAGGTGCAATTACCATACTAAATCATTTAAAAATCAATACTCTTGTATTTGGAAGTGAATGCGATAATATCAATAAATTAATTGAAATTGCCTCAACTCAATTAAATAATAAAAAATATGACAATTTAGTTAAAGAATATCTTAAAAATGGAATAAACTACCCAACAGCCTTAAGCAAAGCTCTAAAAAAAACCATTAATTATACAATAAAAGAGCCAAATGATTTACTAGCAATATCTTATATAAAAGAAATTTTAAGAAACAAATGCAAAATAAAACCAGTTTCCATAAAAAGAACAACAGACTATCATAACAAAGATATTAACAAAAAAATATTAAATGCTTCATTAATAAGAGACATGTACATAAACAACAAAAACATAACTGAATTTATTCCAAAAAATACCGAAAAATATCTATACCCTAACTTATCAAACAAAAAGCTTTATAATCTTCTAAAGTACAAAATAATAACAACAAAAGACTTATCTATATATCAAACAGTAGATGAAGGAATAGAAAACAGAATTACAAAAATAATATCAACTACTAATAGTTGGAAAGAACTTGTAGAAAAAATTAAAACTAAAAGATACACATACAACAAAATAAATAGAATGTTAATACACATACTAACAAACTTTACAAAAAAAGAAGCTAAAAATATTAAAATAGACTACATTAGAATTCTAGGATTTAATCAAAAAGGAAAATCATATTTAAATAGCATAAAGAAAGAACTAAATATTCCAATTATTACTAACTACAAACCAAATTTTTCAAAATTATTAGATTTAGAATTTAAAATAACAAAAATTTATTCTCTAGTAACTAATGATAATATCTTTGAATTAGAATACAAAAACAAACCTATAATAAAAGAATAAAAAAGAAAATAAACTATTTTCTTTTTTATTATATAATACAATTAACAATTAATACACTACTACTATTAATTGCAATTCTATATAAAATATATCCTAGACTTATTCCAACAACAAAACACAACCCAATAATTAAAACAATCATTGCAATAGAAATATTTTCTTCTTGTAAAGCTTCTTTCTCTAATTCTTTATCAGTTTTATTTAAAATATTTTTATCAGCATTAATTTTCATCCCTTTAATTCTTTTTTTATTCATACAATCACTCCACAAAATTTAAATCATTCTAATTATATCATAATTAAAATAATTAAAAAAGAAAAATATTATTACTTTACAAAAAAAGGCTCTAATTTACTTGTTAGAATCTAATTTACTATAATATTCAAATCTCTTCCTAGCCCATTTTTTTTGATTATCTAAAAGAATTTCAGCCTCTTTAATATTATTTTTCTTCAAGCTAGCATATCTATTTTCATGACTTAAAAATACATCATATAAATCAAAATCAGTATTTTTACTATCCATTGTAAATACATTAGTATCTGGATTATATCTAAATATTGGATAATAACCACATTTAGTTGCTAAATTACTTTGAACTAAAGATTCACCCATTCCCATCTTTATTCCTTGTTCAATACAAGGAGAATAAACTATAACCAAAGATGGTCCATTATGTTCATTAGCTTCCTTTAAAGCCTTTAAATATTGTTCTTTATTATATCCAATATTACAAGTAGCAACATATACATTTGGATAACACATAGCAATTCTAGCTAAATCCTTTTTATATGTTCCCTTTCCACCTTTTGCAAAAGAAGCAACTGCTCCCATATTAGAAGATTTAGAAGCCTGCCCACCAGTATTAGAATAAACCTCGGTATCTAAAACTAATATATTAATATTATCATTTCTAGATATTACATGATCTAAACCTCCATACCCAATATCATACGCAAAACCATCACCACCAACAATCCAAACAGATTTAGGAGTAATGTAATCTTTAAATTGAATTAATTCCTTATGCTTATCATAATCTATTTTTTTACTAACTTCTAAGCATATATCATAATTATATTTATTATCTAACCAATCCTTAAATAATTTTCTATCACGAGAAATATTATTTCTCATATAATTTTCTATCATATTCCTTTTTACATTCAAACCATAAAGAATCCCTAAACCAAATTCCGAATTATCTTCAAACAAACTGCTAGCCCAAGGAATACTATAAGGTAAACTTGGAATATTACCACCATATATAGAAGAACATCCAGTAGCATTTGCAATATATAAATTATCATTAAATACTTGTGTTAAATTTTTTAAATAATATGCCTCGCCACATCCAGCACAACTACCACTAAATTCAAATTTTGGTTGAATAAAACCAACATTTTTCACATTTAATAATTTTGGTTTATAGCTACCATTAATATTATTATTTAACAAATAATTAAAGTCCTCTTGTTTATATTTCTCTCTATCATATTGTACCATCTCAATAGCTTTCTTACCATTTTTACCTGGACAAGTACTAAAACACAAACCACATCCAGTACAATCTTCATAAGAAACTCCAATAGAATAATTAACATCTTTAGGTAAAATAGAAGGAATTGAATCTACATTTTTATCTTCTTTACTCGTAAGAAAAGGTCTAATAACTCCATGAGGACAAACAAAACTGCACTGATTACATTCAATACAATTTTCTGAGATCCAACAAGGAACTTTTTCAGCAATAGCTCTCTTTTCAAATATAGTATTACCACCCTTATATATCCCACTTTTTTTATCCAAAAAAGCACTAACAGGTAAATTATCACCATCTAAATTATTTATAAAATCATAAAAATTTTTATTTTCTTTCTCAAAATAAACTAAATTTAACCAACTACTAGACACCTTAATATTTCTTAAACTATATATAGCCTTATCAATAATAGAATTATTAGCATCTACAACTTTTTTTCCTTTATCACCAAATCTTTTTTCATTAGATTCTTTCATTATACTAATAACTTTTTTATCACCAATTATCTCTAGTAAATGAAAAATACACATTTCCATACAAGTACTAATTTTATTACCAAGTCCATATTCAAAAGCTAACTTATATGCATCAATAACATAAAATTTTAATTTCTTTTTTGCCATTAAATATTTAACTTTATTTGGCAAACTTTTAACTAGTTTATCATCATCTAAATTACTATTTAATAAAATAGTTCCACCATCTACCATATTATCTAATAAATCATATTTATATATATAATTATCTTTACTAATTACAACCAAAGAAGGATTTTTAACATAATAAGGTCTTCTTATAATATCATCACTAATTCTAATATGACTTCTAGTTACTCCACCACTTTTTTTACTATCATATTGAAAATAACCTTGAACATACTTTTTAGTATTATCTCCAATAATCTTAATCAAATCTTTTGAAGTAGAAACCATTCCATCAGAACCATATCCATATATTAAAAACTCTTGCATCTTGTTTGGTAAAATAAAAGACTTATCTCTCTTTAAACTCAACTTAGTTACATCATCATTAATACCAATAGTAAAATTACTATGAACATTTTTACTGTCTAAAAAATCAAAAACAGCTTTAATATCAGCTGGATCAGTATTTTTAGAAGAAAGTCCATATCTTCCACCATAAATACTTACATTCTTACCTTTAAAAGTATTTACAACATCTAAGTACAAAGCTTCACCACAGTCATTAGCTTCCTTACTACGATCCAAAACTGCAATATTCTTTACACTATCAGGTATAACACTTAACAAATATTTACAACTAAAAGGTCTAAACAAATGTACTTCAACTAAACCATATTTCATACCTTTACTATTTAAATAATCAATAGTCTCTCTAATAGTATCACATACACTACCCATAGCAACAATAATATTTGTTGCCTTTTTATTTCCATAATAATTAAACGGTTTAATATAACTATCATTAACTTTATTTATTTTATTCATATATTCTTCAACATAAGAAACAACATTGTCATAATCTTTGTTTCTTGATTCTGCATGTTGAAAATATATATCTTCATTTTCAGCTGTACCCCTAGTAGTAGGATTGCTACTATTCATAGCTCTCTTTCTAAAATCATTTAAAGCATTTTTATCAATTAGTTTTTCAATCTTATCTAAATCCATTAACTTAATTTTATTAATCTCATGACTAGTCCTAAAACCATCAAAAAAATTAATAAAAGGTAAGCTAGACTTAATTGCTGATAAATGAGCTATCGCAGCCATATAATATGCTTCTTGAACACTACTAGAAGCAAGCATACATACTCCTGTACTTCGAGCTGCATATATATCTTGATGATCACCAAAAATACTAAGTGCATGTGTAGATAAACTTCGAGCTGCAACATGAATAACACCAGGTAACATTTCACCAGCTAATTTATACAAATTAGGAATCATTAACAATAATCCTTGACTAGCCGTAAATGTAGTAGCCAACACACCACTCTGTAAAGCACCATGTACCATAGCAATAGCCCCAGCTTCAGATTGCATTTCAACAACATTAACTTTATTACCAAAAAAATTTTTTTCACCAATTACACTCATTCTATCTACATGTTCTGCCATAGGTGATGCAGGAGTAATAGGATAAATACCACATACTTCACTAAATTTATATGCTACTTGACTAACAGCTTCATTAGCATCCATAGTCTTATATTTAATCATAAATAATTCCCTCATTTCTAAAAATAATTATATATTAAAAAAAGACTTTTTACAATAAAGTGTTTATATAATTTTCAAATATAAAAAAAATTAATAATATTTTTTAGTAAATTTAAAAAAGCAACTAATTATTATAAGCTACTTTATATTTTTTACATCATTATCTTAATCTTTCAACTATTTTATCTTTTTCTAATATGATAGACCAATAATAACAATTAAATTAACTTTATCGTTAGCTCTTAATATATTACTAATAATCTTCCAAAAATAATATAAAAAAAAGATTTAAGATTCATCTTAAATCCTATTTATTAGGTACTAATTTTTCTTTTCCACCCATATAAGGCTGTAAAGCCTTAGGAATTAATACACTACCATCTTTTTGTAAATTATTTTCTAAAAATGCAATTAACATTCTAGGAGGCGCTATTACAGTATTATTTAAAGTATGAACAAGCTCCTTGTCTCCATTTTCTTTTTTATATCTAATAGCAAGTCTTCTAGCTTGAGCATCTGTTAAATTAGAACAAGAACAAACTTCAAAATATTTTCCTTGTCTAGGACTCCAAGCTTCTATATCACAAGATCTATATTTTAAATCAGCTAAATCACCTGAACAGCATACTAATTTTCTAACAGGAATATCTAAACTTCTAAATAATTCAACAGAATAATTCCACATTTTATTATACCATTCTTCACTATCTTCTGGCCTACATAATACAACCATTTCTTGTTTCTCAAACTGATGTATTCTATAAACTCCTCTTTCTTCAATACCATGAGATCCAACTTCTTTTCTAAAGCATGGAGAATATGAAGTCATAGTAATAGGTAAATCACTTTCCTTAAGAATTTGATCCTTAAATTTAGCAATCATAGAATGTTCACTAGTTCCAATTAAATATAAATCTTCTCCTTCAATTTTATACATCATATTTTCTTTTTCTTCAAAACTCATAACACCATTAACAGCATCACCATGTATCATAAATGGAGGAATACAATAAGTAAATCCTTTATCTATCATAAAATCTCTTGCATATGCAAGAACTGCAGAATGTAGTCTTGCTATATCACCCATCAAATAATAAAATCCATTACCACTAACTCTACCAGCAGCTTCCTTATCTAATCCATTAAAACTAGCCATTATATCTGAATGATATGGTATTTCATAATCAGGAGTAATTGCTTCTCCAAATCTTTCCTCCTCAACATTCTTTGAATCATCTTCACCAATAGGAACATCAGGAGCAATCATATTAGGAATTAACATCATCTTTTCCTTTAATAAAGTACTCTTTTCATCTTCATTTTTCTCTATATCAACTAATTTTTCATTTATTTCTTTTACTATTTCTTTCTTTTTATTAGCTTCTTCTATATTTTTTTCTCTCATTAAAGCACCAATAGAATTACTAGTTTCA
>JAEEGL011857510.1_pt1 | contig 10368 bp, 11 predicted proteins | sample 9134231 | NCBI WGS metagenome assembly JAEEGL01 (sample SAMN16246548, study PRJNA631951) | gut metagenome | biome: gut microbiome; feature: rumen; material: fiber-attached | host: Bos | place: Iran: Karaj | collected 2018-10
CAAGAACAACGAAATGAAGGAACTTGCCAAGACCCTCAACGACCGCCTCGAAGAACTTCAGCAAGTGATCCAAACCAAGCTCGTGGAGATTCCGAACACCCCGCGTATCGATGTGCCTCGTGGCACTTCGGCTGCCGACAATGTGAACGTTCATCAGGAAGGCGACATGCCTCAGCTTCATGAAGGTGCCAAACCGCATTGGGAGTTGCTCAACCAGTATGGTCTGGCCGACTTTGACCTCGGCAACAAGGTCACCGGTGCTGGATTCCCCTTCTATAAAGGCAAAGGCGCCAAATTGCAGCGCGCCCTCATCAACTTCTTCCTCGACGAAGCCTCAGCCGCCGGCTACAACGAGACCCAGCCGCCTGTCGTGGTGAACGAGGCCTCGGCCTACGCCACCGGGCAACTTCCTGACAAGGAAGCCCAGATGTATGCCGTGCCGCTCGATGGATTCTACCTCATCCCCACTGCCGAAGTACCGCTGACCAACATGTTCCGCGACACCATCGTCAAGGAAGAGCAGCTGCCCATCAAGACCGTGGGTTACTCCAACTGTTTCCGCCGTGAAGCGGGTTCATACGGCAAGAACGTCCGTGGATTGAACCGTCTGCACCAGTTTGACAAGGTGGAAATCGTGGAGATCGCCAACCCGGTGGGAAGCTACGACCGCCTGGAGGCCATGAAGAACCATGTGGCCGGCCTGCTCCGCAAGCTGGAACTGCCTTTCCGCATCCTGCACCTCTGCGGTGGCGACATGAGTTTCACCTCGGCCACCACCTACGATTTTGAAGTGTGGTCGGCTGCCCAGCAACTCTGGCTCGAAGTGAGTTCCGTCTCCAACTTCGAGACCTTCCAGGCCAACCGCCTGAAACTCCGTTTCAAGGACAAAAACGGCAATATCCAACTCGTGCACACCCTCAATGGCAGCGCCCTCGCCCTGCCTCGCATCGTGGCTGCACTGCTCGAAGACCATCAGACACCTGAGGGCATCCGCATTCCGAAAGCCCTTCAAAAATACACTGGTTTTGACATCATTTCGTAACATACTCGGCATTGTGTTCCTGCTTTTGGCAAGCCTCGCTTGCCAAAGCAGGAAGGCACCCATCGACCAGCTTCATGATCAGCTGACCAGCGACAGCATCGCCCTTCAAAAACTCCAGGACAACTATCAGGAGCGTCTATGGGCCGACTTCCGCTGGTGCGATTCCATGCTGCAATACCTCCCCAAGGAGGCCATCAACGACTACTTCGAAAGCCTCAATCTCGCCCAGGCCTACCTGAACCAGTTCGACGAGATGTTGCCTGTCATGCAACAAGACATCAGCTATACCCGCCGGCAGCTCGTCAACTTGAAAAAAGACATCGACACCCATTACCTGAGCGACTCCCTTGCCTCCGTGTATCTAAAAGACGAAACCGCCGTGGCCGACACCATCCACGAACGAATCCGCTACTTCCAAGACCGACTCTCCCAACAGGACCAATCCCTCAGCGACACCAAGAAGTCCATCAGCAAAGCCACCAAACCATGAGAAGAGCCGTCTGCTTCTTGTGCCTGTTCACCCTGTTCGTCGCTTTTCCCGTTTTCGCACAGGATTCCTGGAGAACGAAAGTGGAGCAAGTCTACCTCTTTACCCAAGAGGGTAAGAAAGACAAGGCAGACAAAGCCTTCAACCAGATGCTTCGTGACCTTCCCGACAATCGGAACACAATAGTCAACATCTCCAACATGTTCCGAAACAAGGCATTGTACGACTATGCCATGGCAGTACTCGAAAAAGGAGCCCAAAACAACACCGAACACGACCCGCTTTACATGGAGAAGGCGACCCTCTGCCAAAGCATGAGCAACTATTCCGATTCGTTCGAGTACTATTTGCTGGAACTGGAGCGGAAGCCTGAAAACTACAACACGGTCAAAAGCCGTTTCTCCACCATGCTCCTTTACGATGTCAACAAAAGCATCGCCGACGAGATGCGCATTGCCCTGCTCCGAAAAACCCAAGAGAAGCCCGAAAACAACGAATATGCCTCATTGCTGATCTGGTTCTCGATCCAACAGGAAGACTACGAGACGGCTTTAACCCAATGTCTCAGTCTGGACCGACGCAACAACGACCAAGACCAACAACTCATCACACTAGCCGACATTTGCTACAACAACGGGCAGTATGATCTCGCCAAGACGGCCTATGAAAGCCTCTTGAGAAAAGGCAAGATCAATCCTTACTATGGTCATGCGTTGATTGGTTCCGTACATACGGAAAACCAAATTTTCAAGAGTAACCCTGCCACCACCCTGAAGAGTTACGAAAAACTGAGTGAAAAGATTGAAGAAGCCTATAGCGATGTGGGGTCGAAAGAATATCCTGTATTGGCAGAGCTCCAAGCTGACATCTTGACCTACCATTTGCATCGTTCGGACCAAGCCATTGCCCTCTTGCAACAAGCCATCGAGCAAACCCACGACAAGAACCAAATCAACCAACTGAAACTCAAGTTGGCTGACATCTACCTTTATAACGAGGAGGTTTGGGAGGCCACCTTGCTCTATAGCCAAGTCGACAAAGCCATGAAAGAGGCACCCATCGGTCATGAGGCGCGGTTCCGCAACGCCCAGCTGCGCTATTTCATCGGTGAGTTTGCCTGGGCAGAGACCCAACTCAACGTGCTCAAGGCGGCTACCTCCAAACTCATCGCCAACGATGCCATGAGTCTCTCGCTGATCATCAGCGACAACCTCGAGGCTGACACCACGGGCACCGAACTCAAACGCCTCGCCATGGCAGATTTCAAAATCTACCAGCAGAAAGACGAACAAGCCTTGCCCATCCTCGATTCCGTCAGCCGGGACGGCAACGAAACCAGCAAGCCTCACGCTTTATACCGTATCGCCGAGATCAAGGAAAAAAAACAATCCTATGCGGAAGCTGACAGCCTTTATCTTCAGATTGTCAACGACTTCCCTGACAGTTACATGGCCGACGATGCCTTGATGCACGCCGCCCTGATTGAGGACCAGCAACTGAAACTTCGCGAAATTGCCAAGCATCATTACGAACAATTGATTGACCAATATCCCACCAGCCTCTATACGGCACAAGCCAAGAAAAACTTTAGAAAACTATGAAAGACGACAGAAGACAGGGGGCGGAAGTCAAGCCGAAAAAGGCCTTGGGGCAGCATTTTCTGACCGATCAGAACATCGCCCGGAAAATCGTGGAGCAACTCTCTCCCGATGTGAAAACGGTTGTGGAAGTGGGTGCCGGCATGGGCGTACTTACCCAATTCATGGTACAGGACATTCTCGACAAGTTCTACGTTATCGAGATCGACAAAGAGTCCATCGTTTACCTGCAACAGCATTTCCCCATGTTGGGCCAACGGCTCGTCGAAGGTGACTTCCTGAAAGCCGACCTCAACCAGTATGGGCAACAAAACATGGCCATCATCGGCAACTTCCCCTACAACATCAGCAGCCAAATCTTTTTCCAAGTGCTGAAACACAAGGATCTGGTGATAGAGGTAGTGGGCATGGTCCAAAAAGAAATGGCAGAACGCATGGCGGCCAAGGAAGGCAGCAAGACCTACGGCATCCTCAGTGTGCTGATGCAGGCCTGGTACACCATCGACTATTGTTTCACCGTCAACGAAAACGTGTTCAACCCACCTCCCAAAGTGAAGTCGGCGGTCATCAAGATGCGACGCAATGCCGTCACCGACTTGGGTTGCGACGAAAAGTTGTTTACGACCCTTGTAAAGCAGGCTTTCAACCAGCGTCGCAAGACCCTACGCAACTCTTTGCGTTCCCTGCTCAACCCCGATATCATCGGCAACGAGGTCTTCAACAAGCGTCCCGAACAACTTTCCGTAAAAGAATTCATCGATTTGACCAACCTGGTCAGCCTCTCCGCATCGCATGACGCACCGTGAGCATGGCCGAGGTGCAGCCCACCACAAGGATGGTGGCGAAAATCAGCACCACGTCTTGTAGTTTCAACAGTACTGGATAGGAATCTACAACATAATTTCCACCTGTTCCGAATTTCACAAATCCGAACTTTTGCTGTAAGACCACCAAGAGAATACCCAACAGCAGTCCAATGAGGCCACCCACCACGGAAATCAGCAGGCCCTCGTTGACAAAGATCTTACGTATCAACCGGTTGTCGGCTCCCAAAGCCTTCAGGATCTCAGTGTCTTTCCGTTTCTCGATCATCAACATGGAGAGTGAACCCACCACATTGAAAGTACAGAGAATCAAAATGAACGTAAGGATGATATACACCGCCCATTTTTCGGAACGCATGATCTTGTATAGCGTGGCCTGTTGTTCCTGCTGGTCTTTCACAGTAAAGTCGGCCCCCACAATGGCCTTTACTTCCTTTTTCACTTGGCTCACTTCGGCTCCTGGGCTCAGAAACAGTTCCAGATCGGTGGCTTTATCTTCATATTCAACAAGATAGGAAAGCCAATCAAAAGGCACTAGCACCAATGTTTCGTCAAGTTCCTGCTCCGTCATGAACACGTTTTGCACCGTCAGCAGGTCCGTGTTGAAGCCGTTTTCGAGACTCATCTGGGAAGCGTTGCCCCGTTTGGGGACATACACCCGCAGCATGGCGTATGGATTATTGGCGTTGATGCCCAAATGCCAGGCAACACCTGCCCCGGGAACGGCATAATCATGACTGCCTTCGCTCAGCGACCACTTGCCACCCCCCACAATCACCTCGTTGATTCGCTCCAGTTGTGCATATTCAGGGCCTACCCCCTTCACTTGTCCGATGTGTTGCTTTTCGTTGGCTCGCAGCAAGGCATCTTCGGTGATGGTAGGCATCACGACCTCTACCCCACGAACGGCTTTCAGCGGTTCCAATGGGAAGGTCGACAAGTCGATGGTCTTGCCCTTTACTGCCACTATCTGAAGATCAGGCGTCAACCGATTGCTCATCATGGAAATCACCTGCTCAAGGCCGTTAAAGGCCGAAAGCACGACAATCAGGGCGAAAGCTCCCACGCTGATACCAAGAATGGAGATCCAAGTGATGATATCAATCAGGTTATGGCTCTTTTTGGCGAGCAGGTACCGTTGCGCTATGAACAGGGGAAGTCTCACGAACGCAGCAAGTTGTCGATATTTTCGATATAGTCGAGCGAATCATCCTCAAAGAAACGCAACTCGGGGACGACACGCATCTGGTGACGGATGCGATTGCCCAACATGCCTCGGATGGCACGGGTGTTTTGGCTTACTTCTTCCACCACCTTCTTTTTGTCTTCGACGCCAAAAATGCTCAAGTACACGTTGGCATAACCCAGGTCGGAAGTCACCTTCACATGGGTCACAGTAATCATCAGCGAGGGCACTGCCGGCTTCAGTTCTCTTTGGAAAATATCACCTAATTCTTTAAGGATCAATTTGTTAATCTTATCTAAACGCTTATTGTCCATTTTATTCTTTTTGTTTGGAATCCATTATAATCGTCACAGGTCCGTCATTGATCAATTCCACCGCCATCATGGCGCCAAACTCCCCAGTCAAGACCGCTCTCCCCGAGACTTCATGAAGGCGTTTGACAAACAACTCATAGAGGGGGATGGCCTGCTCGGGACGGGCGGCACGGATGAAGCTCGGGCGGTTGCCTTTCTTGGTCATGGCATGCAGGGTAAACTGGCTCACCACCAAGAAAGAGCCCTCTACCTGGTTGATATCCAAGTTCATGGCATCGTTTTCATCGCCAAAAATCCGCATTTTTGACAACTTGCCGCAAAGCCACTCCACGTCTTCTTCGTTGTCTGCTTCTTCGATGCCCAACAGGACCATCATACCAAGGCCGATGGCCGACTTGAGCTTACCCTCGATGGTGACCGAGGCCCGACTTACCCGTTGTGCAACAATTCTCATCTATGCAGGAGTTTGAAGATCATTTCACGATACAGTTCCTTTTCAGAAGTATCTCCTACCTTGTAGCCTTTCGACTTCAAATCGTACTCCCGAAGGATAGAGATACAGCGGACACAATCGCCTATGGTGTAGTTTTTTGAAGCCACCTGGTAGTCGCGCACAAAGAACGGGCTTACCCCAATGGCAGCCGCCAAGGCATTTTGAGAGGGGTCGGTGGCATAATGCACTTTCAGGATCTTAGTGAAATAGCCGTAGAGACTGATGGCCGTGAGAAACAATGGGTTGTCCTTGCTCTCACCGAAATGCTGCACAATCTGCATGGCTTTCACCGCATCGCGACGGCCCAAGGCGTTTTGCAGCTCGAATACATTGAAATCCTTGGAGATACCGATGTTCCGCTCCACGTCGGCATCGTCAATCTTCTTTTGTTTGGGCAGGGCCACCACCAACTTGTCAAGCTCATTGCGCACCTTGTGGAGGTCGGTTCCAAGAAAATCGGTCAGCATCTGTGTGGCCTTGGGTGTAATGGCATAACCCTTGCCGGAAAGATAGTTCTGAATCCAACTCGGAATGTCCCTGTCATATAGTTTTTTCGACTCAAAGAGCACACCGCCCATTTTCTCGATCTTCTTTGCCATGGCGCGGCGTTTGTCGAGCTTCTTGTATTTGTAGTCGAACACCAAGATGGTGGTGCTGGGGATCACGTCCAGGTATTTTTCAAAATCCTCAATGTTTTTCAGGTCTTGGGCTTCCTTGACAATGACCACCATGTATCCCCCCATCATCGAGAAGCTCTTGGCATGGTCGGCCACCGTGTCGATGTCAACATCCCGCCCGTAAACCACAATCTGGTTGAACGCTTTCTCGGTTTCGTCGAGTACCTCTTCCTCGATGGTGTCGGAAATGATGTCGATGAAATAAGGTTCCTCCCCCATCAGAAAATAGATGGGAGCATACTTTTTTTGATGGATGTCGGATATGATCTGTTCGAAAGTCATCAGTCGAATCTCAAGTGTTTCACGGTGATCCCGTTGTTGATGAGCTGACGGAGCGAGTCGACGCCGATGCGCAGGTGGTCGCCCACGAAGTTGCTGCTCACTTTCTTGTCGCTGTCGGCGGTCTTGACCCCTTCGGGTGTCATCGGTTCATCGGAAACCAGCAGCAGGGCACCTGTGGGGATCTCGTTGTGGAAACCCACCGAGAACAACGTGGCCGTTTCCATATCGACCGCATGGACGCGAATGCGACGGAGGTAGTTCTTGAACTCCTCATCGTGCTCCCAAACGCGACGGTTGGTGGTGTAGACAGTGCCCGTCCAATAGTCACGCCCATAGTCACGAATGGTGGTGGAGATGGCTTTTTCAAGGTTGAATGCCGGCAGCGCCGGAACCTCGGGTGGGAAATAGTCGTTGGAGGCACCCTCACCCCTTATGGCCGCAATGGGAAGAATGAAGTCGCCCACATGGTTCTTCCGTACCGCACCGCATTTGCCGAGGAAAAGCACCGCCTTGGGCTTGATGGCGCTCAGCAGGTCCATGATGGTGGCTGCATTGGCACTACCCATGCTGAAGTTGATGATGGTGATCTCGCCATCGGTGGCGCAAGGCATAGGTTTGTCTTTGCCTACCACTTCCACGTTCTGCCAGGTAGCAAAGCGGTCAACATAGTTCTGGAAATTGGTCAACAAAATGTATTTTCCGAACCTTTCCAAGGGCAAACCCGTATAGCGGGGAAGCCAATTCTCCACAATTTCGTTCTTCGTTTTCATGATTTAGGCTATTTTTTGCAAAGGTACTAAAATAATTCAAGAAAAATTTGGTTCAACCAAGCGAAAAAAATAATAACTTTGCAGCACCCTTAAAAAACCGCAAATAAAAACAGCAAAATATTTAACAATGAATCCAAAACTGAAAAGCATCCTTATCAACATCGTGTTGTTTGCCGTTGTTGTGTTTTTAGCCATCAAGGTCATCCAGAGCATTAAGGCTCCCATTGATTTCGGTAACGAAAAGAGCCACCGTGAGGTTCAGGTCGTGCAGCGTCTGAAAGATATCCGTGACGCTGAGATCCAGTACAAGCAGGCCCACAACAAGTACTGCTCCAACTTCGATACCCTGATCGACTTCTGCAACAATTACGAGATCCCCATCATCATGATGGTTCCCGACCCCGAAGACACCACCTTCACCAAGACCATCAACGATACGTTGGGTTATGTGAAAGTGCTCGACTCCCTCTTTGGCAAGAGAGAAGGTTTCAACATCAGGGAAATCCGCAATGTCCCGTTCAGCGATCCCGTCACCCAATTTGAAATCCACGACAGCATCATCAAGCGCGGTGGTATCTCGGTGCCGGTCTTCGAAGCCAAGACTCCTTTCGAAGTCTACCTTGCCAAGCCAGGCGAGAAATTCACCGAAAAAGAATGGAAGACCCGCGTGGACAATGCCAAGGCTGAATTGGAACAACTTGACAGATACGCCGGTTTGAAGGTTGGCTCGCTTGAGGAAGCCTCAACCGACGGCAACTGGGAGAAACTCTAATGGCGGATCCCACCAGAAACCTTTCATACAACATAACCATCCAATGCGCATTGGATGGTTTTTGTTTTTTGCTTCACGACCAGGAGGTGAACCGCGTGGTCGATCTGGAACTATACCAGACCTCCGAGACCGACGACGAGAATGCCATCGTGGAAGCCATCGGAAAGTCACTTTTCCGGAAAGACCTTTACCAGAAGCCCCTTCATTCGGTACGGTATATCGTCGACAACCGCCTCTGCACCCTGGTTCCCTTGGAACTGTTCGATGAGCAGCGACAGGAATCGTATTTCCTTTTCAACCACGAACCCCGTCCAGGCTATACGCTAAGGCATGAAATCATCCCCAGTCTCCAAGCGGTGAACGTGTATGCAATCCCTACCCGGCAAGAACAGTTGCTTGGCAAGCTGTGGAACAACATGCAAACCACCCACCGCTCCAGCATTTTCCTTCAATCCGCAATCCTCGAGGACCCTGGCAAAGACCCCGTCAACGCCTACGTCAATGTCAATAGCCGCTCCTTCGACCTTGCCTTGGTCAAAGACCAACAATTGGCATTTTTCAACAACTTCAGTTTCAACACCAAGGACGATTTCGCCTTTTTCCTCCTTTCGGCCCTGCAACAGCAGCAGGTGGGCAATGATGTTCCCGTCCACTTCAGTGGACTGGTTTCCCCACACTCCGAAATCATCCAACTCTGCCAGCGTTACCTCAAGCACGTCTGCTTTGCGCGTCCCGACGGGAAAATCGAAGTGGACATGAAGCTGAACGACACCCCCTACCATTATTACTACATTCCCTACAAATCCTTGTTATGCGCATTATAAGAGGCAGATACCAAAGACGGCAAATCGTCGCGCCAAACAACCTTCCTGTCAGGCCCACCACCGACATGGCCAAGGAGAGCCTGTTCAACATCCTGGAAAATTACATGGATTTTGAGAGCGTCGACGCCCTTGATCTTTTTGCCGGTACCGGCAACATCTCCTACGAGCTTGTCTCACGCGGCTGTCCCAAGGTCACCTCGGTCGACCTTGATTTTGGCTGTGTCAAGTTCATCCGCGAGACGGCACTTAAGCTGGACATGAAAGAGCTCATTCCCGTTCGCTCCGATGTGTTTCGTTTCCTCGCCAATCATCAGACAAAATACCAACTTATTTTCGCCGATCCACCTTACGACTGCCAGCGCTATGATGAATTGGTGCGCCTCATCTTCGACAACAATCTGCTTACCGATGACGGGTTGTTTGTTTTGGAACATGACAAATACGTCCACTTTGAGGAACATCCCCATTTCATGGACCAACGTCACTATGGAAAGGTGAATTTCACCTTCTTTGCACAAACCTTTACGAGTGAGGAATGAGGGGTTAGGAGTTATAGCCGAAACGCTTCCTGACTTCACGTTGTTCTTCTTCGGTGCCATCTCTAAAGAGGGGCATCACCTCGTTTTCGGGGAAGTCGGTGAAGGTGAGGAACAATAGGGCGTCAAGGGTGTCGTTAAAGTCGGGGTCGACGTTGAAACAGAGGAACTTGGCATTCAGTTTCAGGTATTTCTTGAACAAGGTGGGCAGACGGTATTCGCCGTTGCTCAAGCGGAACATGAATTTGTCGAACTTGTCAACCGACTCCATGTTCTTCTTCATCAGCACTTCAGCGTCCACCTTAAGGAAATCGTCATGGAAGGGAGTGGTAGGCTGGGCCACCTTTGACAATTCAGGACCCACCGGATGCTTCTCCGTAACGTAATGCACGATCATGCTCTGATAAAACTTCGGATACCAGGAACTGATGCTGACCGGACCGATAAAATGCTCGATCTCCGGGCTTTTGATCACCACCACCGCCAAGCCACGCAACAACAGTACCAAGGGAAGCACCTCGCGCTGGTATTCGACAGCAACGAAAGAGCGGCCCAACTCGATG
>JAEEGL012145486.1_pt1 | contig 10368 bp, 9 predicted proteins | sample 9134231 | NCBI WGS metagenome assembly JAEEGL01 (sample SAMN16246548, study PRJNA631951) | gut metagenome | biome: gut microbiome; feature: rumen; material: fiber-attached | host: Bos | place: Iran: Karaj | collected 2018-10
ATAAACGCGCAGCGCAGCCCTTGCGCCGTCCGAGAATTCGATCTCGAGCACGGCAAGCGCTGTCTCGCCTTCCTCACCCGCAAACAGCACGCTGACCGTACGCAGCATGGCCGCGCAGCGGGATAAAGACCCGGGATCGGACAGGGTAACGGCGTCCTGCGAACCGACGCGCAGCGTGACGGCAGCAAGCTCGGAATCTTTCAGCTTTCGAAACGGCTTATAGCTTCCTTCGCCGAACAGCACAGCGGTGAGCATCAGGATCACGGCGGCGATGAAGACGATCAGGCGTTTTCTCATAAGATACTCCCATCTGGTTCCTTTTTCTCTATTGTAGCGCACAAGCGCGCACGGCGCAATATACCGGAAAAAAGGCACGGGAAGACAAAAAGAGCGGATTTGCAAAGATTTCTGGCATACGGCGCAAAACTTTGCATATTCTTTCCAAGTCTTTTGGGCCGTATTGCCGGTTTGCCCAAAAAAAGCTATAATATAAGTGCAAATCTAATCCTATTTGAACAATAGAAAGGAAGTACAGTGATGATCCGTAAAGCAACTGTCGAAGGCGGCGTCGTTGTCGGTATCCCGGCAGCCGACCCGCGTATCACCGCATTCAAGGGCATTCCGTTTGCCGCGCCGCCTGTCGGCGAGAACCGCTGGCGCGCGCCGCAGCCGGTCATCCCGTGGGAAGGGGAGAAGCAGTGCTGGAATTTTGCCCCGATCTCCATGCAGCATATTCCCGGTCTCGACCCGAACAACATCTATACCCGTGAGTGGAACGTCGATCCGTCCATCCCGATGGACGAGGACTGCCTCTACCTCAACGTCTGGACCCCGGCCAAGGAAGTCGGCGAGAAGCTGCCGGTCTTCGTCTGGTATTTCGGCGGCGGCCTGATGGAAGGCAACCCCGCGGAGATGGAATTTGACGGCGAGCGCCTTGCGCGCCGCGGCATCGTGGTCGTGACCGTCAACTATCGACTCAATGTATTCGGCTTCCTTGCGCATCCGGAGCTTGAGGCGCAGCAGCCCGACGCGCCGTCCAACTTCGGCCATCTCGACCAGCAGGCCGGTACCCGCTGGGTCAAGCGCAATATCGCGGCCTTCGGCGGCGATCCCGACAACATCACCATCGGCGGCCAGAGCGCCGGCGGCGGCTCCGTCTGCGCGCAGCTGACCAGCCCGCAGAACGAAGGACTGTTCCAGAAGGCCATCATCATGTCCGGCTTCGCCGGCGGCGTATATCCGTCCGGCCGCTTCCGCAGGCTCGACTACGAAGGCGCGAAGAAGCAGGGCGAAGCCTTATTCGAGCACCTCGGCGTGAAGACGCTGGAGGAAGCGAGAAAGCTCGACGCGGAATTCGTGCGCGACAAGACCCTCGATTTCGCGGGCCGCTTCGGCACCACGGTCGACGGCGTGTTCCAGCTTGCGCAGTCCGCGGAGAACATCTTCAAGGGCAACCGCTATAAGATCCCGCTCATCATCAGCCGTACCTCCACGGAGTTCATGTCCACCATGCCCGGCGACACGATGGAGGAGTTTGTTGAGAATACGAAGAAGACCTTCGGCGACGAAGCGGACAAGTTCCTCGCGCTGGTCGGAGACGATCTGGAGAAGGCGAAGGAGACCGCGAAGCTCAACGGCATCGAGGTCGGCGCACGCGCCATCGCGATCCGTGACGGCGAGCTCGGCATCGACGCGCCGGTCTACTACAGCGTATTCGATCCGTCCATCCCCGGCTGGGACAACCCCGGCACCTTCCATTCCAGCGATCTGTGGTTCGTCTTTGAGACGCTTGCCAAGTGCTGGCGTCCGTTCAAGGGCTTCCATATGGATCTGGCCCGCCAGATGTGCAACTACTGGGCGAATTTCGTCAAGGCCGGCGATCCGAACGGCGCCGACAACGACGGCGAACCGATGCCCGAGTGGAAGCCGATCACGAAGGACGAGCCGAACGTCATGTTCTTCCGTGACGCAGGCCCCGAGCCGAAGCTCGACGAGCCGAGCCCGGTCGTCGCGATGTGCCTGAAGAAATATCTGGAGATCATGTAAAAATGAAGCATATCGGCGGGCGGAGCTTCCTCCGCCCGCCGATCCTTCCGAAGAAAGAGAGAAACCATGAAATTTGTTGATGAATCCGAACGCTTCGCGCCGCTCGGGCTCTGCCCCTTCGGACGGCGCGGCAGCTATTTCGCCGTCTGCCTGGAGCCCGGCGCGAGCGATCATTTCGGCCGCAGCTACGTGTATCTGGCGACCTGCCACGGCGCCGCGACTGCCGTCGGAAAGAGACGCCTCTATAACCTCCAGCCTGTGTATGAGGGTGAGCGCGTGCCTTTTGCGTCGATCCTGACGCCGACCGAGCTGATCCTGCGCACGCTGTACGGCGATGTGCGCATCTGCATCGCCAAGCCGGAGCTGATCCTGTTCCACGCGGAGAACGGACTCGGCCTGCGCTTCACGACGACGGAGGAGCTCGACCGCATCACGAAGCCGCGCGGTAAGACCGCGTGGGAGACCATCTTCAACTGCTCGATCGATACCGTGATCCATTCGATCCGCGGCCGCGTCGAGGCGGACGTGCCCTGGGACTGGGACCGTCTGCGCACCGCCCGCAGCAGGATCGACATGCTGCCGGACGAGGACGGCGTGATGGACGCAAGCCTCGAGGAATTCCAGATGTGCGGCTATGTACGAAGCGCATATCCGACCTATGCGGAAGGCCTCGCGATCGTGAAGGAAGACTGGGAGACCTTCCTTGCAGGCATCCCCGCGCTGCCCGGACGCTATGAAGCGATCCGTCCGCAGGCCGCCTACTGCCTGTGGTCCTATCTTGTGCGGCCGTACGGCCTGATCCGGCGCGATCTTCTCTATATGTCCCGCTTCGGGCCCGCGTCGGCGTGGCAGCATACCTTCCAGACCGTCGCCTACGGCCATAACTATAAATACGGCTGGAGCCAGCTGCTCAATCCCTTCGTCCATCAGGGCGAGACCGGCCAGCTTCCGGATTTCTACGACGACAACCGCGGCAACTTCTCCACGATCCGTCCGCCGATCCAGGGCTGGGCGCTGAAAAAGCTGCGCAAGTACGGCTATTACGAGCATATCCCGAAATCGGAGCTGGAGGACTTCTATCCGAGGCTTGCCGCGTGGGCGGATTATTTTGACAAATACCGCACCGAAGACAGCGTCGAGGGCCTGCCGCACTATGAAAACAGCGACGAAAGCGGCATGGAGGACGGCACGACCTTCCGCGAGTGCTGCCTGATGGCGACGCCGGACCTGCCCGCCTATCTCGTGCTTCTCTATGAGGAGCTGGGGGAGATGTCGCAGGATATCGGCAAGAGCCCGTCCGTGAAGGAATACTGGTACAAAAAAGCCGAGAAAATGCAGGCGAAACTTATCGAAAAGCTCTGGAACGGCGAGCGCTTCGTCTCCCATACGATGGAGGGGAAGGAGATCGAAAAGGATTACGGTATCCTCGGCTATATGCCCGTCGTGCTGGGCAAGCGCCTGCCGGAGGAGATCCTCTCGAAGCTCGTCGCCGATCTCAAGATCGAGGGCTATGTCCTGTCCGACTACGGCTTCGACAAGGAAAAGCAGACCGGGCGCGATCTGTGCGACGTCGGTCGCTGCAGCGTGCGCGGCTACAACTATCAGCCCTTCAATCTGCTCCTGATCTCTTCGCTCTACGACGAGTGCGGGGAGGAGGACTTCGCGCGTGACGTCGCGAACCGCTTCTGCGGCGAAATGCTCGAGCACGGCGGCGTCGCCGCGGTGCTCAACTCCTATACCGGCGCGGTCCCCTCGGAGTGGATCTCCTGGACGGCGGGCGCGTACCTGCTGATCGCGCGTTATACCGAATAAGAAAGGAAAGCCCATGAAAAAAGCATTTTCAGCCAAATACTGGGAGGGAGACACCGTTTATTATGAGACGGTGGGCTTTCGCTATGACAAAGACGGCGCGATCCTGTGCGGAAAGCTTCTCTTTGAGCCGGACAAGATTCTGTCCGTGACAAAGCCCGACTGGGTCACGCCCTATGTCGAGGGGAAGGACTATATCCTCTCCGGACGGCAGTTTTCGCTGCCGGAGGGCTCGTCCATCCCGGTCTACCCCTACGACCGCAACCAGCCGAAATTCAAGGGCGAGCCGATGGAGCCCGTCTGGGCGGCGGTCTACGACGATCCGAGCCGCTTTATCTCCATCGATCCGGGCGCGTATGAATTCCAGATCTGCGTGAGCTATACGCACAAGGACGCATGGGACGGCTTTACGCCCGTAAGCCAAAAGGAATGCCTGCCGCGCACATTCGGGAAACTCGAAAACGGCGAGACCCTGCGCGTCGTCTACTTCGGCGACAGCATCGAGGCCGGATGGGAAGCCAGCGGCGTCGACGAAAACGTCATCGGCATGCGCCGCGGCGAGCCCGGCCCGATCGAGTTCCACCTCGTGCACGACCGCGCGCCGTATGTCCCGGCATGGCCGACGCTCGTCACGACCGCGCTGCGCGAAGCGTATCCCGAGGCGAACGTCATCCATATCAACCGCTCCTGCGGCGGTATGGCGACGCCCTGGGGCATACGCGTCGCGAAGGAGCTGGTTTGCGCCAAAAAGCCCGACCTCGTCGTGCTGGGCTTCGGCATGAATCAGGCGGATCACCCGGTCGAGGAGTTCATCACGGACATCCGAAAGATCATGGAGATCATCCGCGAGGACTGCCCGGAATGCGAATTCCTGCTGCTTTCCCCGATGCAGCCGAACCCGGACGCAAAGCCGTACCGGCACCATGTGCTCTACGAACAGGAAAAAGCGCTCGAGGCGCTGGCGCCGGATTTCGGCGCGGCGGTCGCGCCGGTGCATTCGATGTTCCGCGCGCTTCTGGAGCGCGGCAAGACGCACGCCGACATCACGGGCAACAATATAAACCACCCGAACGATTTCTCCGTGCGCCTGTATTTCCAGACCATCGCCGCCTCGCTGGGCTTGTAAAACAGAATAAACAGGAAAAACTCCGGTGTGATGATTCACACCGGAGTTTTTGACTTTTGTCCTTATTCAGTTGACGATCAGGGCATAAACGACGAGCGGTTCTTCTTCCTCGTTCGCAAGCGCGTGGAAATTGCCGTTTGTCGTATAGACGATGTCGCCGGGCGCGCATTTCACGATCTCGCCGTCGTCGTCCACCGTTGCGGTACCCTGCTTGATGATGAACAGCTCAGCCTCGCCCGTATGGCTGTGGCGGCCGATGGAGCAGCCTTTTTCCAGTGTCAGCTCCGCGATCACGCGCATCTTGCCGAAGGTCTCCTCCGGCGTCATCAGGTGCAGGAATTTTACGTCGCCGTTTCCGCCGCGCATCTCATGCTGCACGCTGGTCGTCATGTCTTTGCGATGCCGGATCATTCGTCGTCGTCCTCATCGCCGTCATCCTCGGCGTCAAATTCGATCACCGTGCCGCATTCCGGGCACTCGATGGAGCCGTCCGCGAGGATGGAGGAGTCGATATAGAGGGAATTGTCGCAGTTCGGGCAGCTGATCTCGAAGAAATCCTCGTCCTCTTCTTCGTCATCCTCATCTTCATCTTCATCGTCTTCGTCTTCGTCGTACAGGTCGTCCACGACGTCGTCGAAGTCGTCCTCGAGATCGGTGATCTCGTCCACGATGTCGTCGATCTGTTCGCCCATATCGATGATGTCGTCCTCGGCGTCCTCAAGATCGGAAGCGATCTGGGCGAGGGTATCGATGATGGCCTTGAAGAGCTTGGTTTCCTTCGCGTCTTCGTCCAGCTCCAGACCTTCCAGAAGACCCTTCAAATAAGCAACTTTTTCCTGAGAAGTCATATTTGCTCCTTATCCAGTTTATGCGCGGCCGAGATATTCGTCCGTGCGGGTGTCGATGCGCACCTTGTCGCCCTCGTTGATGAACAGCGGGACGCGGATCTCCAGACCGGTCTCGAGCGTGGCGGGCTTGAGCGCGTTGGTGGCGGTGTTGCCGGCGACGCCGGGCTCGCTCTTGGTGACCTCAAGCTCCACAAAGGTCGGCGCTTCGACGGCGAAGACCTTGCCCTTGAAGGAAAGGAATTTCACGGTATCGTTTTCCTTGATGTACATCAGGGTCTTGCCGAGCGTGTCCTTGTCGATCGGGAGCTGCTCGTAGGATTCCATATCCATGAAGTAGTACAGGCCGGAATCCTCATACAGATACTGCATATCCTTGCGGTCGATGTAAGCGTTCTCGAATTTGTCGGTCGGGTTGAAGGAACGCTCGACAATGGAACCGGTAATGACGTTCTTATACTTGGTGCGCACGAAAGCGGCGCCCTTGCCGGGCTTTACATGCTGGAATTCGACGACCTGGAAAACCTGGCCGTCCATTTCAAAGGTTACACCGTTACGAAAATCGCCGGCAGAAATCATAAAGAAAACCTCCAATAAATAAGATACTCAGACTTACAGATTATTATACGCCAAATCCGCATAAATTGCAAGACTTTTCCTGAAAAACGTGCGAAAAAGCCGTGCGCGGGACAGCTGCGCGCGGCAGGACATACTTTTCCCCGGCGGACGCATAGAATGAGAAAAGGCCGAAAGGGGGAGAAGATCATGTCGGCGCTTATCTCCGCTGCGGCGCGGACGCTGTGGTCCGCGCCGACGCTTTTTGCGCTTTTTGCGGTGTTTTTTTCGATCTCACGCCGCGCGGGATTCCCGCAACGCCGCATTTTCGGCGCGCTGCGGGGCTTTGTCCGCCGGGGCGGACTGAAAGCGCTGGGCGTACCGCTTCCCGCGGTGCTCGGCGTCGGCAACATCACGGGCATGGCGGCGGCCGTATGTCTCGGCGGGCCGGGCGCGGTCTTCTGGTGCTTTCTCGCGGGACTGCTGGGCAGCGGCGTTCAGTATGCAGAGTGCCTTGTCGGCATAAAGAAGAAAAGCGCGCAAGGCGTCGGCGCGATGTATCTTCTGCGCGCGCAGGGATCGCCGCGCACGGCGGCGGTCTATGCAGCCGCCGTATGCCTGTGCGGGCTTCTGATCGGCGCCGCCATCCCGTCGGGGGCGGCGGTGCAGCTTGCGCTTCCCGGTCTTTCGCCGGAAAAGGCGCTTGCCTGCGGCGCATCGATCGCCCTTCTTTCCGCCGCCGTCATCCTCGGCGGCAGGAAGCGCGTGCAGTCGATCTGCGCAAAGATCGTCCCGTGGCTCGTGCTTTTCTATCTTGCCCTGCTCGCCGCGATCCTTCTTTCCGCGCGCGGAAGCATTCTGTCCGCGCTGCGGCTGATCCTGCGCGAAGCCTTTGCCCTGCGTCCGGCGGTTTCGGGCCTCGGCGGATACGGCGCCGCGCGGGCGATGCACTGGGGGACGGCGCGCGGCCTGTTCTCCAGCGAGGCGGGCATGGGTACCGCCGCCATCGCCGCGCAGACGGATGCGCGCTCCGCGCCGGAAGCGCGCGCGGCGCAGTGCGCCTGCTGCGCCGTGATCGACACCGTGCTTCTTTCTTCGCTCACGGGCCTTGCGTTCACGGCGGCGGCGCTCGAGACCGGCGCCGGATTCTCCGACGCATCCGGACTCATGCGCGCGGCGTTTTCCCTCGTTCCCGCGGCGGGCGGAACGCTCGTCACGCTGTGCGTCGGCGTCCTTGCCTTTTCGACGATCCTCGGCTGGTACTGCATCGCCTCCTGCGCCCATGCTTACCTGTTTCCGGGGAAAAAAGGGCGCGTCCTGACGCTTTTCTGGATCTTCGCGGTGCTTGCGGGGCCGATCATCCTCGGAAAGACACTTTGGGAGATCTGCGATATCGCGACGCTTTTTCTCCTTGTCCCGAATCTGACGGCGCTGTGGCGGGAAAGAAGCCTCCTTTCCGAAGGCGGGACGACATGTACATAAATTTTTAACATTTTGTTCATATTGTTGACTTCTGTTTCCGATATAGTAAACTTGTACTCAGAACAGGATCCGCCTTTTTCGGCGGTTTTACAAAGGAGGCTAAAGCTATGGCAGCCAAAAAAGCACTGGTCGTGGAAGACGACGGAAATATCGCGGAGCTTCTGCGTTTATATCTGGAAAAGGACGGTTTTGAGGTGGCGACCGCCGCGGACGGCGCGGCCGGTCTGCGCGAGTTCAAGCGCTTTTCGCCGGACATCATCCTGCTTGACATCATGCTTCCGGTGCTCGACGGCTGGCAGGTCTGCCGCGAGATCCGCCGCGAGGCGTCCACGCCGATCATCATGATCACGGCGAAAGGGGAGACCGGCGACAAGATCACGGGCCTTGAGATGGGCGCGGACGACTACATCGTCAAGCCTCTGGAGATGAAGGAAGTCATCGCGCGCGTGCACGCGGTCATGCGCCGCTTCATGCCCGATTCCGTATCGGCGCGCAAGCTCACCTTCGACAAGCTCGTTATCGACATGGAAGCCTACGATCTGACCGTCAACGGCGTGAAGATCGACACGCCGCCGAAGGAGATCGAGCTGCTGTTCTTCCTTGCTTCCAACCCGAACCGCGTTTTCACGCGCTCGCAGCTTCTGGACGAGGTCTGGGGCTTCGACTATTTCGGCGATACCCGTACGATCGACGTACACGTAAAACGTCTGCGCGAGAAGCTGGAGAATGTGTCGGATCAGTGGGAGCTTGCCACGGTCTGGGGCGTGGGTTACAAGTTCAAGCTCAATACGCCGGCTTCCGTCTGATCGCGTGACCTATGAAAAGTCTGTTTGCAAGGTATCTTGCATCGACGCTGACGCTGCTGCTTCTTTCGCATATCATTTTTGCCATCGGCTTTATCGGCCTGACCTATAACTATACCGTCAGGCAGACGCACGAGCAGCTTTCCGACGACGCGGAAAAGATCGCCGATATGAGCGTGCCGATGATCGAGATCGGGGACAATCCCGAGATCATGCGCGTGTTCATCGCGGGCCTGCAGGCCATCGTCTCCTACAGCGAAGAGAAGACCGTCATCTGCAATGCGGACGGGCTCGTGCTTTACTATGCCAATGCCGAGGGCATGACCTACGGCTATAAATCGACGTATATGCAGAAGGCCGTGCTGCAGAAGCTGGTGGAAGAGCAGACGTATTATTCGGTCGGCACGCTCGGCTCGTTCTATGAGAATCAGCATTATACCTGCGGCCGCATCATCTACGGCTCCGGCGGCGATATCATCGGCGCAGTGTTCGTTTCGACGCCGTCGGACGCGGTGCTCGATCTGGTTTCCAGCTCTCTGCGCATCTTCTATATCACGATGGGCATCGTGCTGGTCCTGGGCATCATCTTCTCCTATTTCCTCGCGCGGAGCATGTCCGGCCCTCTGCGGCGCATCTCGCAGGCCGCGCGTGAGTTTGCCGCGGGCGACTTCGACGTGCGCGTCCCGGAAGGACGGCACGACGAGATCGGCGAGCTTTCGCGCAATTTCAACTCGATGTGCGAGTCCATTTCCAAGCTCGAGCAGATGCGCGCGTCCTTTATCGCCAACATCTCCCATGAGCTGAAAACACCGATGACGACCATCGCGGGCTTCGCCGACGGCATCCTCGACGGCGTGATCCCGAAGGAGAAGGAGCGCGACTACCTGCAGATCATCTCCAACGACACAAAGCGTCTTTCGCGCCTTGTGGTGCGCATGCTCGAGGCAAGCCGCATATCCTCGGGCGAGATCGTCATGCATCCGTCCGTCTTCGAGCTCAACGAGGTCATCTCCCGCACGCTTCTCGAGATGGAGCACCGCATCGAGCAGCGTTCGCTCGCCGTCGACGTGCGTTTCGCGGACGACGAGACCTACGTCAACGCGGATCTCGACTATATCACGCAGGTGGTGTATAATCTTCTGGACAACGCCTGCAAATATGCGCAGGAGGGCGGCCTGATCGACATCCGCACGGGACGCGCGGGAGACAAGATCCGCGTGAGCATCGCCAATTCCGGCAAGGACATCTCGCCGGAGCAGCTGCCCTATATCTTTGACCGCTTCTACAAGGTCGACCAGTCGCGCGGCGTGGACGCGAACAGCGCGGGGCTCGGCCTGTATCTGGTCAAGCAGATCCTGAACATGCACGGCGAGGAGATCACGGCGGCGAGTGAAAACGGCGTGACGACCTTTGCCTTCACCCTCGCCGCCGCGGATACGCCGCTTGTGGCGAAATATACCGTGGTGGAAGAATAAAAAACAAAGGAAGATCCCAGTTCTATCCCGGGAGGAAACCATGAATCAGTGGACAAATTCGGATAAGGATCCCCGTGCGCAGGACGCATACGGCGCGCCGCCGTGGGTCGAACAGAAAAGGACTGCGGAAAGGGTCGGAAAGAAAAAGTCCGGTTCGCGCGGCGGCGTGGTCGCGCTGGCGATCGCTCTGGTCGCCGCGCTGCTCGTAGCTTTCGGCGCGGGCTTCG
>JAEEGL012343683.1_pt1 | contig 10368 bp, 8 predicted proteins | sample 9134231 | NCBI WGS metagenome assembly JAEEGL01 (sample SAMN16246548, study PRJNA631951) | gut metagenome | biome: gut microbiome; feature: rumen; material: fiber-attached | host: Bos | place: Iran: Karaj | collected 2018-10
AAGAACGTCGGAGGGAGTCTTCTTGAAGAGCTCCGCGTCGCTAACTGCCTCATGAAGAAGGGTCATCACCTCCTTGCGGAAACGGTTGGCATTCCACTGGTCAATACTCGCATTTTCGTCGTCAACGGACATGTTGCTGGAAATATGCCACCGGTTATTATCATAATATTCGGCATAGAATCTCGCGATATAGAGCTTGCAGACGGCCTGGTCGATGGGTCCGAGTTGGGGCATGAGACGCGTGTAGCGGGCCAACGACGTGTCGAAGTTGTTTTCCATAAACTCCGCACCAACATACGACAAATACCTTGCAGAGACAAAAGCTTCGTGCATATCGTTCTTTTTCAAGGCGCTCTTGTAATGTTTCTCGACGGTCTTGTAAACGTCGCTGAAGGACTGCTCGTCAATGAGGCTGTCAATTTCCTGCCAGAAATCGCTTTTCTTGGTTTCCTGACCTTGTGCTGTGTGCGAGGAAAAAAGGCACGCTGCAGATAAAAGCAATGAGAATAGGATAGTTCTGTATTTCATGACGCAAAATTTTTTATTATTAACGCAAAAGGGAGGAAAATATTGTTTTTTTCACGTATCCATGCTCAATTATGGAAAAAATTGTAACTTTGCAAATTAAATATCTCTCGTGTTCGAGAGATAAATGCGTGTATTAATGAAACATAGGTTTATTTATATTATACTATTATTATTTTTATTCCCAAACATACTTTGGGCACAGCAAGTCGAAACCGTGTCGGTTGGTAAAACAAAATGCCTTTCTGCTGATGACATGCAGAAACTGATGCGAATGGATATCCTCAGCTCACTCTATTTCCTTCAGGAAAAGGGTTATCAGCTTGGAACAACATTGTCAACATCGGAAACATATCATTTCGATACAATAAAACACATAAGACTGACATACCGCACAAAAGACTACAACATCGCTTCTGACCAAAAGTCCTTCCTCCGCATCCATTTTTCAGAAGACGGGTTATGCAACATCGTAGAAGACTATCGACATTCGGAAGGAGACTGTTCATTAGACAGCACATTTGGGAAAAAATCTTTGTTCGGAATAGACCGCAATAACGAACTCTACGTAGCTCACATCCCGGACGGTAACAAAGTTTACAAATATATTGTTCAACATGAAGAGCATGACGGCATATTGCACCTCGTCATGATCAACGAGGAAGAACGCAACGAATTTGCAGAAAGACGTTACAATGAACAACGGGAAAATATGTACTACTTCATGGACAAGGCCTTGGTAATGAGCAACTATCACTCATACACCGCCGCCATGCACCAGTTGGATTCTGTGGACGTGAATTTCCTGCCAAGTGACACTGTTTTGTCAAATATTCGCAACAAGATTATTGCCGACGCTGAGAACTATTATTTCCCTCTCATTCTCAAAATAGCCGAGGAGAACAACGACTTGGAAAGAGCTCTCAGCCTTTGCGACACGCTCAGCAAAATATCTCCGCGCCAAGACTCAATACAACACATAGCAACAATAATCCACAACCTCATAGATGGGAAAAAATCATTTTACTCCAAATACAATCCCGAAGTATATAACTCCATAATCCAATCCGTCCGGCAGATAGTCAATGAGGAAATTAGAACCAATTTGTACAAGGAACCATTGCGATTACGCGTAAATCTCTCCTTCCACACAGAAAAAGAGAATCTCTCGGATGGCGACTTTAGGATGTGGTTTGAAAAAGGTGAAAGTTCATCCCCAAAAGAAATGATGTATATCCAGTCAAGGGAAAGCATCATCAAAAGCCGCATAGGTTCACTTATGACCTCGGAATCAATACAACCTGTAAAAGACCACGGGATCACTGTCGTTACCGATCAGAACCTTGAAGCGAATGTAAGCTGGTTCCATTTCACAGAACCTATAACAAACGAATGTCCTCCTTCCAAAAAAGACTACCAACCATATGTAAACATGGTTGTGGACTCTTTTTTTACAATACACACAGTAAAACATAAAGCGGATGGAGATACAACATTTGTGGATTACAAAAAACCGACAAAATGTGAATATGTTTTCGGTGTGACACACAAAACATACAACGACAACCTTTCAATCGATGTAACACTCAACGAGTTCAAGACTCCAGGTTTGTTTTCGTGGACTCCATCGCTATTGATACCTGGGTTGGGAACAAGCAAACAGGGTGCCCCGCATGTTGCCGCTGCACGTGCAATACCTTTCTACCTGTTTGCAGGCTTGTCGGCTGTGGGATTCATCTATGAAAAAAATCACAAGGAAGGGCGCTTTGACTGGGACGACAGCGATGACCACATGCCATGGGAATACAAAAACTTCGGCTATTATCTTGGCGGCATTTGCGGCACAATCGCCGTTACGATTTATATTAATGACCTATTCCAAGGAATCCATAACAGCATTAACAACGTGAAACGTTCAAAGGAACTTCGACAGAAGCTGAAAGACGGTCCCATCATACTCAAAAGCGAGGATGTAATTCTTTGGCCTTCAGACAACGACAAAAAACAACAATGAGCCATATCTTCATAAGTCACTCGTCAAAAGATGCATTAACTGCAAACCAGCTCGTAGAATATCTTGAAAGCCAAGGTCACAAATGCTGGATTGCGCCACGCGACATTCCAGCAGGACACGACTATACTGACGTCATAAACGATGCCCTCGAAGGGTGTCATACCCTTGTGTTCCTAATTTCACCCCACTCACTCGAATCCCAGTGGGTGAAAAAGGAAATTGCAGCCGCAATGACCTTGAACAAACGGGTTCTTCCGTTCAAGATTGCTCGTTGCCAATTGTCGAGCGGATACCTCTTCATGCTGAACAATGTACAGATTATAGATGCCGTGGATTTCACCAACAACAAATTCCATCTGCTTCTGAATGAACTAAACGGCATACACATTGCACCGGCAATCACTCAGAAGAAAAAGAATAAAACTATACTGACTGTCACAATAACAAGTATTGTTATACTCATTTTCATTTTAATATTGATACTCCTTCCAAATAAAACAAGTGACGACCTGTTGAAAAAAGACGCACCTATTGTTGAAGAAATCTCCGACACCAACAAAACCCTCCCTGAACCGATTCAGACAAACAACACAGAATCGGAACCAAAAATAAACGTAAAAACAGAACAAAAATCCAACACAAAAAAGGAAACAAAAACTGAAAAAGAGGAAGCAAGTACGGCTTCAGGAGATCGCGGCTCGGCAACCACGATGAAGGAAGAAAAAGAGCAAACCAAGAAAATACAGGAAAATACACCTCCAAAAGACAATTCTCAAGCAGAGTATGATATAAAATTCAATACAGCATATTCTCTGTACAAGGGAGGGTTTTATGACAAGGCATTGGATGATTTTGAAAAACTTCTACTTATCAAACCCGACGACAGTCAAGTTATAGGATTTATAAAAGATTGTAAGAGAAAACTAAAACAATAAAAAAAGAGGAATGATCATTCCTCTTTTTCTTTCGTGACTCCTGCAGGATTCAAACCTGCAACCTTCTGATCCGTAGTCAGATGCTCTATTCAGTTGAGCTAAGGAGCCGTCGTTTTTCGAGTTGCAAAAGTACACACTTTTTTTAATCCGCCAAAATTTTTTTTCACTTTTACAGGAAAATAAAAGCTATCTTATTGATTTATTTATAGTAGCAATAAAAATTATTTTATTTTAGGTCCGCTATAATGGTAAACTTCGCGGTAAAGAATGTCTTGCATCTCTTCAAATTCACCGTCGTCAAGTTCATACTTTGACATTACTATCATCTGTAATGTCAAATTGTTCTTGCCATAGTATGAAGGTTGCCAATACTCTTGCGGGTTGCGTGTGAAACCGAGGTCGGTATAGAATTCGAGACGGTGGTCAGCCTGCTCGGTGGATGGCATCTCTGTTTCAAGGACAATCTGGTCGGGGTATTGCGACATGAAGCTAAGCATGGTGGCCTTGCCGAGTCCGCGGTTGCGGTATTCTTTGTCGATGGCGAAATGCTCGATGTATACAAATTCCTCGAAGATCCAGTAGGTCAACAGTCCCAGAGGTTCGTCGTCGATGGTGGCGACAAGGAAATGGAACCGCCCATCACGGTCTTCGAGGCTACTAAACGGAGGGCGCTCTTCCTCGGGGAAGGCCGATTCGAAGAGCTCTTTCGCAAAATGGTGATGTCTGCTTTCAGACAAGGGTTCAAAATCTATCATCTTATATTTAATTGTTGTTTGTTTTTATATTTATTGAATTGACGAGTCGTGGACAAGGCTGTCCACGACTCAATTGTTAATCATCGAAAAAAGAGAAGTTGTTAAGTGCTACATTGAGGCTGATGGCGTGATGAGGAGCGTAGGCAGTGTAGCCTTCGAGGTTTACTTTGTTGTAGTAGAAGGTGTAGCCCAGCGTCATTGCTGTAAGGTTGGGCAGGGTGAATCCTATGGCTAAGGAGGCGTATCCGCCGAAGCCAATACCACCTTGATTTACATATTCGTAGGTTCCGATGTATGACGATGGCGACTGGCCTTGCCAGACATCAAGGATGCTGTAGGTGGCTCCAGCAATCTTTATTTCGCTTTTTTCGACCTTGGTGTTGTTGAAGTTGCCTCCAAGGGAGAGTTCCATGTCAAGGCCGTTGCTAAGTTTGAATTTGCGCAGTATTCCGAGGTCTATATAGATGCGTTCCTCAACGCCACGGACAGGACAGTTGACGTAGGCATTCTGGTTGGTGAGATAAGAGAGATTTTTTCCGCTGTTGAGCAACACCATTCCCTGTGCATTAAGCTTGGCGTAGTCGAAACGAGCCATCCAGCCCCAATTGCTCAAGACAAAATCATAGCGGAAGCCCATACCGAGTTTGAAGGCAATCTTGTAATACATGTCACCATATTCGGCAACGTTGATTTGTTCGTAAGTGCCAATGGCGCTGCCGATGAGATCCTGCTCTGTAAGGTCGTTGAATATGCGGTGTCCGTAGCTTTCGCTGTAGAGGATACGCTCCAAAGTATTGGCATTATTAGGATTGCCGTTGTAGAAGTTGGCCTGTTGGTTGGAGGCTTTCAGTATGCCGGCATCGACGGTAAGCGAGAGGCCGCGAAGCCGCGCCTCACCCCTTCCCTGAGCATAAAGCGTGATATGGGAAACAAAAAAAACGAACAGCACCAGTAAAATGATGCCTCTAAATCTCGTGCAAGACTTTTTCTTACTCACCGCGACGGGTCCTGCTCCGTCGCTACTTCGGTCTCGCTCTTTGTCGTTCATTTATGGGGGTTAATTGGTTTCTGGGTTGAAAGTATAAAGGTTAAAAGGTTTAAAAATAGTTATTGGAAGTCTTTTTTTGCAGATAGAATATTGTATAGTAGGTCTCTTGCCCTGAAGAGCTGCACTTTCACCGTACCTAAAGGCATTTGTAGTTTCTGTGCTATTTCTTCATAGGTGAGTTCTTCAAAGTATCGCAGTTCGACAAGCCGTCTGTATCGTGGCTTCAATCCTTTGACCACTTCCCTTAACATTTGCACCCGCTGGTCGCTGATTATGGCCTCCTCGGGATTATCGTTTTCGGATGGAATTGGATATTCGTAGGCTTCATCGCCAACCTTTGTTTTTATGTCGTCGAGGTAGATTGTCTGAAGACGTTTTTTTCGGATATAATCCACACAATTGTTTGCGGCAATGGAGAAAAGCCAAGTACTGAAAGCGTGTGTGGGGGTATAGAGATGCAAAGAGGAAAAAGCCTTTCCGAAGGCTTCGATTGTAAGGTCGTCGGCCTCGGTGGGGTTGTTGGTCATCTTTAGGAGCATGAGATATATGGGTTCCCTGTATGTGCGCATGAGGTCTGCATATGCCCTTTGGTCGCCATTCTCACGAGCCCGACAAACCAATGTATAGTCCCGTTCCGCTTTTTCTGAAATCATCAATTATTATTAATTTTTCTTCTTACGTAACGTGATTAAATACAAAATAGTATTTGCAATTAGAAAATAAAGTTCAAAGAAAAAAGAGAAAAACTGTATCTTCTTGACAGTAAATCTTTTGGCAAGCAGAGTAGTTGACACCGATTGCCATGCAATTTTCACGACAAGCAATGCCACGAGCAACTGCCAGGGAAAGAGAGCCTTGCACAACAGCACCGTAAGGATGGCATAGAAGCCGGCAAGCGCCAATGGATAGATGGCAAGTCGAAACTTGTCAGCGATGGAATAGCAGTGGCGAGTGGAGTAGCGCGACTTCCGTTCCAGATGCCACATACCAAAAGTCCGGTGCGCTTCTCTCTCTACGGCGGCACCCGGTTGCAGGACGAAAGCACAGTTGCTTTTGTTGGCGTTCTGGTTGACAAAGAGGTCGTCGGCACCGTCGGGGATGCTGTAATGGCTTATGAATCCGCCACGTGAGAAGAAGAAATCGCGACGGTACGAAAGGTTGCGTCCCGTGGCTGTATAGGGATTGCCCATAATAGTCATACCCACATAAGAAGCTGTGAAACTGAGGTTTTCGTATTGCTGTAAAGCGTTTAGCAAACCTCTTTCCTGCTTTACGAGGCCATAGCCCATTACCATAGAGGCTCCACGCATGTATCCGCACATCATCTCGCGAATCCAACTAAAATCTTTAGGCACACAATCGGGTTCAGTGAGCAGAATGACATCCTTGGTGGCAGATTTTATTCCAATGGAAAGAGGGTATTTCTTGCCCCTGAACATGTTGACATCTTCCGGGAAACTGACAGGTTTAAGTATAGGGTAATTCTCGGAACAGACGCGCAATACGAACGGAGTGTCGTCATGCGAGGTATAATCAACAACAACGACCTCATAGTCAGGATAATCCTGTTCAAGAAGATACGGAAGGCTCTCCTTCAGAAACTCCGCCTCGTTATGCGCCACAATTACCACAGAGACACTTGGAAAATCGCCGTTGCTTACTTCGTCGGGAGTGGGGATTTTTTTGTTTTTGTAGCATGCAACACGTAAAAATATAAGTCCATAATAAAGCGACAAAACAATGAATGTCACTCCGAGCAATACGAGTAAAACAAGTGTCGTTGTGTTATTTAGCACATTTGTAAAATCCATTTTGCACAATATTTGAGACTACAAAAATATAGATTATTTATAAAATATTCGTACCTTTGCATCCGATTTTAAAAACAATTTATCAACACGGCCCAGAACCGTACCTTTAGTACCTTTTCAACAGATGCACTTCGACCTGATAAAAACAGATCCTTGCTCCTCGGCACGCGCTGGAATACTCCACACCGACCACGGCGACATTGAGACGCCTATTTTCATGCCTGTCGGCACCGTAGGTTCTGTAAAAGCTGTTCACCAACGCGAGCTGCGCAACGAAATCAACGCACAGATAATTCTCGGAAACACCTACCACCTGTACCTTCGTCCAGGAACTGAAATACTCGCTGCCGCCAGCGGACTTCACAAATTCATGGGTTGGGAACGTCCAATACTTACCGACAGCGGAGGATTCCAGGTCTTCTCGTTAGCTGAAAACCGGAAACTTAGTGAGCAAGGATGCACATTCAAGTCACATATCGACGGTTCCAAACACATATTCACTCCTGAGGGAGTCGTTGATATCCAAAGAATGATTGGAAGTGACATCATGATGGCTCTTGACGAATGTCCCCCAGGAGAGTCGCCATACGACTACGCTCGTAAGTCCATGGAGTTGACACACAGATGGATGGATCGCTGTTTTCAACGTTACCTTGAAACCGAGCCGCTATATGGGTACAACCAGGCTCTTTTTCCAATTGTGCAGGGGTGCAAATATCCTGAGCTTCGTCGCATCAGCGCAGAGCATGCTGCATCCAAAGATGCCGTTGGATATGCTATAGGCGGACTTGCTGTGGGCGAACCGACTGAAATCATGTATCAGATGATTGAGATTGTCAACACCATACTGCCCGTCGAACGTCCCCGATACCTGATGGGTGTTGGTACGCCGGCCAACCTGCTCGAGGCTATAGAACGCGGTGTGGATATGTTCGACTGTGTTATGCCGACACGAAACGGGCGTAACGGCATGCTTTTCACCTGGAACGGTACAGTCAACATCAAAAACAAAAAGTGGGAACACTGTTTCGAACCCATCGACAGCGAATCATCATCAGAAGTGGACCGTGTTTACACCTATGCATACCTACACCATCTTATCAAATCGGAAGAGATTCTTGGCCTACAGATTGCCTCTATCCACAACCTGCATTTCTACCTCGAAGTGGTAAAGACGGCTCGCCAGCATATCCTTGCAGGTGACTATGCGAAATGGAAATCATTAGTCCTCCCCCACCTTTCAGTAAGACTTTAAGATATAGAGGATAAAATTCTTTAATATAATCTATTAAAAAAATAGAATTAGAACATGTCGTCGTTCTCGTGGTTCATTTTTGAATCCACCACAATGGTCATACCTTGTCCTGGAGCTGCGTTTTCAAAATCGGTGTTTGGTGAAAGACCCGAAGTAAGCGACTGGACACCCTCATAATCACGGTTTTCGAAGCGGGCATACTTGCTAACGAACTTCAAACGCACTTCGCCTGTCTCACCGCTACGGTGTTTAGCAATGATGATGTCAGCCATACCAATTGTAGAGCCTCGGTCATCCTCTGTAATCTGATAATATTCAGGGCGATAAATGAACATTACAATATCGGCGTCCTGTTCGATGGCACCCGACTCACGAAGATCCGAGAGTTGTGGTTTCTTTGTGCCTCCACGAGTCTCCACGGCACGCGACAACTGCGAAAGAGCCAGAACCGGTATTCCAAGTTCCTTCGACAAAGACTTTAACTGACGAGAAATCATGCTTATCTCCTGCTCGCGGTTACCATTGCGGTTCATTTCTCCCCCACCCTGCATAAGTTGCAGATAGTCAATAAATACCATCTGAATATCATGCTGTTGTTTCAATCTGCGGCACTTGGCGCGAAGTTCAAATATGGTGAGCTGGGGAGTGTCGTCGATATAGATAGGTGCGTCGTTCAGCACTTGGGCACGGGCATAGAGTTGGTTCTTCTCCCATTCGGGCAACTTCTCACCCTTTTTCAGCCTGTCGCCGGATATACCTGACTCACTGCTTATAAGACGCATAACAAGTTCTACAGCAGTCATTTCAAGAGAGAAGAAAGCCACTGGTTTTTTCATATCTACGGCTATGTTGCGTGCAATGGAAAGCGCAAAGGCAGTCTTACCCATTGCAGGACGTGCGGCAAGGATGATGAGCGTTCCCGGTTGGAATCCTGCAGTGGTTCGGTCCAGTTCTGAGAAACCTGACGGAACTCCACTATAGCCACTATCATTGGACTGCACAGCCTCAATCTGGTCGAAAGCGCTCTTCAACACATCGGGCATGTTCCTGTATTCGGTATGGAAATTCTTCTCGTCAATGTCCATCAGAAGTTGTTCCGTCTTGTCGAGCAGAGTCAGCACATCGGTGGTCTCGTCGTAGGCTTCGGTGAGCGTTTCAGTTGAGATTCTTATTATCTCGCGCTGGATATATTTCTCAGACAAAATACGCGCATGAAATTCGATATGTGCCGCAGAAACCACATGGTTCGACAGTTGTGAGAGGTACATGCTGCCGCCCACCTCCTCAAGATGCCCGTCCTTCATAAGCTGCTGCATGACAGTAAGAAGGTCTATTGGCTTCGATTGCTCGAAAAGGGTTACGATGGCTCGGAAAATAATCTGATGCTCAGGGCGGTAGAAGTATTCCTCGCGAAGCATCTGTATAGTATTGTTTAATGCGTTCTGGTCAAGCATCAGGGCACCCAGCACAGCCTCTTCAAGCTCAACTGCCTGGGGTGGAGTTTTGCCATTCAGCGAAAACGCCTGGTCGTAAGTTATTCGTTCTTTTCTCTTTGCAACTTTTCTTTGTGTCGTTTCCATGCTGCAAAAATACTCTATTTTTTTTGAACTTGATATATGATTGAAACAATTTTTTTTCAACAAATGCGTTTCTATATAAATCTATAAAATAAGGATGCAACATAAAAAACTAATACTTATACTATTAATCTTCTGCGTTGCCGTCTCTTCCGGCCTCAAGGCACAGCGTCGGCACAGCAAACAGATGTTCCGTGCATATCCATCCTTCGGTGCAACTGCCTCCCAAATCAGAGGCGACGAGTTGCGTGGATTCAAAAAATGGGGGTTCAGTGCCGGTGTTGGTGCTATAATGTCGCTTTCCGATGACGACATGTGGCAGCTCTCGATGGAGGCTGATTTTTCGCAACGTGGTTCCTACAACAACACCAACGATCCCTACAGCCTATTCCAGTTCACGCTCAACTATGTGGACATTCCTGTCGCTGTACATTTCACCGATCCCTTC
>JAEEGL012458998.1_pt1 | contig 10368 bp, 6 predicted proteins | sample 9134231 | NCBI WGS metagenome assembly JAEEGL01 (sample SAMN16246548, study PRJNA631951) | gut metagenome | biome: gut microbiome; feature: rumen; material: fiber-attached | host: Bos | place: Iran: Karaj | collected 2018-10
CAAGTGCCGGCGCCTCGACAAGCCCCGGAAGTATCCGGGGACAAATCACCGCCAGGTCTCCGGCGCTGCGCGGCTGGTTCAGATCCTGACGAAAGGACTTTGGATATGCCCCTTATCTGCATTGAACAGCAGAATATTGATTCTTATCCGTCGGGGGAGTACGCGTGGTCCCCGGACGAGGCCTACCCGGAGTACAGGGGAAGTTTTGTCCGGAACAGTCCTAATCCGGTGTATTCGATGGTCCGGGACGGATTCCGGCGGCTCGGGATGGACGGAGAAAACTTCGGGAGGCCGGAGTGGAATCCCCTTGGAGAGGTGATAAAGCCCGGAAATACGGTGCTCCTTAAGCCCAATCTCGTGATGCATGAGAATCCGGGGGGACTGGACTGCCTTGTCACTCATCCCAGCGTGATCCGCGCTGTCCTGGATTATGTGCTTATCGCGCTTAAGGGGGCGGGAAAGGTGGTCATCGGCGACGCGCCGGTCCAGTCGTGCGACTTTGAGAAGCTTCTTGAGGACGGCGGGTACAGGCTGCTTGAGCGTTATTACGGGGAGCAGGGAATCCCGGTAAGCTTTCTTGATTTCCGCCACACCGTCACCAGGAGGAGGCCGGACGGCGTCCTCGTGGAGGAGAAGGGCAGGAAAGGAGCGGTCGGGGGAAAAGTCGTCGGACTTGGGGAAAAGAGCGCTTTCTCCTCCCTTCCGCCGGAGGGGCTTAAGAAGCTGCGCATCACGAATTATCCCCCGGAGAAGCTCATCGCCCACCACAATGCCTCCTGTCACGAGTACCTGATAAGCGACGCGCTCCTCTCCGCGGATGTGGTGATCAACCTGCCAAAGCCCAAGACACACCGTAAGGCCGGAATCACCGGCGCGATGAAGAACATGGTGGGCGTTAACGCGGACAAGGCGTATCTTCCGCACCACAGGACAGGTGCCCTTGCAGAGGGCGGGGACGAGTACAGGGACGTCAGCCGCATAAAGGCCGCGAGGACGCTGCTGCAGGAGGCGGTGGACCGCGCGGACGCGGACGGGAAGTACCGCAGGGCATCGGCGCTGATTAAGTTTTCTGCTCTGCTTTACCAGGTGCAGAAGCTCGCCGGGGCGGGAGGCGACCGCTTCTCCGAGGGCAGCTGGTACGGCAACGACACGGCCTGGAGAATGATCAGCGACCTGCAGAAGGTCGTGCTCTTCGCGGACAGGGAGGGAAGGCTTCGGGACACGCCGCAGCGGAAAATGTTCATCGTCGCGGACATGATCGTCTCCGGCGAGGGGGAGGGGCCGATTCTTCCGACACCGAAGCCCTTCGGCGCAATTATCCTGGGCGGTGATGCTCCGCTTGCGGACCTTATTGTCGCGGATCTCTTCGGAATTGATGCGGACCGGATCCCTTCTCTTGTCCATCTCAGGGAGAGAGAGAAAGAGAGGGAGACGAAGGTCGTCTCCAACCGGCCGGAGTACGACGGAAAGTTCCTTAACGCGATTCCTGCGGCCGGGCATACTGTGAAGCTGCCCTCGGGATGGGCGGAAATCGCGGAGGAAAGCGGCGAATCCGCCGGTGCGGGCGCGGATGCCGGAAAGGGCTTAAGAAGATGATCGTGGTACAGATGTCCGGGGGACTGGGCAATCAGATGTTCCAGTACGCGCTGTACCGGAGGCTTAAGTCCCTGGGCCGGGACGTGAAGATCGACGACTGGTCTCAGTACGTGCCGAGAGAGGACGGAGCCGTCGTAAGGAAACTCGGGCTCGGGGTATTCGGCGCGCAGTACGGGAAGGCCACGGCGGAGGAGGTAAACCTTCTTACCGACGGGAGGACGGACCCGTTAAGCCGCGTCCGCCGGAAGATCACCGGGCGCCGCAGCCTGGAGATGAGGGACACGGACTTCCTCTTCGATCCGCGTTTCCTTGAGACAGGAGAGGGCTATTTCACCGGATGCTTCCAGTCGGAGCGGTATTTCGCGCCGATCGGGGATGAGATCCGGGAGGCCTTCGCCTTTCCCGGGGAATTTCCCGGGATGAGCGGGAAGGTACGCGCGCTTGGGGAGAAGATGAAGAGCGGGCCGTCGGTCTGCCTGCACCTGAGGTTCGGCGATTATCTGGAGAAATCGGACATCTACGGGGGGATCTGCACCAGGGAGTACTACAGCCGCGCGGTGCGGCTCTTTCTCTCCCGGTACGGGGAGAAGGCGGTGTTTTATCTCTTCTCGGACGACGATAAGCGGGCAGCAGAGGCCGCGGAACAGTTTTCCGCCGCGTCGGGGGCAGGGCCGGAGCAATTCGTGCCGGTGCCGCATGAGGGCGCGGACAGCACGTATTCCGACCTCTATCTCATGACGAAGTGCAGGAACCACATCATCGCGAACAGCAGTTACTCCTGGTGGGGGAGTTATCTCGCGAGGTCCGGCGGGCAGTGGGTCGTGGCCCCGTCGGTATGGATGCACGGACAGGGCGGAAATGAGCTGAGGCACAGGGACATCTACCGGGAGGAGATGATTCTTGTAAGTCCGGAGGGCAGGCTTGTCCGCGTTCCCGCCGGGGCAGAGGAGGCGGCCGGCGCACCGCCTGCCCTGGAGGACAGGGACCGTCCTCTGGTCTCGGTCATTGTTCCCGCATACAATATCGAAAACTACATCGAAGGCGCGATGAAATCCCTCACGGCGCAGACCTGGGACAGGCTGCAGATCGTCGCCGTCGACGACGGCTCCACGGACCGGACCGGGGCGGTGCTGGACCGCATCGCTTCGGGGGAGAGCAGGATCCGGGTGATCCACAAGGAGAACGGAGGGCTCTCCGATGCGCGCAATGCGGGGCTTGCCCTCGCGGAGGGCGAATTTACCGCCTATCTTGACGGGGATGACCGGATGGATCCCCTGATGATCGAGAGCATGGTGAGGGCGGCGATGATCACCGGGGCCGATATCGTCACCGTGCGCTACCGCCAGGTCGGGGAGGAACACGCGGAGGAGAGCGGAAGCCCCGCGGCGAAGGATGCGGAGGAGGTGCTTGGCCGGGGAATCCTTCTTACCGGGCACGAGGCGGTGAGGTCCTATGTGGAGGAACCTGATGAGGCGGTGGTGACCAACTCCGTCTGGAGCAAGCTCTTCCGGTCGTCCCTGGTAAAGGACCTGCAGTTCCCGAAGGGCAGGAACGCGGAGGATATCGTCTATACCACAAGAGCCCTGGTGCGGGCTCACTATGTCGCGCATCTGCCCAGCCCGCTTTATAATTACCTCGTGGACCGGCAGGGAAGCATCATGAACGGGAAACATGCCGCAAGGCGGCTTGACGACGAGATCCCCTTCTGGAGGGAGAAGATAAGGATCCTCAAGGAGAGCGGGGAGGACGGACCGGCAGAGATCGCGGAATACAGGCTGTACAGGCGGATGCTCATCTACTGGAGGCAGTTCCGGCACCCGGAGAGCCGGGGGACAGCGCAAGATGCCGCTTCCGCAGGATTTGAGGAAGCCGCCGGGCGCATCGCCCGGCAGCTAAAGGACGACAGGGACAGGATAAGGGAGACCGCATCGCGCCCCTTCGTCCCGGCCGGCGACCGGTGGAGATTTGGCCTGTTCCTTCTTTCCCCCGGGCTGTACGACAGCCTCGCCGACCTCTACGAGAAAACAGTTGTCCTTTTGAAGCAGAAAATGCACGAAGGAAAGACAGCACATGGCTGAATACAAGAACGGAAAACTCCAGCTTCCCAACGTCACCCTGGCCGCACTTGCCAGCGTGAAGGTCCGCGCGACCATAAAGGCGATGCAGTACAGCATGGACCGGGTTGACTTCGGCGCGGCGACCTTCATTACGCACAGGAAGCCGGCGTTTCTCCCGAAGGGAATAGTCTACCAGCACATCGACAAGCTCGACGACATCAATAAATTCAACTATGACTGCATCTACGAGCTGCATAAGTATATCCACACCGACTTCATGCTGCTGGTGCACTACGACGGCTTCGTCGTCAATCCGGAGAGCTGGCGGGACGAGTTCCTGGACTACGACTACATCGGGTCGCCGTTCCCGCCTCCAAAGGACGACTTCTCCTACCGCGACATCAACGGGGAGATCATCCGGGTGGGCAACAGCGTGTCCATACGCTCGAAGCGGCTGCTCGAGTTTCCGGAGAAGGCAGATATCCCCTTTGAGGCGGATCACGGCTTCTTCAACGAGGACGGGTTCATCTGTGTGAAGAACAGGCACCTCTTTCTCGAGGCGGGCATGAAATACGCCCCCTACGAGCTGGCGAAATACTTCGGCCAGGAGAATCACATGCCGGATATGGACGGCATCCGGCCCTTCGTCTTCCACAAATGGATGGGACCCAATGCGGAATACCCGAATTTCCTGCCGAAGAGCCGGAGGCTCGTAAAACTCATGGACCGGCTGGACTTAAGGGACTAGGGCGCCGTCTGCGGCTCCGCTTCCGCGCGGGCCGCTTCCGCGGACTGCACCGATAAGGTGGGCAGAATGAAAGTATACGACTGCTTTCAGTTCTTCAATGAGCTGGATATCCTTTATCTAAGAATGAACATCCTGAAGGATGTGGTGGATTATTTCGTCATCAGCGAATCCACGGTGACCTTCTCCGGCGACCCAAAACCGCTCTTCTATGAGGAGAACAGGGAGATGTTCGCTCCCTTCGCCGACCGGATCATCCATGTCGTCGTCGACGACACGCCCATGGACTGCGACGCGTTCACGAGGGATCACCATCAGAAATGTGCCGTGGCCAGGGGCCTTGCGGACGCCTCGGATGAGGATATCATCATCTTCTCCGATGTGGATGAGATACCGGACCCGGAGACCCTTAAGGCGCTGCTTCCCAAAGTGGAGCACGGAAGGATCTACATGATGGCGCAGAGGCTCTTCTACTGCTATCTCAATCTCGAGGATGTCTCAGGCCGCAACCTCTCCGTCACCGGGGAATTCGAGGGCGTCTCCCCGAAGCGCTGGCTTGGGACCAAGATCTGCAGGAAGAGCCTGCTTAAGGATTACACCACCGAGGAGCTGCGCAACGCGGAACAGAGGGCCATCGGCGTCCGTGTGGACAACGGAGGATGGCACTTCTCCTACATGGGAGGAGGCAGGGGAGAGAGCGTGGAGGAGCGCGTGAAGTACAAGGTGAAAAGCGCGGCCCACCAGGAGCTCAACAACCGCCGGGTGCTCTCCGAGATCGGCGCGAACATCCGCAGCAGGAAGGACCTCTTCGGCAGGGACAGCCGTCTCGTCGTCACGAAGATCGACGGGAGCTACCCGCTTTATCTGAGGGAGCATCTTCCGGAGTACGACTACCTCCTCTACCGCGAACCGGGGATATGGGTAAAACTTGCCGACACCGCAAGGCGCGCAGCAATCCGCTTAAGGACTGCGGCAGGCCGCGTGAAGGGCTTTATTCTTAACCGGTAAATGCAAAACTTATGCCTAAAGTATCTGTGTGCATCCCGGCCTACGAGAACCCGGAGGGAGTGGCAAAACTGCTCGACTCGGTGCTCTCGCAGCGCTTTGCGGATTATGAAATCATCATAACGGACGACTCTCAGAGCGGGGCGGTGGAGGAGGCGGCGAAGGCGGCGGCCGGACGGTATTCCTCCGCCGGGAAAGCGCCGCGCTTTCGCTATATCCGCAACGCGAAGCGGCTTGGTGCGGTGCCTAACTGGAACGCGGCGGTTTCTCTTGCCTCGGGGGAGTATGTCAAGCTGATGCACCATGACGACTTCTTCCCGGATGAAAACTGCCTTGGCCGGCTTGCGGCGCTTCTTGACGAAAACCCGGAGGCGGCGATGGCGTTCTCGGGGACGCTGCAGGTTCCGCTTAAGGAGGACGGCAGCCTTAAGGACAGCGGGAAAGGAAACGGCGCGTACTGCCGCGCTGCAGGCGCGGAGGAGCTCGAGCTTATCCGGAAGGACTGGAGAAACCTCTACTGCGGCAACGTCATCGGCTCGCCGAGCGCCGTTCTTGTGCGGAGGAGTTTTGTCCATAAGGCCGGGATAGCCTACGACGAGGAGCTTACCTGGCTTGTGGACATGGATTACTACATGCAGATCATGAGGGCGGGCGGGAAGTTTTCCTGCACGGCGGATCCTCTTGTCGCCATCGGGATGAGCAGCTCCCAGCTCACCGAGCGCTGCATAAACGACGCGGAGCTCAACTTCCGGGAGAGAACACGGATTTTCCGGAAATTCTCTCTTGCGGGATGCCTGCCGGCGGAGGACTGCTTCCTCGGGCAGCTGGCGTATTATCATATCAGTCCGTCCCGCATTCCCGATGACCTCGGCATCGACAATGCCGCGCGGAGGTACCGCGGGGCAGTGAGGAAGGAGAAGAAGGCGGAGGCCGGGAGGCGCCTGGATACGGCATACTATCTTGCGGACAAGGTAAAGAGCAGGCTCGCGGTCCCCGGGAACATCCTTTTTTACGCGGCTTTTGCCGTTGAACTTGCCCTGGTGACCGTGGACAAGAGCGATTTCCGGTTTGACTATATGAGCCAGGTTTACAGGATCACCTTCGTTCTCTTCTTCCTTAAGCTTCTTGTCGTGCCGAGAAAGGCGAAGGAATCCGTATTCCTTTTCCTGTGGCTCCTTTTCGGAACTGCCGTCTGGCGCATCACCGGACGAAACGAGCTTCTGCGCTTTGCCGTGTTCGTGGGGGCGTGCCGGGGAACGGACATACGGAAAACCGCGAAGTTCGCGTTCTTTTTCACGCTCTGCGGAAGTTTTGCCCTTGCTGCGCTTTCCGTCACGGGAATCTACGGGAATGCGAAGCTCGAGCAGGTGTTCCGGGATGCGGCGGAGGTGAGGTACTGCCTTGGACACGGCCATCCCAACGCACTTCACTGCATGGCCGCGATGCTGGTTATTCTGGGACTGTGGCTCTGCGACCGCCGGATGAACCGGATCCATTATGTGCTGGCGCTGCTCCTCAACACCGGGCTGTATCTCCTCACGGATTCCAGGCTCGGGTGGGGAGCGGCGACGCTCGCCCTCCTTATCTCTTACGTGATGCGCGAAGGAAGCCGCGCGAGGGAGGGAAAACTTGTGTACTTCGCGTCGGAGGCGCTGTGCGTCGCTGCGCTTGTCTTCTCCGTGGAGGCGGGGGTGAGAGGAATGAAGAATCCTCTTCTTGCCAGGCTTGATCCCCTGATGAGCGGGCGCGTCTCCTCCCTGTGGGAGAGCTCGTTCCATGAGGGGACGCTGTCCTCATGGAGGCTTTTTGCCCTGCGGGACACGGAAGTGTTCTTTGATCTGGGGTTTGTGCGGCTTATCTACTGGTACGGGATCATTCCCGCCGCGGCCGTGATGATCCTGCTTTTCACCGTCCTGCGCGCGATACGGCGCTCCCACGACGGATCCTCACTCGCCATGCTGACTTCCTGCATGGCCTACACCGCGGTGGAGGCCCACCTGGTGAGCACATTTATCGGACGAAACTTCGTACTTCTCTTAATTGCCGCCTATATTCCCGTGATCCTCCGTGTTTCCGAAAAGGACGGATCTGCGGCGGGCGGGCGGCTGATCGGCGGGACTTCGGGGGAAGCCGTTCCGCAGGAGGCCGGAGGTGAAAGGGTATGACAAACGGCAGAAACAGGGTACTGCAGATCTACGGGATGTGGTTCATCGACATCGTGCTGGTTGCGGTCTCCTATATCATTGCAACGAATATCCGGTTCGGGCAGACCAAGGACTACGGGGATATCCGGCTCCACTATGTGATGCTTGCCCTGCTCCTTCTCTATGCCACGGTCTACAGCTTCTTCATGGACTGGAACCGGGACTTCGTACGCAGAGGATATTACAGGGAACTTGTCGCAGTAGCCAGATACATCCTGGTCCTGCTGATGCTTACCATCATCACGACTTTCCTCTTCAGCTGGGGCTACGCGGTGTCCCGCCTGATGCAGTTCTACTTCACCCTGATCAACTTTACGCTTACCCTGGCCGTTCACTGCGCGGTGAAGGCGGCGGCGAGGCGGGTGCTTTCCGGGGAGCACATGATCTCCAAGGTTCTGGTGATCGCGCAGCCGGAGGAGCTGGAGGAAACCGTTTCCAGGCTGAAGGAGCGGCTGGATGTGAGCTTCACGGTCGTAGGTGCCGTCGCAGCGGACCCGGAGGCAGAGGCAATGCCCGCGGGAGAAGGAGGAGCGGAGCCCGGGAGCGTCGCGGGAGTCCCGTTCTTCGGAGGCATGAAAAACCTGACCTCGAGCCTGACGACCCTGTCCTTCGACGAGGTGTTCATCAATACGCCGGACATCGCCCAGAAGGCGATGAGGGACGTGATCTCCGGCTTCGACGAGATGGGCGTGCTTGTGCACTACAACCTGGAGCTTCCCGACCTCGGGGAGGCGACGAGCAAGGTGGAGAGCTTCGCCGATTATTCCGTCATCACCTATACCCGGTTCCGCTCCAGCTACAAAAGGATGATGATCAAGAGAGTCATCGACATTCTCGGAGGGCTTATCGGTCTCATCCTCACAGGGATCCTGACCCTCTTCATCGCGCCGGCCGTCAAGCTGGATTCCCCCGGACCGGTGTTCTTCTCCCAGATCCGCGTAGGCAAGAACGGCAGGCGGTTCAGAATCTACAAGTTCCGCTCGATGTACCGGGACGCGGAGCAGAGGCTTGCCGAGCTCCAGAAGGACAATGAGATGAGCGGGCTGATGTTCAAGATGGAGAACGATCCGAGGATCACGAAGGTCGGTGCGTTCTTAAGGAAGACAAGCCTGGACGAGTTCCCGCAGTTCCTCAACGTGCTGAAGGGAGACATGAGCCTCGTCGGGACAAGGCCGCCGACGGAGAAGGAGTTTGAGCAGTACAACGAGCATTACCGCCGCAGGATCAGCATGACCCCCGGCCTTACCGGTCTCTGGCAGGTGAGCGGGAGATCCGAGATCACGGACTTCGACGAGGTGGTCAAGCTGGATCTGAAGTATATCGACAACTGGAGCCTCACGCTCGACTTCCGGATACTTCTTCAGACGGTCGGCGTCATGATTACGGGCAAAGGAGCGGAATGAGAATCGTTATGATCGTTCCCCGGCAGGACGTGAAGGGGGGGATTGCCTCGGTGGTGTCAGGCTACTACGACAGCAGCCTGGTAAGAGATCACAAGGTCGTCTTCATCGAGTCCTACCGGGACGGCACAAAACTGCAGAAGCTTGGCAAGGCTCTTCGCTGCTACCGGGAATACTGCCGGGAGCTTATAAGAAACAGGCCGGACCTCGTGCATGTCCACTCCTCCTTCGGCCCCTCCTTCTACCGGAAGCTCCCGATCATTTTCCTCGCCCATATGATGCACATCCCCGTGGTCAACCACATCCACGGATCCGTGCTGGACGAATTCTACACGAATGCTTCCGCAGGGAAGAAACGGCTTGTGAGGAAAGTTTACGGCTGGTGCGGCGCGCTGATCGTGCTCACGGAATACTGGAAGAGCGCCTTATCGTCCATTGTGCCCAAAGAACGCATTTATGTCATTCCCAACTACACCACGGCAAAGAGCAATGTCCCGGATCCCCGGATGAGGGATTCCCGGTCGGTGCTGTTCATGGGAGTAATAACCGAGGCAAAGGGCTGTCTGGAAATGCCGGAAATGATGCGCCTTGTGCGCAGGGAGGTGCCGGATGCCTCGTTTATCATGTGCGGGAGCGGTGAGGAGGACCGCGTGAAGGCGGAGGCCTCCGCTCTTGGGGTCGGGGATGCGTTCCGTTTCCCCGGCTGGGTGCGCGGAGAGGATAAGGACAGGTATTTCCGGGAGAGCGCCGTGTTCATCCTTCCCTCCCACAATGAGGCGATGTCCGTGGCGGTCATGGAGGGAATGAGCTACGGGCTTCCTGTTGTTGCCACCCGGGTGGGCGGTATCCCGGAAATCGTGGAGGACGGGGTGAACGCACGGCTCTTTCCGGCGGGCGATGTCCGCGGGATGGCGGAAGGCGTCATCCGGTATCTTAAGGATCCCGTGCTGAGGGAGCGGGACGGCAGGGAGGGAGTCCGCATCGTCCGCGAGAGGCTCTCCCTGGAGAAGCATGTGGAGCTTCTGGAGAAGGTCTATGAATCCCTGTGATACAATAGGTGTTATTGTTCCGGTCTACAACAATGAGGCCGACCTGGAGCAGTGTGTCGACAGCATACTTGCGCAGACCTGGCCGGCCCTTCATCTCTATCTTGTCGATGACGGCTCCTCGGACGGAAGTGCCGGGATCATCGACGAATATGCCCTGAGGTTCCCCATATCCGGAAGAGGACAGGGGGAGGGATCCGCGGACGGGGACCGGGAGATTCCCCTCCGGGAGGTCACCGCGATCCACAAGGCCAACGAGGGACCGGGACTCACCGCCTTAAGGGGAATCCGGGAGAGCACGGAGGAATATCTCTG
>JAEEGL012555754.1_pt1 | contig 10368 bp, 7 predicted proteins | sample 9134231 | NCBI WGS metagenome assembly JAEEGL01 (sample SAMN16246548, study PRJNA631951) | gut metagenome | biome: gut microbiome; feature: rumen; material: fiber-attached | host: Bos | place: Iran: Karaj | collected 2018-10
CATTCTTTCTATCGAAATAGATCTCAGGCACATAAAAAACAAAAGATCCTTCTCCACTGAATACTAGAGTATCATCAATTAGCTTTGTAAAGCTAGGGAAACTATACTTCAACTTATATCACTTCCATTTCCATTTAAGTAAAGACTTTACTAAGATGTGGAATCTATTAACTTAATAAAATAGGATATAGCAATGAGAGCTATATCCTTTATGTGGTATTTATCTTATTGATTGTTACTGCTTTCATCTTTCTGTTTCAATTCATTAGGAACAATAGCGTCTACACCTTTCATAATGAAATCTGCATCACCATTACCCTTTAATCCATTATGATAAATATCATACATAGCCTTTAGTATTTTTCTTTCCTCCATAGAGATTGAATTACGTCTAATATACTTAGACCCAAGAAATAGTATTTTGTCTAGTAATAGATACTTAATTCCTTCTCCAATGAAGTTTAGTTTCATCTCTTGTTCTTTTAATCTTTCTTCTTGAGAATCAGTAGCTTCTTGTAGACCTTCTACTTTATCCTCTTTTTCTTCTAGCTTATCTTCTTTCTTATTTTTTCTTTCTTGTTTTAATTTCCATTTATCATGTTGATTATTTAAAAAAACAGTAAGACCAGAACTTCCTAAAATAATACCTACAATTGTAACAATAAATTCAAGTGTAGTCATAAGCTTTAACAGCCATCCTTCTATACTAAAACTTTATACAAATAAAATAATTTATTAAATTGTTAAATGCTATTTTAATTAAACTAGATTAAAATAAGTAGATAGTATCTCTACTATCTACTTATTATTTAATTATCTTACAATGACATAATTTAGAGCAAATGGAATAGTTAGAGATCCAATATGACCAATATTCCACAGAGCTGAAGCATTAAAAATAGCAGAATCTGTATAAGTTGTAGAATTAGAATAATCGAACTTACTCATACTGGTTTCATTCATTATATCAGTAAATAGATTCTGGAAAGCCTTACAGAGCTTATAGAATCCCTTAGGATCATATATTTCATAAGAAGTATCAATAGGCTCCATATTAAATATCTTATTATTATCTACAATCTGTACCTTACTGTTATCATTCTTATATAGTACAGTATTCTTCAGATTGCAAAGGATATGGCAGATAACCCTATTCATCTTCTGGATAAAGATCATAAAGTCATTGAACTCCTGATCGTCAATACTAACCATAGTACCAGTCTCAGGGTTATAGGTGATATTTAACTCTCCACCAACTATACTGAAAGGATTATCATCATTTAGAATATCAATATTATCAAAGATATCTAGGAATGTCTTAATAGTAAACTTATTAACTGCAGTTCTACGATTAGAACTAATATTCCTTAGATAGTTATCTAGTACCTTATGGGTCTGAACTTCCATCACTAGTACGTCTTCATTACTGAAAGAAGTAAATCCAATCTCATAACCCTTTACAGTAGTGAAAGAGATTAGCTCTTCAACTAGATCCATCTTATCTTCAAAGTCTTCTTGATCATCAGCAGAGAAGAACTTGATCATATAATGAATGGAGTATTCACTTCCATCAAAATCAAATATATCCTGATCATTAAGAGTATATGTCATTCCAGTGTATAGAGCTTTGTTCTGAATATCTTCAATAGCTCTAGTAAACATTACCTTGATATATTTATTAAGAGCTTCTAGACTTAGAATACCATCATCATATACAGGAATATTCTCAAATTCATCAGTAGAACTCTTAATGTTTACATCAATAGTATTTAGAGTCTTCATTACAACACTAGACAGAAAATCATCAATAGTAGCAGGATCTAGAAGCTTAATAATCTGTCCAACATTGTTAAACTCATTGATATTGTAGTAATTCAGTCTAAATCTAATAATATTATTATCTGTATCAAGAATTGCATTAATAAGAGGCTTAGTATAATCACCATTGTGGCACAGATGATTAACAACCCAAGCATTGAACTTAGATACAAAGTCTTCAATCTTCTCTAGAATTGTAGTAGATGTTCTAGTGAACTCAATAGTCTTTAGAGCTCTAGTATCATCTGTAAACTCAGAGAGGATAGTATAAGTTCCATCAGCATACATATTCACCATAGTAGGAATATAGCTGTTAGGATAAATAGCATGAACATCAACAGGCTTGATATCTGCTTCATCCCAAGAAGAGTATTCACCATTCTTAATGGCTACAATTCTAGAGTTTTTAGCAGTTACAAATAGAGTGCTGTTGATACCTTCAACTTCAAGATCTGTGCTAGCAGGATCTTCATGATGATACATATCACATACATCTCTAATCTGAGATAGATAAATCTTAGTATATACAGTTTCTGTGTCAGTGTCAGATGTAGTATCAAAAGTTAGTAGAACATCAGAGATCATGTTCTCTGGTAGTCTAAGGAATCTATCTTTATCATAAGTATTATTGTAGAAGGATACTTCATCCTCAATATTACAATCATTGGCAATAGGACAACCATCACATCCATTATCACCAAGGTAATACTTATTATACTCAGGATACTTACATTCACCACATTCTCTTACAAACCCACAGTTGGGATTGTAACCAGTAGCAAACTCCTGATCAAGATTAGGAACTTCCAGCATACCTGTTAGAGTTCCCTGTAGACAATCTAGGATATTATCCTTCTTATTATAGCAAACCTTATATTTATTTCCAACAATCAGGGAGACTTCCTTGACTGCCTGATCTAGTTCATTGTCATTGATCATCTTCAGATTGATTACTAAAGCTCTTACCTTCTGAGCACTAATCCCTAGAATCATTAGTCTATAGTCATCTCCTTCTTCAATTGGACTATCATAAGGTGTAATATCTATAGCATTTTGGATATTACTAATAGGGATTCTCTTAATATTAGCATAAACCTTTCTCTCAACATCCTCTTCAGTAAGATATGCCTTTACTTCCACATATCCACTGTCAGGATAGTTGGGATCACATTCAATATGAGTTACTTCTCCTATCATATTCTCATAGGAGATTCCCTCATTATAGTAAGTAAATTTATATACTCTATCTTCAAATATATGAATAGTTCTCTCAACTTGATAAGCTGAGGAACAACAGCTACAAGTAGTCCTGGGATCTGTATCACCATCAGCTTTAAGCTGAAGAATAGTTAGTACAAGATCTGGTTTAATACTTGCCTTAATTAAAGATTTTGCTATATATACATTATTTTCGCTGATTATTGGCATTAAAACTAGCCTCCTTATTGCGGATATAAATTAGTAACTCTTTTATATTACTAATTAGTTCACCGCCAAAAGGAGTCTTAGCCTCTTCTGGATTAGATAATTTGATAATATTTTTCATAGTATAATACATATAAGCAGAATCTTTAAGATTATTAGCATTAAGATTCTCACAAGTCTTAAAGAATAGAATTAAGAACTTTCTTACATCATCTACTCCAAATAAATTATCATTACTCTCATTAAGAATAAATTCTGTAGAATGAAGTACAATATCAAAGAGAGCTCTACCAAATCTTCCAGCTTCACTCATTTTATATAGAGACTTCTCATTCTTATAATTAAACTCATTGAAATACTTAGTATATCTACTCTTATCTTGAATATCTCTTCTAAGAGCTTTTCTAGTTCTACTATCAGTATCAAACTTTTCATACATTGGTTTAAATGTATAAGCATTTTTGAAACTTTCACTAATAGACAATAGTCTATTTTTAGTAAGATCATCAAAAGTATCATTAGTTACTACATTCTTCTCAATATATTCCATATACTGTTTAATATAATCTAGATAGAGATCTTTTGTAGAAGGATTCTCACCTAGAGCATCAAGGAATAGATGATCAATATCAATAGCATTATTTTCTTTTACAGCATTATGACTAAAAATAGCTTTAAGGATAGTCTTAGTAGCATCATTAGGAGTAATCCTCATATATGATGCATACTTTTTAATATCCTTCTTTACTTCATCAGATAGTTTATTATACATTCTATCATCACCAGTAGTGAGATAATCACCATAAGCATTAATGATAGAATTTAGATTCTCTTCATTACTAATATCAGTAATAGATTCTAGATTCTTTTTTACCATATCTACTTCTACCAGTTTTCTAAGATCATCTTTTACATCATGACTGAAAGCATTAACTGATAGATTTGATGCAGTAATTGTAGTAGTCTTATCTTTAATAAGATCATTGATAGTAGTAGGGAGAGGCATACCGTCATCCCCAACCTCTAATAGCTTATCTTCTGGCTCTAGATCAGGATCATTCTCAATATCATCTTTGATTTCTTCATATTCTACATCAATGATATTAGATTCTTTTCTATTTTCTTTTAGAGCATTGACAATTTGATTTAGCTCTTCATCTGTTAGACTAGTCTTCCCCTTGATAATTTCAGTTGAGTCCATGTGTTGTTTCCTCTCTTTGTATATTTTTATTTTATCATTCTACAAAATCAATTTGAATATCATCAGATCCACTGATTTGTCTAAGCTTTAGAATAATCTCTGATAAAATAGGAGACTTCATATCTGTCTTTAAAAGACTTACATAGAAATTATGATAAAAATCTGAATTAGATGAAATCAGAGAATCCATATAATTAGCAACTTGTGTTGGTAAAGAAATTTGGAAGATGGTAGATAAGTCAATATCGAAAGATTCCATTTGTTCTACAATATATCCGACATTGGCATTAATAACAGCCATTCTAATATCCTTATAGATTTTCTTTCCATAGATAGTACTACTATCTTTATTCTTTTTAAAATTAGATAAGTGAAGATTTTCATATAGAGAATTTCTTTCATTATAGATATACTTAGCAAAGAAATCTGTCATATATGGTAAAAAGCTACATACAAAAAACTCATACATCAAATTAGCTGCAGAATATAGATCAATATTCTGATCATTGGTAAATTGTAAATCAAACTGTTGACAAATAAAATCAATAATTTCTTGATAAGTTTCTGATCTTACTCTTGGAATCTCTGTCTTTGATTCAGGAAGATCAGCGTATTTGTTCATGATCAGCTTAAAGTTATTCTCCCAAGCTGATACTACATTGGGAATAGGAATATAAGGATATTCAATGAATCTCCTTTTAATAGCTTCTTCTACAACAGATAGAACAAATTCTGAATTATAGTGAGATAGAATTTCTGATAACTCAGTTTCTGTTATGATATTATATGTATTTGAATTAGAAATGAAATCACTCATAGTATATATTTAATCCTCCATCTATTTTAATATTAGGGATATCTTCTTATTTAATTGTTTTTATAAAAAATAATAGTGATTCTTTTGAGTAGAATCACTATTATTTATTTTATTATAATCTATTATTCTTCATCATCTTCAATATCTGAATCAGATTCTGATGATTGTTTATTAGTTTTACCATATTCATCATTATCATCATCATTATTGGAAGATATAGCATCCATAAGATTACTGTTATTAATACCTGTGATCTTAGTATTATCTTCTACAGCAATTAATGGATTGATTAAACCATCATCATTAAGATCATAAACTTCAGATTCAGAAAGATCTCTAATATACTTCTGAGGTCTTTCCATAAAGAATAGATCCATAAACGATGGTTTATTTTTTCTGAAGGTGAGTGGGTTATAAAGAACCTTAGATACTTTTTGATAAGATATAGATATTGTTACTGATGGATTGTTAGTCAATGCTTTATTCAAGCTGACTAGTTCATATGGTTCATTAGGATATTCCCATTGTGGTCTTTCAAGAATATTATCTATAGCTCTGATCTGGTTATGCATCAATACCTCAAGATGGATACCATTAATAGATAAACCACCTTTGATTACAGTATCAATGATAGCCTGAGCCCAAGAGTGTAGATCATAATTCTTTAGAATAGTATTGTTATTCAATAATCTATTTAGCTGATTAAGAGTTTTAGTAAGACCATTATTCTGAACATTCATCAAGAATAGAGTAATCTCTTTTAACTCTTCAGCTCCAATAGATATTTTGCCATCTACAGGTTCTGCTTTCTTTCTGATAATATTATTTAGATCAGGAGAGATATATAACTTCTCTGCTTTCTCATTAGTGATCAAATAAGTATTACCATTAAGATCCTGCATTTCAAATTCTGTTACATATTCATTATACTGATTAAATGATACTGGAGAATCATCATCTTCATCTTCCATAGCAATATCATCTTCATCAATACCAATATTATCTGGATCTATGAGCATCTTCCACTCTTTTAGTTCCAGCTCTTCAGAGATTGTAATAGTATTACCATCTACTTCAAAGAAGTTCTTAAACTCATCACACCAGTTAAGACTCTCAACTGCAGTTTCTAGAAGATGCTTAGCTGATAGCAAGATCTGAGTTAATACAGAAGATAAAATCTCTGATGCAATTCTTCCTATATTGATAGTATTATTAGTATAAGCCTGATCTCCATAGCATCTATAACAGATTCCTTCTCCTCTAGCTGCAGAAGCACAAGTACAAGGAGATCTGAAATATAGAGTTTTACCAATGAGATCTTTACTAGAATCTGGAGTGAGTAAATACTCAACTCCTCTTTCTGGATTAAGCTTATAGTATCTATTCATATATTTATTGAGGAAAGTTTCATCTGTGATAGTAAGTCTTAGATAATTCTTTGTATCACAGACATAATTAGGATCAGGATGCAAATGTGCATCACCATTATTTAGATTCAATAGTCTGGCAAAGTTACCAGACTCACCTACATTCATCTTAGTAAGAATCTGAGCAACTCTACCAGCAGAGGATTCAATGAAGTAATCAATAGGATCTTCCAGACCACCATTGATAAAACTTCTATTGATAGGTTTAGGTTGTATATTACCTTCACTATTGGGTTTATATCCAATAGCTACTTGATACTCTGTGAACTGTTTCTTATTTACACCTTCACCTGCTCTAAAAGCATCAGTATGACAGTGATCATATCCAAGAACAGCTTTAGAGTCTTTCTTAAACTTCTCAATGATTCTATTAGTTCTCTTAGTAGTCTCTAGCTTATATTCATCTATAGCTAGGTTATTAGACTCTAAGAATCTATAGGTGTGCATAAGATCATCAAACTCAGCATCTTTCTGCATCATGAATACAGTATCTTCATTATTCATTGTATTAGCAAGATACATACTGAAGTTATTGATGTCTTTAAATAGAACCTGTAAGCCATCAATGATATTACAGAGTTCTATATTAGTATACTTTTTCCGATTGGGATCAATAAGATATTTATCTATATATTTCTTAATACTATTCTTAGTAAACTCTTTCTCAAATACAATATGTCCAGGTTGAATATCAGTATCTGAGAATACTAAGATATACCACATGATTAGATTGATATAATAATCTGGAATGGATAGATTTACATTCAGATTATATTTATCAAAATGAATAGTTACCACAGCAGTCTGAATGATCTTTTGTTCTATTCCATCACATAGAATATTATAGATACCATCATAATGCTGCTTCCAAGTGCTTCTATTAATATCCTTTACATTTATAAGAGCTCTTCCAGTAAGTGGAAGATCTTTATAAACATAATAATTCTCATAGTTGAATTTAGATTCTGATGGAATCCTATAATTGGGATTCCTATTTTTATTTGTATTATATATCTTCTGTATAGCAGATTCAAAATAAGCAGGAGATCCTATTTTCACCTGATAGATTACACCTCCATCTTATCATTTTATTAACTTCCTCTTCTATTAGTTTGTTCTAGATCAAGTAAATATTGAAATTAATAAACTTCATCTAGTTTAAAGGCCTCAATCAGTTCTTTCTTATTATGGATCTTACTAAGATCAGGAAGTTGATAGATCCAATCCATCAACTTATTTTCAAAGAGGTCTCTCTTTACTTCATCAGAAAACAATTTCTTAACTTCCTGTACTTGTTTATATTTGTCTTCATAACTACACTCAGGATCATTAATACAAGTCCCAGTCATACTATCAATAATCTTATCTCTATAGTAGATAGAATCTACTACTGTATTTTCATACATATAATCAAATCTAACTTCTGCATCCCAATCTTCTGGAGCCCAGATTAATCCTTGCCTAGTAGTGATATAATCAGATTTAAAGAGACTATATTTTTTATTAAATTCATAAGTAAAGAAGTCTTTATCTTCTTCAGTCTCAGGGGAGAAAGCTTCTAAGCAAATCCTATTCCAATTAAAAGCTATATATGGGAATGAATCTTCTATACTATTATTCTTAATTGCATCTTCTTCAGGTTCTATAAATGAAGAATTTAAATGCCCCTCACAACAGAACTGGGTAAAATATCCTTTAGAATTTAGATATCTAATAGGATCAATCATATACTTATCAATCTCAAACATATCAGACACTTCACCATTTCTATCACAGTAAGGACACCGGATATTTACAGTACTATCTATATTAGAATATACTTTAACATTATCAGGATCATATAGAGGTTCATCTCCATAAACTTCTCTGATATAATCAAAGATAATAGAAGCATTATAATGACCAGCAATTACTTTAAAGCAATTATCACACATAAAGTATTTAATCGTATCTTTTGCAAGAGTGTAAGTTTTTGGATTGTAATCCATACTATTAAACAACTCCTTTCTATTAGATCTATAATATATATCTATCTAAAAATTTTAGATAGATATTTAAAAATATTTTTAAATTATATATTATATATATGACATAATGAGAAGGAAAACTCATCAAACCAGAAAGGGGAATACCCACCATGGCAAGAACTAAGAACATCAGCGAGGTCAGCACCGCAGAAGAGGCTCTGTACGAGAAATCCATGGCTCTCGATGACAGCCAGTTCATCGAGCAGTATGGAGATCCTGATTTCACCAAGAGCTTTGAGCTCTTTAAGGTGGAATCGCTAAGCAAAAAGATCAAGGACCAGATCATCAACAGTGACAATCCTCCCTCCAGGCAGGAGATCAAGACTCTGGTTGATCTTTTCTACCAGATGCAGGACTTCCGTAAAGCCCTGAGGGAACAGATTCGTTCTATCGAATCTGATAAGACCAAGACCACCTCAACTGTCATCCTCGACTATTTCCTGAAGAGCGTGACTGTCATCGAGGTCAACTGCCAGAAGGTTCTGCATCTCATCTGCATGAAGTCTGAAGTTGGCCGCTGGCTCCTGCAGATCAAAGGCATCGGCCCTGTCCTGGCAGCTGGCTGTCTGGCATACTTCGATGTCGAAGGCAAGCAGTATGCTACTCAGTTCATCAGCTATGCTGGGCTGAATGACAACAATCGTCCCTGGATCGGTAAGGTGGGTGCAGAGGCTATCATGAAGGAAATTTCCTCTGATACTTATCTTGATGATGATCAGGCAGGTAGGTATTCCATCGCTACTAAGTGGCCCCTCAACTATCTCCGTCAGGCTGCATATGTTGAGGGTAAGGGATGGAAGCGTGATCAGATGATCAAGGCTGCCTCCAAGATCCCCTACAACAAAGGACTGAAGGTTCTCATGTGGAAGATCGGCAAATCTTTCATCTGGGTTCAGAATAAGCCTGAGAGTGTCTATGGGCATCTCTTTGCTGAAAGGAAAGCTTTGGAGTTGTTCAAGAACGAGAACAATGAATATGCTGACCAGGCTGCCAATATCCTGCAGACCAAGAAGTTCAAGAAGGATACTATTGCCTATCAGGAGTATTCCAATGGCAAGCTCCCGCAGGCCCATATCGTTGCTCGTGCAATGAGAAGGGCTGAGAAGATCTTCATCGTGCATCTCTTCGAGGAGATGTATCGTGTTCATCACAAGGATGATCCCAATGGGAACATTCCTCCTCGCTACTATATCCTGGAGCACTCCAATGGTGTTCATAATAAAGAGATTGCTCCTGAGGTGCCCTACACCTGCTAATTAACTTTATAAAGTGATTCAATACATGAGATAAACCTTGTATTCCATATGGAAAAGAAAGAATCAACACATCAATAAATATTACCATCTAAAAATGAATCATCATATGTCTATAAATATTAATACAACGAATTGAATCACACTCATTGACTAATATTATAATAATGAAATGAATCATCGTTAAGAAAAAAAATATTATCGTAAGGAATTGAATCATTAAAAGTGAATACATTAATAAGTGGCAATGAATCATTGAATTAAAATAAACTTAACTATATAAAATGAATCATTGATTGAAATAAACTTAGCGATATCGAATGAATCAAGATAAAAGATAATATTAATATGGGCAAATGAATCATTGAATCGAATAAACTTAGCTTGATAGAATGAATCA
>JAEEGL013687474.1_pt1 | contig 10368 bp, 5 predicted proteins | sample 9134231 | NCBI WGS metagenome assembly JAEEGL01 (sample SAMN16246548, study PRJNA631951) | gut metagenome | biome: gut microbiome; feature: rumen; material: fiber-attached | host: Bos | place: Iran: Karaj | collected 2018-10
CGGTCTCGACGTGTATTCCGCTGTTTCGCAAAAGCGCCGTAAAATATTCATAAAGCGGCTTCGCCTGTTCGGGCGGGGCCGCGTCAATATACGAAGGCCTGTTGCCCTTCCTCACGTCCGCGTACAGCGTGAACTGGCTGACAACGAGCATCGACGGTACTTCGGTCAATTCGTTTTCCTCTCCCCCCGCGCCTCTGCAGCTGTCAATAAGGCTCAGGTTCATCACGCCGTTTTCGTCGTCGCATATGCGAAGGGCGCAAAGTTTTTTAGCGATCAGCTCTGCCTCTGCCCGCCCGTCATCTCTGCTTATGCCCAGAAGCACCATAAAGCCTCGCCCGATGCTCCCGGTAATACTATCATCAACTGTAACTTTAGCACGCAAAGCCCGCTGAACAACCGCTCTCATAACCCTGATTCCTTAACTTCTTCGAAGCCTGATAATAATGGAAAATTGAAAATGATAAATGGCAAATTGATGTATCGCCTGCGGCGATGATTTACTTCATCTTCCTTTTTGCTCTTCAGCGAAGCCGAGTGAATGGCTAAGAATTTTGTTTGACCGAACTGCGAACCGATTCCGGGGTTCGCAGTAGACCCAAAATTCGTGCCATCACTCGGTTCGCCCATTTGCAACTTTCCACTTACAACTTGCCACTTGCCACTAATTCGCCTTCCTGCTCACATCCACCACGTTTTCGATACGCCTTATCCGCTTCACCAGCTTTTCAAGCTCCTCGCGCGACGTGATCTCAACGGTAAGATCCACCAGCTCGTAATTGTCCCTCGTCTTGCGCGCATTGATCGCCTGCATCGAAAGATTACAATCAGCGACCGTCTTCACAATATCCATAAACAGCGACTGGCTGTCGACCGCCTTGACCCCGATCTGGACAACGTACGAGCTGCGGCTCTTATCAGCCCAGCGCACGTCGATCATGCGATTATCCCCTTCGGACAACGACACGATATTCGGGCAGTCAGTTCTGTGTACCGATACGCCTCTGCCGCGCGTAACGTACCCTACGATCGAATCGCCGGGCACCGGATTGCAGCAGCGCGAAAGACGCACGAGGCAGTTATCGAGGCCCTTGACAATGACACCGCCGTTGTTCGCCGCGTAGTTCTCAGCCTGTCTCTCCTGCTCGCTGTCACGCTTCGCCGCCTCGGCTTTCTTCTGCAGCGCCGCTTCGTCTTCCTTCTCGTTCTGCTCCTTCTGGTACTCACTGTACAGGCTTCCCACGAACTTCTGCGCAGAAACGTCGCCGAAACCGATGACGTTGTACATATCGTCCATCGACGAGAAATGATGGCGCTGAAGGTGCGGCTGGATCCATTCGTCGCGCATAAGCTGCGTATTCGAACAGCCGAGCCTGCGGATCTCGCGCTCTACGGCATCCTTCCCGCGCTCGATATTTTCATCGCGGCGCTCTTTCTTAAACCACTGCTTTATCTTGCTCTTCGCTTCGGAACTTTTAACTATATTCAGCCAGTCGCGCGAAGGGCCGCGCCCGGGAGCGGCGGAGGTGATGATCTCAACGAAATCGCCCGTCTTAAGCTTATAGTTAAGCGGCTTGATCTCGCCGTTGACCTTTGCGCCCGTCATACGGTTTCCGATAGCGCTGTGGATCGAATACGCAAAATCGATAGGCGTGGAGCCGGTCGGAAAAACCTTGACCTCCCCTTTTGGCGTAAACACGAACACCTCGTCGGTGAACAGGTCCATCTTAAACGTTTCGGCAAACTCGCTCGCGTCGTCAATATCCTTCTGATTATCCAGAAGATTCCTTACCCACTCGAGCTTAAGGTCGATATCCGTCGCCTTATAGTCCATATCCTCCTTATACTTCCAGTGCGCGGCAATTCCGTTTTCCGCCACTCTGTGCATCTCCCACGTCCTTATCTGCGCCTCGAACGGTCTCCCCTTCGGGCCGATCAGAGTCGTGTGGAGCGACTGGTACATATTAGGTTTAGGCATGGCAATGTAATCTTTAAAACGCCCCGGAATAGGCTTGTAGAGCTCGTGGATGATACCCAGGACCGTATAGCACTCCTGCACCGTATTCACGATCACGCGTATCGCCAGCAGGTCGTATATCTGCTCGAGCGTCTTATTCTGTTTTATCATCTTGCGGTGGATGCTGTAGAGGTGCTTCGGCCTGCCGTCCAGCTTCGCGGTGATCCCCGCTTCCTCCAGCTTCACTTTAAGTTCCGCCAGCACGTCGCTGATATATTTCTCCTGCTCTTCGCGCTTCTGATTGATCTGCCTCTCGAGACTGTTATACGCCTCGGGCTCAAGATATTTGAAGCACAGGTCCTCGAGTTCCCACTTGATCTTCGTCATACCAAGCCGGTGAGCGAGCGGCGTGTAGATCTCGAGCGTTTCGCGTGCTTTAGTGATCTGAGAATCCGTGTTCACGTACTGAAGCGTACGCATATTGTGCAGCCGGTCGACCAGTTTGATAACTATTACGCGTATGTCCGACGCCATCGAAAGGAACATTTTGCGCAGGTTTTCGGCCTGCAGTTCCTCTTTCGTGGTCATCGGTATATGTTTCAATTTCGTGACGCCGTCGACAAGGTACGCTATGTCCGATCCGAACTGTTCGGCGATCGTGTCCAGCGTTACGTCGGTATCCTCCACCGTGTCGTGCAGCATGCCGGCAATGACGGTCGCGAGGTCCATATCCATGTCGGCGAGCATCGTTGCCACCGCTACGGGATGGACAACGAACGGTTCTCCCGATTTGCGTTTCTGCCCGTTATGTGCAGATTGAGCCAGAGCATACGCCTTATCCAGCAAAAGCGTATCCGCATGCGGATTATGCTTCAGCACCTTTTCCTTCAGCTTCTCATATTCTTCTTCCATGGATATCGACTCACATCCTCCGGCGGCGGAAACATCCGGCCGCCCCGCGCCTATAGCGCCCCGGGCTGAGTCGGAGATCAGCTTTCCGCTTCGATCCTCAGTGCTCTGTATTTAGCGGACGATTCGAGTTCGACCTTCGTAACGGCGGTATCGAGAGAAAAACCCGTTTTGGAAAGGCGCTTTAAAAGCCCGAGCTCCGTGAATATATCCACACAGCATCTGAGACGGTACCACGAACAATTATATCCCGACGCACACAGCTTCACTTTCAGCGCTATCAGGTCGTTGAACGAGAAGCTCTCGGGCAGCTTCGTGATGCCTTTATATACAACCCTGAGGAAAGCCGCGTCTATCGCGAAACTTTCGAAGGTTATATACGGATTATTATACATATATGTGAGCGTTTTTTCAATATCAAGGTCAAAATCGTGCAGGTCGGTTATGTGCAGCGTCAGCTGGTCCGGGTGGAGGGAATCGCGCCTGGGCGTACACAGGACGGAGACGCGCCTCAGGTGGGAAACGGTCTCGAAAAGATTGCCCGCGCGGAACATGACGCCTTCGAGGCGTACGGTCGCGCCGCCCGGGGCCGTGCCGGAAAATACGAGGCGGAGATGGGCGTTGTCGCCGCCGAAACGCGAGCAGCCCGAAAGAGTTAGACCGGTAAGCGCGATGAGAGGCGCTCTGTTGCCCTCGCCGAACGGTTCGAACGCGTTGATCATGTCGGCAAAGTCCAGACCGACCATTGCCCCCGGAATGACCGCGTCGGCAACGTATTCCGGTGCGAACACGCTTTTTGCTTCGTCGAGCGTCTTCAGGTGCGCGTTTACGGCGTCAATAAACGGCCTCAGTTTCGATCTGCGTATCGATATTCCCGCCGCCCGCACGTGGCCCCCAAAGCGCTCTAAATACTCCGAGCACTCCGACAGCGCGCTGTGTATGTCGATCGATTCCACCGACCTTCCGGACCCTTTATAGACCGGATCGTCACCGTCTTCGGAGAGCGTCAATACGATCGCGGGCCTGTTGAATTTTTCCGCGAGCCTCGAGGCGACGATCCCCAGCACGCCCTGGTGCCAGTCCTCGCCAACGCAGACAACGATCCTGTCGTTATCCCCGGTGAGCATCTTTTCGCCCGTAAGCGCGTCGTTGTATATCTCCTGCTCGATATTTTTCCGGACGTTATTGTCCCTGATAAGCTGCGCAGCGGCTTCTTCCGCGTCGAAAGGCGTTTCTGCAAGCAGCAGCGCGATCGCCTTCTCGGCCGAACCGAGCCTTCCCGCCGCATTGATCTTCGGGACGACTTTAAACGCTATGTCCGTGGAGGTTAATGACGTGTCGGCGTATATTCCGGACGCTTCTAAAAGCGCCTTAATTCCGTTTGAAAAAGCCGGTCCGGACTCCTCCGTACCGCTCATACCGTTTTCGCAGTACCGCGCCTGTCCGCCCTGGCGGAATGCAGAAGACCTCCGGTTCAGTTTAAGCCTCCTCATGGCATCAAGACCGAGCCTCACGTAAACGCGGTTATTGCCCGTAAGCGGCACGCTGTCACCCACCGTCGCAACGGCCGTACACATAAGATATCCGGTAAGTTCTTCGCGCTCGATCCCGATCTCTTCGGCGATCCGCCTTATAAGTGTAAATGCCACGCCTGCGCCGCATTCATCGCGGAACGGGAAAAAGCTTTCTTCGAGATGCGGGTCAACGACGACCGCGGCTTCCGGCAGCGCGCCGGTGCTCAGGTGGTGGTCGGTAATGATCATCGTTATCCCCAGCTCCTTCGCCCTCGCCGCCGCCTCAAACGCCGTGATGCCGTTGTCAACGGTGATGATCATCCCTGTCCCCTGTTCGCAGATGCGGTCAACGGCTTCGGACGTGATCCCGTACCCTTCTCCGAATCTGTCGGGTATCAGGTAGTCCGCGTCCGCTTCGAGATAGTTTACGAGAAAGTGGTAAAGGATCGCCGCGGCGCAGATACCGTCGCAGTCGTAATCGCCGAAAATGGTTATTTTCACTCCGTCGGATACGGCGTCAAGGATAAGTTCCGCGGCGGATTCGAGCGACGGATCTTCGGGCACGGGCGGAAGCGCCGAAGGCGCGAAAAATGCGTTGACGTCAGCCGCGTCAATATTTCTGGCGCGCAGCAGTGCCGCTTCCGTTTTGGCAATCACGCTCTGCGGATCGTTGCCCCTTATTATATTTGCCGGATCTGCCACCCACCGTTTTTCAAACATGACCTTTACGCCACCCCGCCGCCTTTAAAATCAAATACAAAAGTCGTTTCTCCGCCCGGAACGCTGCTCACGGAAACGCCCACGCCGTGCCTGAGCGCGATCTGCCGGGCAATCGACAGCCCGAGCCCCGTGCCGTTTTTATTGTCCTCGCTGCGCGACCGGTAGAAACGTTCAAATACGTACGGAAGTTCCTCGGCCGTTATCCCCCTGCCCGTATTCGTCACTTCGACGCTGCCCTCGCGCAGGGAGACAGTGACCGGATGCGAAACGTCATCCGTAAATTTCACTGCATTGTCCAGCACGATCAGGAGCATCTGCCGCACGCGGTCGTAATCGCCCTTGAACATATATTCCGCAGCATCGTACTCGTAATTTACCTGCAGCCCTTTTGCGTCCGCTACTCTCCTTGCACTCCTCACGGCGTCCGAAATGCAGTCGCAGAGGTTGAATTCGCTGATGTTCATCGAGAAATCCGGGTTCTGGAGGCGCGACAGATCGAGCAGGTCGTTGACCATACGCTGCATATATTTGCTTTCCTTCAGCATCTCGCCGTGGTACTGCTTTATCAGCTCCGGATCTTTCACGACGCCGTCGCAGAGCGCTTCGAGCGAGCCGCGCATCACCGTGACGGGCGTTCTGAGTTCGTGCGAGATGTTGGCAATAAATCCCTGCCGCAGGTTTTGCAGTTTTTCGCTTTCTTCGTTCGCCGCCTGCAGCTTCGCGCCCATGTCGTCAATAGTTTCCGCAAGTTTTCCTATTTCGTCGTTCCGCGTGACTTCCGTGCGCGCCGAATAGTCCCCTTCCGCGATCATTGCCGCCGTGTCGTTGATCTTCACGAGCGGTTTTGAGAAGCGTTTGGACAATATCACCGACGCGATTATTCCGAATGCGAGCGCAGCCACGAGGCTTATCGCCATTGTGATCAGGCCGCTTTTCATGCCTTCAAATATGCCTTCCGACGGCGCGTGAATGATTACCGCCCCCATTACCGTTCCGTCCTTCCGGAGTATCGGCTCGCCTACGGAAATCGTGCCTTCGTCGAATAGAGAACCGAACGACTTTGTTTCAGCTCTGTAGCCTTCGAACACTGTCTCGATGAATTTTTTGTTGTTTTCCGGCAGGTTTTCGTATTCGGTATCGGTATAGCTGTCGTTTCTCATCATGAGCAGCATGTCGTACGATTCGCCGCTTTCGTCAGGGGCAATAAGCCACACGCCTGCGTTCGTCAGGCGCGATATCAATCTGGAAAGTACGTCAACGGTCAACCGCACTTCGCCTCCGGGCCGGAACATTTCATCTCCGTCGCCCTCGGCGCCAGGACGTTCAGTGCCTTGGAATTCGCCGGAACCGTCGCCCGTGAAATATTGTCCGTCACCCTGCCCGTGCCAGGACCCCGAATTTTTTCTATCCCCCAGCGTAAACGAGCCGCGTGCGAGCGACATCGACCGTATCATCTCTCCGATCCCGGCGGCAACGCTTCTGAGGTTCGCTTCGTACGCCCTTTTGGAGTTGCGGTAAAGCAGCACTGAGAACACCGTCCCGAGCAGTACCACGAATATGAGGAGCGCGGCCGTAAAGCTTACCGCGAGCCTTTTTGCTATGCCGAATTTTACGCGGTTCTTCATTTCGCCACGTCTTTCTGCTTCGCCTTACCGTCACCGCTTTCTGCGCCTTCCGGTTTTTCCGCGAACTTATATCCGACGCCCCACAGCGTCTCGATCTCCCAGCCCTCGTGAGGAAATTCCTCCAGCTTCGCGCGCAGGCGCTTTATGTGTGAATCCACCGTCCGGCTGTCGCCGTAGTAATCGTAGCCCCAGATCTTATCGAGCAGCGAATCGCGCGAGAAGACCTTATTCTTATTCTGTGCAAGCAGCCACAGTATCTCGATCTCTTTTTTGGTAAGTTTTACGACGTGGCCCCCTACTTCAACGACGTACGTTTCAAGGTTTATGCGGAGGTTTCCGCACGTAAACAGATTCTCCTGCGGGGCGCTGATATTAATGCGCCTCATGATCGCCCTCACGCGCGCCATAACTTCCGCATTCGAAAAAGGCTTCACGATATAGTCATCCGCTCCGATGTCAAGGCCCATTATCTTCTCGAAATCTTCGCCTCTGGCCGTGATCATAATGATCGGCACCGACGATTCTTTGCGGATCTCGCGGCAGACCTGGAACCCGTCCCTGCCCGGCATCATCACATCGAGGAGGACAATATCCGGCTTGGCTTTTTTGTACAGTTCGAGGGCCTTCACTCCGTCGTAGGCAATAATAACGTCGTACCCTTCGTTTCTGGCATATTGTTCGAGCACAGAAGTGATCTGTCTGTTGTCGTCGGCAATCAGCATTTTGTATTCTGACATTTTTGAAATCCTCCAAATTCTCTTCCGTTTCTATTGTACCACATCCGCGGCCAATTTGGAACAGCGCGTTTTGTTTACGTTTTTTATTTTACAATACTTCGTGAGTGAAGGTGTGTCAAAAAAATGGCAGGGTGCAGAGTTAAGGGTTAAGAGTTCAGAGTTAAGGGTTCAGAGTTAAGAGTTAAGGGTTAAGAGTTAAGGGTTCAGAGTATCGCCAAAGGCGATAATTTGAAATAAATACTCAATTTGCCATTTGCAATTTCCAATTTGCTATTTACCATTTGCCATTTTCAATTATGATCCTGGTTCGCATTTAGTTTTTTGCTATTTGCTAGAGAAATGCCGCAATTTTGGAAAAGCAACGCCGCTTTTTGTCGAATTTTGTCGAATTATGTCGATATTTTCTTCTTTCTTTTCTTCGAAAAAAAGGTACAATCATCGGGCACGCCGGTACTCGGGATGCTTCGGTATCCCTTGCGGTGGCGGTTCCCTCAGGCAGTCGATTATTTGATTGCTGAGAGGGTCGGTCTTTTTTGATATCCCTCTCAATCTGGAAGGATGGGAGGTGGGACGATATGGTAACACATACTGAGCTTTATGCCCTGATCTCGATACTCATATCGCTGATCAGTCTCGCTGTTTACGTCTTTAGAGGCAGAAAACGGCATAAAAAAAGACTAATCGCCTGTACCGATGGCTACGTGTCTGGCGATTAGTCTGAACCAAAGCCTGAGGGAACCGCTTATCGGCGTGCCTCTTTACGTCTATAATTCTACCACACGTTTGAACATCCGTCAATGAAAAAAAGCGACCGAATGATGGCACGATATCGGGTTAAGAGTTAAGAGTTCGGAGTTCAGAGTAAGAGTTCGAAGTTAAGAGTTCAGAGTTCGGAGGCAAGAGTTCAGAGTTCGGAGGTAAGGCAGAGCGAATGCCGGATGCTGCAGTGTGAATTGCTAGTTTATACGGCCGCATTCCGCTTTTTTCCTATTTGCGGCCGTATCAATTACGGCCGCAGCTCTGTCTTTTTTCAATTGCGGCCGTATCGGTGAGGAAGGTATACGGCCGCATTCCGCCTTTTTCCCTTTTGCGGCCGAATAAATGAGCGAAGCGCACGGCCGCAGCTCTGTCTTTTTTCATTTGCGGCCGTATCGGTAAGGTGGGTCGCACGGCCGCATTCCGCCTTTTATCTTTTTGCGGCCGTATAAATGAGCAAAATGTACGGCCGCAACTCTGTCTTTTTTCAATTGCGGCCGTATTGGCGAGGAAGGTGGCACGGCCGCATTTCGCCTTTTTCCCATTTGCGGCCGTGCAAATGAGCAATTCCCGCCGGGAGACTGCGCCGGGCTGGCACACAAAACCCAAATTTACTGAATTATGTGCCAGAACCGCCCGTTGTCAGTTCCTCGTTGCTCGTTACTCGTTCTCCGCTTCTCCTCTGAACCCTGAACTCTTAACTCTTAACCCTCAACCCTGAACTCTTAACCCTGAACTCTGAACTCTTAACCCTTAACCCTCAACTCCGAACCCTGAACCCTGAACTCAATCTGCTTATCATTAACCTATCGTTCATTTGCTATTCACTACGATTCGATGTATAATACCGCCATAAAACAATTTCCACCAACCACAAGGAGATGTAAACATGCGAAGGACCGCAATCAGAGAATTATTCGAAAGCTACAAAAAAGAAGACACAGGCCTCAGCGGCAGACAGGTGACCGTATGCGGATGGGCACGCACAGTACGCGCGTCAAACGCCATAGGATTCATCGAACTCAACGACGGCAGCTACTTCACGTCGCTGCAGGTAGTATTTGAAAACGCAAAGCTTGAAAATTATTCGGAGATCGCGGCACTGAACGTAGGATCGGCAGTATGCGTAGAAGGCGAAATAATTGTCACCCCGAACATGAAACAGCCGTTTGAACTGCACGCCGCAAAAATTGACGTCGAAGGCGCATCGACTCCCGATTACCCGCTTCAGAAGAAAAAGCACTCGCTCGAATACCTCAGAACGATTGCCCATCTTCGCCCGCGCACGAACACGTTCTCCGCAGCGTTCCGCATCCGCAGCGCCGCAGCATATTCAATCCATAAATTCTTCCAGGAGCGCGGCTTCGTTTACGCACACACGCCGATCATTTCGTGTTCAGACGCAGAAGGTGCAGGCGAAATGTTCCAGGTAACGACGCTCGATCCTGTTGACATCGCGAAAAGCGGCAAGGCGCCCGATTATGCGGAGGATTTCTTCGGTAAAAAAGCGTACCTCACCGTCTCCGGCCAGCTTCAGGGCGAGGCGATGGCAATGGCTTTCGGCTCTATCTACACTTTCGGTCCGACGTTCCGCGCAGAGCGTTCGTACACGCAGCGCCACGCCGCCGAATTCTGGATGATCGAACCCGAGATCGCGTTTGCAGACCTGCAGGACGATATGGAGCTTGCGGAGGCAATGATGAAAGCGGTGCTGGGCGACATCCTTGACGGCTACATGCCCGAACTCGAATTCCTGAACAGATTTTACGACAACGGCCTCATCGAGCGCCTGCGTTTCGTTAAAGATTCGCCTTTTGCGCACGTCACGTACACCGAGGCGATAAACATTCTGGAGAAGGCCAACGACCGCTTCGAATATAAAGTTTACTGGGGCTGCGACCTGCAGACCGAGCACGAGCGCTACCTCACCGAAGAAGTGTTCAAACGCCCGTTGTTCGTCACCGACTACCCCAAGGAGATCAAGGCGTTCTACATGCGCCTGAACGACGACGGAAAGACCGTGGCGGCAATGGACTGCCTTGTCCCCGGCATAGGCGAGATCATCGGCGGAAGCCAGCGCGAGGAGCGCCTCGACGTACTGGAGGCAAGGATCAACGAGCGCGGCCTTGACCCTGCGTCCTACGACTGGTACA
>JAEEGL013737473.1_pt1 | contig 10368 bp, 11 predicted proteins | sample 9134231 | NCBI WGS metagenome assembly JAEEGL01 (sample SAMN16246548, study PRJNA631951) | gut metagenome | biome: gut microbiome; feature: rumen; material: fiber-attached | host: Bos | place: Iran: Karaj | collected 2018-10
GACCTCGGCGGAGGCGGTATGGACCTCGGCGGAGGCGGTATGGATCTCGGCGGAGGCGGTATGGATCTCGGCGGAGGCGGTATGGATCTCGGCGGTGGAGAAGCCCCTCCGGAACCCGAGCCAGCGCCGGCGCCAGAAGGATAAAAAATAAAAAGGCACTTACTTAATCGTAAGTGCTTTTTTCGTATATAATTTAAAATAATATTTTATTTTTATGGTTACAACAGTAACATCTGAGGAATTCAAAAATATTATAGGTAATTCCGACAGTTTAATCGTCGCTGATTTTAGCGCAAGTTGGTGTATTCCGTGCAGAAGCTTAAAAACGACTATGGAAGAGCTTTCGGAAACATATAAAGAATTCAAATTCATAAACTGTGATGCAGAAGAATGTTCTGATTTGACGGAAGAGTATTTTATAATGAACGTGCCTACGGTAATCCTTTTTAAAGACGGTAAAATTATCGACAGATTTACCGGTGCGATGTCCAAACCGAAAATCATAGAAAAATTGGAATCGTTACAATAATCATGAAATACAGCGTAGATATCATAACGTTCTGCTATAATGAAATGACTATCTTGAAATGGGTGGTCGATTACTGGAAACTTATAGCAAGGCATGTATATGTATTCGACAACGGTTCTACCGACGGTTCAAAGGAATTTCTGGGCAATTTTGATTTCGTTACCGTGATAGATATAAGCGGTTTGACGAAAAATAAATTGGATGACGGATTGCATATATGGTTAAAGAATAATATGTTTAAATTACTGGATTCTGACTTTTCCATAATGTGCGATATGGATGAGTGTTTTTACTTTAACGATATTGAAAATACACTTACCGATTTAAGAAAAAAAAACAGTTATAAAGGATTACGGCCGATATACTGTGATATGGTATGTACGGAAACTCCTAAATACAGGGAAAACACTCTATTTCACGAATATAACGAATTGTGCCGTCCCGGCAATTCAAAATGCCTGCTTTTGGATAATTCGAAAGTGACAGAAGTAAACTACCTTCCTGGCGCGCATACATTGACAGGACTGACAAATAACGAAATATGGAATTGCACCGATACATATTGTTTTCATATAAGGTATCTTTCTCCTGAATATATGTTAGAGCGGCTGCATATTTCCGATAACAGATTATCGCAGGAAAACCTTATTCATGGATGGGGCATACATTACCGGTATAGCGATGATCTTACTTTACGTGATTACTATAAATTTTTAAACGAAAGCGTAAGGTGGAAAAACATCAATTACATAAATTATATAAAAAATTAAGGGTTCGCGTTGCAAACCCTTAATTTTTTAATTCATTTATACAAAACTTATTTCTTACCTGTACTGTTGGTCATCGTTTGCCATTCACCGGAACAGCATGTGAATCCCGGTGTAAATCCCGGATAGAGGTTTCCGCCGGATGTGAATTTTTGTCCCTTCTCCGCGTCCTCAAACGCCTTGAGAATATTGCCGTATGAACCTCCGGCGTCTGGATTGAGATTGCCTTGCGGAATAAGTACCGGTGCCCCTACATTCATGGGGGTCATGTGATTCTTGTCTGCCATATCAATGTTTTCTTTTTATATTTATTATTTTTTCATATATTTTTAATATATTATTAATTTACAGTAACATGAGCCCAAGCAAACGTATGATCGAACTGGCGGCTTTGCTGAATGCATATAACTACCAGTATTATGTCCTGAATAAACCAACGGTATCGGATTATGAATTCGATATGATGCTTAAGGAATTGGAAACCCTTGAAAAGCAAGAGGGTATTGTTCTTCCTACGTCACCTACTCAACGTATCGGTTCCGACCTTGAAAACGGATTCAAAGAAGTCCGTCGTGAGAAAGTCATGGGATCTATCGCGAACTGCTACGATAAAGATGAGCTGCTGAAATGGATGCAAAGCGTGGCGCCAGCAGGTACCATGTTTACTGTAGGCCCGAAATACGACGGTACGTCCTGTTCGCTCATTTATAAAAAAGGCGTATTGACACAAGCGTCTACCCGCGGAAACGGATATGTCGGCAGTGACATTACCGAAAACGCCCGTACGATTAAAAGCATTCCTTTGTCCATCCCGATGAGCGATTACGATTGTGAGATACGAGGCGAAATCCTGATGCCGAAATCGTCTTTCCAGAAACTGAACAAAGAAAGAATCGAACAGGGTCTTGAACCTTTCGCCAATGAACGTAACGCCGCCGCAGGTTCGATTAAGCAGCAGAGTTCTAAGATTGCTGCAGAGCGCGGACTTATTTTCAGGCCGTTTGCCGTGGATTGCCCTGAAGCGTATTTTACAGGTCAGTCTGAAATGACGAGATTCGCAGAAGGTATGGGCTTTACCGTCGACATTCCGGATTTCAATTCATCAAATCCGCAGGAAATCATCGATTATCTTGGAGAGTTCGAGCAAAAGTACCTTAAGAATATGGACTACTGTATGGACGGTGTCGTAATCAAGGTGAATGATTTGCGTCTGCAGAACGAACTTGGGTATTCTCAAAAGGTTCCGTACTGGGCCAAGGCATTCAAGTTCAAGCAGGAGTCCGCCTCCACGAAAATCCTCGATATCGACTGGCAAATTGGACGTACCGGTAAACTCACGCCTGTTGGTATACTTGAACCTGTACAGGTTGACGGTTCGATGATTTCCAATGTGACATTGAACAATATTGATTTCATTACTGATATGGATATCAGGCGTGATTCGTATGTGTTTATTGAAAAAGGCGGTGCGGTTATACCAAAGGTGACGGGAATTGACTATGAACGCCATATACTCGAGAACAAGGATTTCGAACAGTGCGTGAAATTCAGCGAGCCCGAAATCTGTCCGTGCTGCGGATCAAAGCTCGAGAAGAAGGTTAACCAGGACGGTCAGGAAGGCGCGCATATCTATTGCACGAATGAAGCTTGCTGCGACCGCGTTCTGGCTAAGCTGTCGTATTTTGTAGGTAAAGACTGCATGGATATCGACGGGTTGTCGATAAAGACCTTAGAGAAGATGTATGACAGCCTGAATCTGAGAAATTGGTATGACTTGTACAAATACACCCTTGACGACTTGCTTGCCATTGGTATTGGCAAGAACGCGGAAAAGATTTACGACAATATACAGAAGTCGAAATCGATGCCTGCTGACAGGGTTTTGACGGCATTGGGTATCCCTATGGTTGGCAAGGTCGCATCTAAGGCATTGCTTGAGGATTTCGGCAGTATTCGTGACATTTACACAGATATCACGGAATATCACGGTGACAAACTTTACAGCGACAAGCCTATCGGCAACGCCGCCATGGAGGAATTGTGCGCGTTTGTCCTTAACGAAAACAGCCAAAAAATATTTGCGAATCTTTTTGATCTTCTGAATTATACATATATTTCTAATAAACCGGTAGGCGGGCCTTTGGAAGGCAAGACTTTGCTGGCCACCGGCACTTTGGAGAATTTCCCGAGAGAGGAAATCAAGGATTCCATTATCAATAATGGAGGCAAATACGCTTCGTCTGTTTCGAAGAAGCTTGATTACCTTATCGTAGGAAGCAAGCCCGGTGCATCCAAGGTCACAAAGGCTACGGAATTGGGTATCAAGATGATTTCCGAAGCGGAATATTTGGAAATGATAAATCAGTAAAAATAAAAACAGAATAAAAATGGCAGATCAAACTGACAGCAATTCAATAGTAAAGCATCCTAACCACTATAATGTATATGATGTAGAAGTGCTTGACATGATGGCGGCGATATGGGGAAACGAAGCCGTCGCCCTTTGGTGCAAAATGACGGCATTTAAATACCGTATGCGCATGGGTTATAAAGTAGGCGTCGACCCGAGCATCGATTTCAAGAAAGAGCAGGAGTGCCTGGAACTCATGCGTAAGTATAAGGACAGGTGCAAAATGGATTACCATAAAAACCATAAGTTGTTTGAAGGCAACAATATGGTAACCGTTTGCGACAGTTTCACCGATAGTGATATTACAAACATAACAGTAGCAAAATAGTATGCCGCAGTATTCTACTGAAAAAGAGGATTTACTGCAATATATTGACGAATGGTCTAAAGAAGTTTACGGACCGCTTTTTTCATATCGACCAGGGCAGAAAGAAGCGGTATGCGATATTCTTTATGCATGGTTGCATAATACCGATGACGTAATACTTGACGCGCCTACCGGTACCGGTAAATCCATAATAGCGCTTTCCGTAGCGGGAGTGCTTAATAGGTATTTTCATAAAGAAGGATATATCCTTATTTCTGACTTGTCACTGATGGAACAGTATGACAGGGATTTGACGAAGTATTTTCCGAATTGGGCTTTACTTAAGGGACAGCAGAATTATACCTGCAGTCAAAACGGGCTACCTTTCCCTTCCGGCGTATGCCAGTTAAATAATTGCAAATCATATGGAGACATTGCGCAAAAATATTCAGAGTGCAGTAAATCATGCGAATATATACAGCTAAGACAAAAAGCAGTCTTGTCACCCATATTGGTATGCACTTATTCATTTTGGCTTTTGCAGCAAAATTATGTGAAGAATAGAATAGACAATCCGCCATTCGATGATAGGGATTTTATTATATGTGACGAAGCGCACAAGCTGCAGTCGATAGTACAATCTCACTTTAGTCCTAAATTCGGGAAAGAAGACTTTTCGAAAATACTTGCGGTAAAGAATTTTATAAGCAGTACAAAGGACGGCGATTGGAAAGAATATACGGATTTAAGGAATGAAATTTTTTCAGAAACAGATAATAAAAAGATACTCAAACTGTTAAATAAATACTGTGATCTTTTATCGGAATTGACGTCTAAAACAGATGACGTACGTCAAGAAATCGTCAAATGCGCCAAGGATATCGGTCATATGGGTAAAGAGGATCAGACAATTTTGCGTGCATGTAATTTCATAGATTCTCATTATGAGACTTTTATGGAGTATATAGATATCATAGACAATATAGGCGAATATGCGCTTGTAAAGAATGATTCAGAAAAGGATGTCATAACGTTTAACTGCCTTGACGAGTCGTATCTTATGACCAAGTATTTTCGTTCAAATTGTGGCAAGCGCATGTACATGTCTGCGACAATAGGCGATCCTGAGGCGTTTTCTCATGACGTGGCGATAACAGGCAAGAAATTTTATCTCAGGATGCCAAGCGTTTTCGATTATACGATGTCACCTATATTTTTCATAAAGGATTATGAATTGTCATACCGTAAGAAAGATTATTCGTTACCTTATATCATAAAGATGATAGACGGCGCATTGAATATGTATAAAGACTATCGCGGGATAATACAGACGGGAAGTTACGCTTTCGCGAAAGCGTTGAAGGACGGGCTTTCAAAGGAAAACGCCAAGCGTATTATTCTATATGAAGACAGCGCATCGAAAAGCGAAAGCTTGGAATTATATAAGATAAGTGAAAACAGGGTTCTTGTAGGGCCAAGCCTTATAGAGGGATTATCGTTTGACGATGATTTGTGCAGATTCCAAATCATAATGAAAGTGCCGTATCCTTCGCTTACGGATAAATTTATATCGGCAAAAATGAATTATGACAAGCAATGGTATAGCAACACTACCGCTATATCGATATTGCAGGGTGTCGGCAGGGGCGTACGCAACATGAATGACTGGTGCGTCACTTTTATTGTGGACGGTTGTTTTTTGCGCCTTTTCCAAATGTCTTATAAGATGTTTCCGCCCGAATTTTGTCAGCGTATTAAAGTGCTGGATAGCAATTTATTATTAAATGCCTAAATATAGTATAAAAATAATATATCAAGATGAGTAATGAAAAGAAAGAGCCGGTAATCGGCACATCGGATATGCCGCCGGTACAAACCTTAAAATATGAAACATATTATAAGGTAAGCCAAATATTCATTAATGATTTGCGACTGGTCATGCAGGATGCCGCATATGCGGATCTTAAGCAGTTTTTGGATTTTTTGAAATCGTATAATTACATTCTGCCGGTGGCGATGCTAAATGAATTTATCAACAGATTAGCAACGATGCCATATCGTATGGTTTCGCCTATTATGGAAGTGATAGAAAACAAAAACCTGTTTCCTAAATATTTTGAGGAACTGAAACCAAAGCAACCAGCGAATTCACAGCCAAACAAGAAATAATGGAAAAAAATAAAGTAGAACGTAATATACAAAAGCTTGCTATACAATTTATAGAGAACAAAAACGAGAAAAACTTCAATTTGCTGGCCAACAGAATAAATTGGGGTTTACGCGGGTATATTTTTAAAATTGTTCATGACAATTCCGCGGTAGATGAAATTGTAAGCAAGACTTTGGAAAATATATATTTTAAGTGCGAACAATTTGATCCGAATCGCGCAAGCTTCTCCACTTGGATGTACAAGATAGCGCGAAACAACAGCTTAAAATATTTGCAGGAACATGAGAAATTTCAAAACGTGTTATGCAGCGAAGACATATCTTGCATATATGATTCTGAATTACCGAAAAGTGCGATAAGCGGCGATGACGGGGATAGTGGATGCGAGTTTATAGACATATGGTTTACCGGAAATATACCGGAGACATATAATAAGGAGCGCATGCTTAATGAAATATACGACGCGTCCGTAAAATGTATACAGCTTTTGCCTGATAATCTTCGTATAGTTATATATGAAAGATTTATCAATTCCAAAAAAATAGAAGATATCGCATATGATAATAATATCCCGTTGTCTTCTGTGAAAAATTGGTTACGTAAAGGCAGAGACATACTCAAAGAGACAATGAAGGAGAAATACGCAATGCTTTACAATATGTACAGCAATGAATAAAATTAATATTAAGTAATGTACGAATCTAGGTTTTTTCAAGGATTTCGCGATATAGGTAATTTCTTTCGTTTCAGAAGGGAAATGAAGGCGTTATTTAAGCTACGTGATTCTAAATTCAATAAGCACGGCCTACACATAAACCGGTTTGGAAACATACTGTACACGCAAATAAATTGTTCCGATAATGATTTTATGAACGCCAATTACGACTATGAGAGAATGGTTACCATGAAACTGCAGCCTATTATAGACTATCTGAGCGAAGAATTAAATTGGGGCGATTATCTAACTATGCAGGTGCAAAATTTTATCGATGAAGAAACAGGGGAACCAAGTTTGTCATACGGAATACTTTTTATCTATACCGGGTATACAATGACACTGAGTAAAGCTTTTTGGCTTGCCTTAATCAGCCTGATTATACTGGTAGGTGGAATAACCGCATTATGCATTTTATTATGAGTATATTTCCGCATAAATACAGGCATGTTTATTTTAAGGAATACCGGAAGTTTCCGTATCAACTTCTTACCGGCCGTAATATATTGCTGTATACAGGACAGTTATTGCCGTATGACGATAATGTAGAGTATGACAGTACAAAAGACTATATTTTCGATTGTAAATGCAAATATCCGTTATGGCGTGAATTAAAGAGGCTTGTATAGTAATCAAAATCAAAAAAATCGTATATTATTTTAAAATAAACATATTATAAATGGTACGTAAGAAAAAAGAAACCAGGAACGAGGCTGAAATCTTCGCGGCAGAAAGAGCGAAGTATATACAAAATTATAACTTGAATAACGCCGGCAAAATGAGAATCGAGCCGGATAAGACTCCGACAGAAGACGATATCAAAAACGCCAAGGAAGAATACGAAAACAGAGTAAAGGCACTGCAAGAGAAGAAAGATTACTTTATCGCGGATAAAGAAAACGCTTTACGTGTCGCGAACTTTTTGAAAACGTATAACGAGACGAATATATGGGTAGGTACACCCGCGCAACCATTATTCGTAGGCGTATTGAATTTCCATGACTACATTACTAAATTTATTGAAGAGTGTGAAAAAGAGCCGAAAGATTTAATAATGGAATACGGCCCTATGCAGTTTTGTTTCGTTTCTTTCCAGAATTATTGCGGTAAAGGTATTGAAGGAGCGAATCATATGGCGGAAATATGGGACGAATTTATCGCCATCTATGATGTTTTGCGCGATAATGTGGAATATTATAATAAAGAAGTGGAAAAATGCAATGAACTGAATGATCGTTGGGCACTTATGTCACAAGGTTTTTACGCTGTGATTCTCGATGTCAATGAATCAGAAACAGCGGAATTGCCTGAAAATGAAGTGGCAGAAGAAACAAACGTCAATTAAATTTATACATAACGCCATATGAATATGAAAAGCGGAGGTCAAATGACCTCCGCTTTTTTATTAAACCGGTTTTATTGCTGTTATAAATCATTTTCGATTGCCCAGTTATTCGGTATAAAGCAATATGACGTAGAGTTATTATTATATACCGCATCTAAATATAACGTTTTATGGAAATATCCGGATGCCGGCAGGTTTCCCTGCACCCAGAACGCGGTAGGTACCTCTATACGTTCGTCACTTGCCGTAAATTCTTCGGTCGTATTCCAGCTTTCATGACATGTGTATATATCATGCAGATAAGAACAATCCTTGAACATGCGCCTGTATGAATAAGCGGCAGGCTGCTTTGCCTTTAAAACCGGTGAAGCGGTAATCGCGCTGTTTTCGAACATGCTTTCATAACACCCTGCCATTGTATTTGCAGGTAAAGCGAGATTAAACGCATCCGTTACCAATGAATCTTTGAACAAGTTTTTAAAACATTCGCTATTATTTCCGGTAAACGCCCTTTCTGAATATTTGACATATGTTCCGGAGATCGTACGGGGCAGAAGTAACGAAATAATATTTCCGCCGATTGCATAATTTACCGGTGTGTCATTCACCGCATCATTAACAATGAATGGCGTACTTGTGTTTGCGGCGTTTCTTGCTACTATTACCTTTGATTTTATCTGCTGCGCCCAAATATACAGTTTTTTACCTGCTGGCAAATTTATCAAGGTATCCGGTATAAGCGTATTTACCGTTGTTTCTCCTTCTATCTGACAATTGTAATATACGGAATCCGTTAACTGCTTTATTCCGATTGCCGCGTCTGTTTCAGTAAGAATAAAGAACGGCATATATTCGTTTCTTATCTTAAATGCGAAGTTTATACTTATATCGGAACATACGTTACTGACTTTGAATTTGTATTTATATGGATCGCCTGTCTTATCAATCACGCTGAAAGATCCGTATGTACCCGAAACAATAGTGCTGTCAATATCTATTTCATACAGTTGCGTGCATTGTACATATATGTATGCCGTTCCGAACGCATTCACCGATACGTCCGAGATTACCGTGCCGTATGATGAATTATCTATTTCGCCGTGTACCGTATATTTTATTCCGACGAATTTCGCGGTAATAGATTCCGACGGCAGTCTCAACGTATAGTTGCATGACATAGATTCACTTATTCTGGTATTTCCCGTATACCATCCGGAGAACGAATATATAGGGGTGAGTGTCCCTATTTCTACGCATTTCAGGGAGACCACGGATCCGAACGGTCCGGTATATGACAATCCGGAATTTCCGTTTACCTCGATTCCGTAGTATCGCGATGCATTGGACGGACTATATGTCAGATTAATCGTACATTGCTGCACCGGTTTTACTTTGAAACGCGCGATAAGGCTATAGTCCTTTAAGACATGCTCTATATAATATAAAGAACTGTCGCAGACTAGCATATCGTTTTCATACCATCCTTCGAATATATAGTTTTCAGAAGAATTTATAATAGCTGTAAACATACAGTCTTCGCCCGGTAAGCATACTTGCTTGTTTATCTCGACTATACCGTAATTGCTGTTATTGGATGCTGCGGATAATTTGAATGTTTTATCTGTAAATAATGCCAATATAGAAGAATCTTCTGTTAATGTAAAGATACAATTATCGCTATTACTTATATCATTGCCATTACATTGCCACTTTACAAATTTGTATTTAATCTCGCTATATTCTTCATATGAATTCGGAATGGCAAATAACTCGAATACTGTTCCGTACGGATATTCGTATTCCGTTATAGAATCGTCTGTGATGGGTTCAAAAGTCCCGTCAGGATTTTTTACGCATATCGAGACATCTCCCATATCGGAATCTGCACTGCTGACGCTTAGCTTATATTTTATAGGACGGAATTTACCCTTTATACTGCATGAGCTGCTGATGATAAACATCAAGGTTTTACCTGTTTCAATAAATGTATCATCTATCGTCCACCCTATGAATTCATATCCGTCATAAACAGTCGCTTTAAGTATGCATATCGTGCCTTCTTCATAGTCGCCTCCTCCGGTGACATACCCGTAATCCCCCGTTCCTTCTGTAAGTTCGGAAGTCA
>JAEEGL013825884.1_pt1 | contig 10368 bp, 7 predicted proteins | sample 9134231 | NCBI WGS metagenome assembly JAEEGL01 (sample SAMN16246548, study PRJNA631951) | gut metagenome | biome: gut microbiome; feature: rumen; material: fiber-attached | host: Bos | place: Iran: Karaj | collected 2018-10
AGATAGTTTTTATAATTTATAATTTTACAATACTTAAGTGGAGATGATTGAAGAATGGAAGATGAATTAGATCCTGAGATTGCGGCACTTCTTGCAGGAGCCGGAGCAGCGGCAGAAAATACTTCAGACTCAGCAGGTGATGCAGATAGCCTTGTAGATACATTTGATACAGCTCCATCATTTTCTAGTTCAAATGATGATGTTGCTGGACAACCAGCAGCAAGAAGATCAAAATCTATTCATGATGTAGATTTAAGTCAGAAAGGATTTGCCCCTCTTACAAAACTTTTAAACGATACACCTTCTGATGTTTTCAATGATACAAAATATTATAAAACAGCATTAACTGGAGAAAATCAGTCTGCTCAGCGTGTGCATCAGGTTTTGTCTAAATATTTAACTTCACAGGATCCAAAAGATCGTGCCGTATACCGTCAGCAGATTGTTACTGCTTATTGGGAATTGCTTCGAGGAATGGTCGGAAAAATGACAGATCCATATGTTGCAAAACCAAAGAAAATGCTGGTTCGTTTTGGTGTACTGTTACCATCACTCTTTAAGCAGGAAACAAAAGAATTTTTCTCAAGAATTATTGAAGAAAACTGTACTTATGAACCAATTATGTATGTTGATGAATGGTTCAAGGAAATTGCTTCTGGTCGTATGAAAAATTCTGCGACTGATGAAAAAAAGCAGGTTAAGACTGCAAATATGACTCCAGAACAGGCAGCAAGTGCAGAACAGTCACGCCTTATGCAGCTTCAGTCAAAAAATTCTGGAAAATTGCAGAGTGCAGAAAATCTTCTTGGTATAAAAGAAAACGAACGTAACATGCTTGAATCGGAACTTCGCAATCATATTGATGATTTGTGTGAACATAATCCGATTATGGGAATTGAACCTCATAGAGCAGGTTACACAGATATGCAGAGAAAACTTCTTCCTGAAATTACAGATATTCTCCATCGTCTTTCTAAGAATGATAAGGAATTATCAAAAGTTCTTGAAGAATACAAAGAAGCTAAAGCAACTTATGATAATGTACAGGATAAGATGAATTCAAACGGTGCTGCTGCTGTTGTAACAAATGATAGTGAAGCTGTTAAGATTGAATTTGAAACTGTTCGTCAGATGGCAAAAATGACTGTTGGACGACGCGGAAATCAGTTCCCAATTTTCACACGAGAGTTTTTCCATTGTACAGAAAAAGGTACTGGAACCCGCGAAAATGTAATTGAAGTTTTAAGATGGATTGAATCTCTTGATCCGGGTGTTTTCCACCGTATTCATAAAAATATTCCAAACAGAATTGTTCCTTACGTTCTGCTTGTTCCAACTTATGGAGACAGAGGTTTCTGCTGGGAACCATTTGACCGTTATAATCGTGTAACAAGTCGTGGTCGTATTGTAGTTCCAATGTATCCAAAAGATTTGAAGATTGCAGTTTTGACAGCAGTTGCAGATTTACGCTGGCAGGTTGCAAAAGAAAAAGCATCATACTACTGGATGGAAGAAGGTCTTACAGGTCAGTACTACCAGCACGTAGAACAGTTAAAACTCAAAGGTGATCTTAAGGAATTCTTTATTGAAGACTACATTCTCTGGATGACGAAAGAATCAACAGGTGTTCAGAGACTTGATAAAGACGTAAGAGGAATCTTCTGGCGAAACATGCCATTCCCTAAAGCATTAAAAGAAGACCTGAGGAAACGCTCTCTGGTATACGACGATTTGTGCAAGAAAGATGCGAACAGAGAGATGTCAGATGGGTACTAATGTGGTAAACCTAAAAAACAGTCCCGACGGACTGTTTTTCTTAACGGTTTGCTATTGATACCTGAAAATATTTTTCGGGTATCAAAACGGACGTGTCAAGGCTTTAAGCGAAGCGTGCCTTGACGCGGACGTATATTAGTTTGAGCTTTCTAATGTGGTAAAGCTAAAAAACAGTCCCGATGGACTGTTTTTTTTAACGCTTTGCTATTGAACACCGGCCGCCAGCGGCCTTACACATTACTCACCACTCAGTGCGATAACTGGATCTAGTTTTGCGGCTCGGCTTGCTGGGTTTAATCCGAAGAAAATACCTACAAATACACTGAATACAAAGGCAAAGGCACAGGCTCCCCAGTTAATGATGAATTCATTTGACTGAACGTATTCCACCGCCAGACTTATTAGTATTCCAAGAATAATTCCTAAAAATCCGCCGATTAAGGTTATACTTGCAGATTCTACCAGGAACTGTTGTTTGATGTCAGAAGGACTGGCTCCCAGGGCTTTTCTAATACCAATTTCCTGCTTTCTTTCTGTAACAGTTACAATCATAATGTTCATGATTCCAATTCCTCCTACAAGCAGAGAAATTGCTGCAATGGCACTGAGCATAATACTCATTGTGCTGGTGATTTCGCTCATCTGGTCCAGCATAGACTGCATGCTTGTTACGTTTACAGAACCTTCAGTTCCAGATTTTTCTTCACAATAATCAGTCAGAATATCTACCAGTTCTGTTGCTTTTTGATTTGATACAGCCTGAACCATAATTGTACTTGCTTCCGGGTTAGGCTGAATCTTTTTTGAATAGAAACCACGCGGGATATAGGCAGAACCGTTTTCCATACCTGTTGTCTGTTCAGCAAGAACCCCGACAATTTCAAATCCAAATGAAACATTACTTGCAACAAGAATGATATGTTTTCCTACAGCATCTCCTGCGGGGAAGAAACTTTCTGCTGTATCATGACTTAGAATGATTTTCTGCATGCCTTCTTCATCATCTGTTACTGTGAAAAAAGAGCCTGATTCCAGTTCCATCCCGTACATTTCAAGATAACCGTATTCAATAGCACTTGTGCTGATGGTGGAAGAAGTTTCCCCATAGGTCAGGGTTGAAGAAAGATTGTTTTTATACCAGATCTTTTTTATACCTTCAACTTCTTCGAACATATCTTCCCTAAAAGTTTCATCAAAACTTAAAGTAACTGCAGCTCTTCGGCGACGCATAAAACCAGATGAAATACTTACAACATCAAGCCCTGCTTTTCCAAAAGTATTTTCAACTTTTTTTGTAGAACTGGATCCCATACTTGTAATTACAATTACCGAAGCAACCCCGATTATAATTCCTAAAAGTGAAAGAAAGGTTCTTGTTTTACTTCGTCTAAAATTATTTAATGCATATAAAAAGTCTTCGAACATATAAGTCTCCGTTTGAAAGTTTCAGATAAAATTCAGTTTTTAGCAGGCCTGGTTTTCTATCAGCCCGTCGAAAATTTTTATGCAGCGTTCAACACTGGCACCAATTCTCGGGTCGTGAGTAACAATAATTACAGTAGTTCCTTTTTCTTTGTTTATGTCCCTGAATAGTTCCATCACCTGGTGACCGGTTTCACTATCAAGGGCACCTGTTGGTTCATCCGCCAGAAGAATTTTAGGCTGGGTGATCATGGCACGGGCAATTGCGACTCTCTGTTTTTGTCCTCCTGAAAGTTCGTGAGGGCGGTGATTTAATCTTTCAGAGAGTCCCACAGAAGCCAGAGCAATTTTTGCTCTTTCAAATCTTTCTGCTTTATCAATCTTCTGATATTTAAGCGGAAGCATAACGTTTTCAATAACGGTCATTGCTGGAATAAGGTGATACTGCTGGAATACAAATCCTACAGAGATATTTCTAAGCCGGGCAAGTTCTTTTTCGGTCATAAGAGCAGTTTCTTTTCCGTTGATTTCAACTACACCACTGGTTGGTCTGTCCAGACAGCCAATCATATTCATACAGGTGGATTTTCCAGAGCCGGAAGGGCCCATAATGGCGGTGAATTCACCTTCCTCAATTTTGAAGGAAATTCCTTTCAAGGCCTGAACTTTATTGTCACCCATATAGTAGGTTTTTATTACGTTATCAAGTTTTACAACTGTTTTACTCATGTTTTGCCTCCTCTTTATTTTCTGGAAATTACATTCCTGGTGGTGGACCACCTGCTCCTCCACCAAAGCCGCCGTTTCCGCCGGCAGGAGCTCCACCCGGCATTCCATGTCCACCCTGATTTTTATTCCAGCCGGAAGATTTTGGTTTAGTCAGCTGTTTTAAGATTTCACCACCTTTCAGGCCTTCAAGAATCTTTACATAATCACTTCCATAACGCTGAACGCTTACATTTTTTGTTTCTCCAGTTTTGGCAAGCTGAACATAAGCCTGACCATCTGAGTCGTAAGCAATTGCGTATCTTGAAACGACAAGATTTTCTTCTGTAGGACTAAGTTCAATTTTTCCGGTAAAAGAAAAGTTTGGTAAAATACCTTCAGGATAATCATCAATTCTGACTTTTGCGTTTACTACTGTGGCACCACGCGAAGTAACTTCTCCAATTGCAGGCCAGCCTGTTACATATCCTTCAATAGTTTCATTGCTTAAGGCTGAAAAAGTAAAGCTGACTTTCTGACCAATCTGGAGTTTCTGAACATCTGCTTCGGCAATTTCTACTTCTGCTGTCAGATAATCTACATTTACAAGGGTTCCGACTGTATCTTTTGCTTCAAGAGAATCTCCAACTGCAACATCCAAATCTGCAATAACTCCGTCAAATGTTGCTACAACCTGGCGGTCAGCAATTTTCTGAACCAGCGAAAGTCTCTGGGTTTCCATCAGTTTAAGTTCTCTTTCTGAACCCGAAATTCTGGTAGTGGCCATGTCATAATCATGTTTCGCAAGATTATACTGTTCGGTTGTGTCGTCCAGCTGCAAAATTACATCACCTTTTTTGACTTTATCACCAGCTTTAACATAAACAGCAAGAACTGTACCATCACTCAAGGCCTGAAGTGTTTGTTCCTGGGCTGCAGCAACGGTTCCTGAAATTTCAATTACATTTTCATACACTTCCTTGTTTACGGTGTAAGTAACGTTTTCTGTGTTTTTGCTTGAGATAAGACTTTTGATTAAAATAAGTCCTCCTGCAAGCACTGCCAGTCCTCCAAAAGAAATGGCCAGTATTTTAATAAGTTTCTTTTTCTGCATATCATGCCTCCTGTTTTTATTCAGTAACAAAAAGACTTTGAATCTCGTTGTTGTAGATGATGTAGTCGATTGAATTTGAAATCAGCTTGACTTTGTAACTTTTTGCGTTTGAAAGAGCTGAAAGATATTCACTTTCTTTGATAATTCCTGCTTCAAAATAATTTTTCAGTTCAGAAGAAAGTTTTTCATACATTTCAAGACTTTCCTGGCAGCTTTCCTTAGTCCAGTTTAAATCCTGAAGTTCCTGCTGCTTATCAACAATCACAGTACCGTAATTAAGACGGGCTTCTTCAATTGCCAGTAATTCCTGTTCTTCTGTCAAATCATTTGTTTTTTTTGTAATTGAGTTTTTGCGGAATGTATTTGGACTTAAAGTTGCACTTAAGGTATAAGCAGGATTTGCTCCTGTAAGAGGAATACTTACTCCTGCTGTAAGATTTAATCCACCAATTGTTGAACTTAATCCGGCATCCACAGTGTTAGATGATGTATCTGAATTGTTGAAAGTATATCCTCCGTTTGCCGAAAGGGTAAAATTTTTCTGAGCACTGCGGGAAAGACTGTTTATTTCGTAAGTCCAGAGGGCTTCTTCAATTTCTGTGTATTTTTCACTGTCAAAATCTTCTATGTTCAGTGCTGCAACTACAGGAATGTCAGAAGGTATTAAATCGTAAAAATCAACATCATCTTCAAGACTTATTTCATAGCCGCATTCCTTGTAAAAAATTATGTAATCGTGGAGCAGGCTTCTTCTTTTGCTTTCAATTTCGTGCTGGTCTGAAAGTACTTCCATCTGTGCAAGTTTGTAGGTTGATGATGATGTCGAATAGCCTTTTGCCTTTATGCTTTCAAACTCAATTGTGTCAGTGTAAAGTTCTGATTCAGCGGTGATTATTTCGCTTGTTGAAGTAAGAAGGGCCTTAAGGGCGGTGTAAAAATCTGTTTCAGTTTGAAGGGCTTCATTCTGAAGGTTTCTTTTTGCTTCGGTCAAAGTTCTTTCTGCCTGCATCAAAGAAATTTTTCTGTTTAAGTATGATGATGAAATCAGGTCAATTCCAAGATTAAGTTTTGTATCGCTTAATTGAGAACTTGTTTCTGCATTTCCGTTTGTAAGACTGGCATTGCTTGTTGCCGAAAAAGTAAGATTTGAAGCCTGAGGAAGACTTGCCGAAACTCCAGCCGATTTTACTGAAAGGGTAGAGTCTGTTCCCACGGTTTTCAAAGTTACGGTTCCGCTTGAAAGGCTTATATCAAAACCATTATCAATTTGACTTGCTTCTAAAGCCAGCTGGGCCTTTTCTGCTTCGATTGTAAGTTTTTTCAAGTCTGCATCATTTTTCAGGTAGGAATAAAAAAGTTCCTGGGTTGGTATTTTTTCAAAGGCGAAAATACTTACACCAAAAAATATAGAGACTGTAATTGCAAGAAGTTTTTTCATAGGTATCTCCCGTTTCTCAAGTCGAGTTTAAAAAAAATATACTTTCTTAAGGGCTTTGAATCTTTAAATGATAATTAGTAAAAGATTAGAAAACTCTAAGAAAGTATATCTATAGAAGATATCTTTAATTATTTAAAATTTGTTTTATAACAAATGTTTCTGTTTATTCTATAGGTTCTATTGCTCTAAATTGGCCAATGATATCTGCACCACCAAGGAAGGTTCCTAAGGTACTTCCCAGAGAAGAAAGAATAAAAATAAGAAGGATTCTCAAAATTCTGTTCTTGTAAAAACCTTTCAGGGAAGATACATCATCCTGTAAGGTTTCCATATCAGAAACTCTTGGCTTACACAGAATGGCCTGTACAATTGCAGTAAGAAATCCAATTCCAATGAATGGACATAAAGAGGTAAAAGGAGCCCCAATAAAGGCAATAAGAATTGTAAGCGGATGTGCTGCTGCAATAATTGAAAACAGGGCAGATGGAATGGAATTCCAGAGGAACCAGCTTGTAAGCATTTTTGTACCGGCTTTTGCTCCTCCGTAAATAAATCCTGCTGCAATTAAAGCAATAATGATAGCAGGAATAAGCCACATTAAAATTTTACCGGCAAATCCTTTTTGTGGAATTTCAGAAATTTCTTCTACATCAGGACTTTCTTCTCCCTGTGCAAGTTTATTCAGATGGGCTTCTACACCAGGCAGGTGGCCTGCACCTAAAACAGCAACAATGTTCTTTCCTTCAGATGTCCAGATTTTACTTGCAAGATATTTGTCTCTTTCATCAATAAGAACAGATTTTATTACAGGCATATCTTTGGCAAGTTCATCCATCATAGAATCCATTTCGCTGTGATTTTTAAGATTTTCAATTTCTTCTGGTTCAATTTCTTCTTTTGAGAAGGCACTTGAAAGCAGAAGTCCCAGGAGTTTAATTTTTCCCCAGAAAGAGTTTTTTCCCCAGGCACGTTTAAGTGTGATTTGAATAGGACGGTCCACCAGCGAAGTTGGAATGTTCTGTTCAGAAGCAACTTTCATGGCGGCAAGCATTTCGTCTCCTGGTTTTACACCAGCGTTTAGACCCATTCTGCGTTGAAAAGAAGCCAGAATAAGATTGGCCAGGAGGAGAAAGCCCTGGTTGTTTTTCAGAACTTTGATAATATCAAGCTGTCTGTATTTATCTGGATTCTGGATAGAATCTGCTCTTTTTTCATCCAGTTCAATTCCTACGCAATCAGGTTTTGTTTCTCTAATTGTTTTTTCTACTTCTTCAATACTTTCTTTAGAAACGTGAGCTGTTCCTACAAGTGTGATAGTTCTTCCGTTAAGTTCAAGTTTTTTCTGAGTCTGGCTCATCCTTCAAGTCCCCATTCTGCAATTCTATATTCAAAAAACATTGGAGCCTGCATTTTAGTTACTTTTGCATAGTATTCTTTTGCAAGTTCATCAGCTTTGTTTAATTCGCAGTAAAGTCCCATGTAGAATAGCATTTTACCCTTTATGTTACTATCACCTTCTTTATTGATTTTCTGAGTCAGCTGATTTTCTGCATTCTTACTGTAAGATTCTCCAAAAAATCTGACCATTGCATATTCGTTTGAGTTGTAATCCATTTTCTTAAGCTGAGTTGTGATAACTTTTTTAGCCCCTTGAGGATTGTTCATTTTGTAGTAGCAGGCTGCAATCATAAGTGCATAAGCCCAGTTTAAATGATTAAGTTTTGGATCATTTGCACGATAGTTATAAGCTGTGTTAAAAAGTTTGATTGCTTCTGCATAGTTTTTCTGATGATATTCGAGAATGGCTGCAGATTCGTATGCATAATAATAATCAGGATTTGTTTCAATTACTTTGTGATAATTTTTAAGGGCAAGGTCAAATTTTCCTAAATCATCATAATTTCCAGCAAGGTATGCATAAGACAAAAAGTATTCAGGATCAATTTTACTTGCGTGTTCCCAGGCCTTTGCGGCATCGTCGAATTTTCCTCTGTAGCGGAGATAAGTACCGTAATCCATCCAGTAATCATAATTTTCCGGATCATAGGTAAGGGCTTCTTCAACGTAAGTAACAGCCTTGAGATAATTTTCGTCACTGTAGGCAATTTTTCCAAGATAGGCAAGTGCTGCTGAATTTTCAGGATTTATTTTGAGAAGTTTTTCAAAATAGAAAGTTGCAGCTTCTGTATCTCCTTCATAGTAAGAAGTCTGGGCATATCCAAACATTGCATCTTCATTTTTTGAATCGCCTTTTAAAGCTTTTGCATAACATGAGCGGGCCTGTTTGAAGTTTCTTTTTTTAGCATAAGACTGGGCCTTCTGAATATTTACAGTCGGATTGTATGGATCTTCTTTTAAAATCTGTTCTGAAATGGTTTTGTAAGCCTGACTGTCACCTTTTGCCTGACTTGCCATTGAAAGTAATTCAACAGCATCTTTGTTGTTTTTTTCTATTGAAAGAACTTTGTCTGCAACCTTTATAGCATCATCAAAACGCGAATCAGAATAATACAAAGCACCAAGAAGAAGCATTAAATCTGTATCATCAGCAAGTTCTTTTGGAATTGAATTAAAATGTTCAATTGCTCCATCAATGTTATTTTCATCAAGAAGTTTCTGTAATTCTTTTGCAAATTTAACATTAGGAGGATCTTTTACTTCTTTTTTTGGTTCTGGAGTTTCTACTTTTGTTACTTTTGGGGCTTCTTTTGGACTATCTTCCGCAAGAGGTTTTGTTCCGCAGGCAGTAAAAATAAGTCCTGTACAAAGTAAAGCAAGTGGAAATAACTTCTTAATCATTTTTTCTATTCCTTTTATATAGTTGAAATTAAACGAATCATTAGCTAAACTGATAAAACAATGAGCATCAGGATTATTAGAAAAGCTTTGAGTCTGCTTGTTGTCGATATCGTTATTATCATCGGCATTTTTGTTTTACAATTTAGAACAGATTCTAGCATTATTCAAAAAATTGGAAACCTCCAGCTGGCATTTTCTCAAGTAGAAAATAAGGAAAAAGAACTTATTCTTCAGAATAAAGGCCGAATTTCATACAACGGTATTAACTTTTTCTTTGATGATCAGACTCCTGCAATTATCCGCAATAAAAATTCTGAAATTTCTCCTGTTTCTCTTGTAAGCTATGAGCAGAAAGATAACCTTTCATATATATTAAACTTTTCGGAAGGTGTAAAAGTTACATTTGAACTTGCTTCAGAAGACTTGAATTCTTCTCTCGCTATTATTGCCGATTTACCTTCTGGAATACAGGATTTTGCCCTTCCATATAATTTCTCTTCAAATATGAGAATTCTTAAGAATGATGGAAACCGCTTTGTTTTGAATAATAAGAAAACATCCTGGGAAGTTTCAGCATTCTCTCTTGAATCCGGCTATTTTGATTTGAACCGCCGCGATTACATTGCAACATATTCAATTTATGATGAAACTCAGAAGTTCAGTTTCGATACAGTTGTAAATCTTGATATTGCTGATTCTCTTGTATTTGAAGAAAATATGGTTAAATTCAAGGACAGCCTTATTTCTTCTTATAAATCTAATTCTTCTGAATCTAATATTTCTGAACAGGTTATTGTTTCTTATCTTGCAGCTCAGCTTGAAAAAGGAAACTATATCCAGGCTCTTGATGATATTCCTGCAAATCTTAAGAAAGGACGCCAGAGAACTTATTTGTCTGCACCTTACTTAAATACTCTTGAAGAAATGAATAAACTTCTTGAAGCTTCAATTGCAGATTATGAATTCAAGATTTCTGAAAGTGCAAATTCAGGTTCTCTGGATATCTTTACTGTACACGATATTGCAAACTTTATGTGTATCCATTCAAAACCTGCTGATGTTGCAAAACTTTTACAGAATGCCGCTGCTGCAGATATTACTAAGGCTTCTCTTG
>JAEEGL013960966.1_pt1 | contig 10368 bp, 6 predicted proteins | sample 9134231 | NCBI WGS metagenome assembly JAEEGL01 (sample SAMN16246548, study PRJNA631951) | gut metagenome | biome: gut microbiome; feature: rumen; material: fiber-attached | host: Bos | place: Iran: Karaj | collected 2018-10
CACGTCGTCCTTCTTTTCAGGATGAAGAACAATGACATTGCTGCAATCAGAAACTATTTCTGAAACTAAATACTTTACGTCGCTTTTTAAATCTCTAATACTTGCCATAATTGTAATTTTTTAAAAACTCACTAATATATAATTTTTTGCGATACCGATGTTGACAAAACAAAAACAACTCATTTTCACCATCTATTGCTGCGTTCTGGAAGTTGAACAAACTGATTCTCAACCTATTTTTTGCAGATATTCAGCAATGCGGTCGAGCGCTTTCGCGATATTTTCGAGCGAATTGGCGTACGAAAAGCGGATGAATCCTTCGCCGTTCGAGCCGAAATCGGTGCCAGGCGTAACGCCAACGTGGGCTTTTTCGAGAATGTCGAAGGCAAACTTGTATGAGTCGGTAGTGAAACGGCTGGCGTCAGCAAAGATGTAGAAGGCGCCCTGCGGCTCGGTGTGAATGGTGAAGCCCATCTGCCGCAGACGGTCAATCATATAGATGCGGCGCTCGTTGTAGGTCTGGCGCATTGCGGCCACATCGGCGTCAGCACTCTGCAAGGCTGCAATTCCCGCATACTGAGCCAGCGACGGGGCGCAAATGAACAGGTTCTGCTGCAAGATTTGCAAACTGCGCATATATTGTTGTGGCGCAATCAAATAGCCCAACCGTAAGCCTGTCATTGCAAAACGCTTGCTGAAACCATTGAGAATGAAAGCATTATTGGTAAACTCAAGCATCGAGTGCGCCCGCCCTTCATAAACAAGGCCGTGGTAAATCTCATCGGAAAGAATCGGCACGCTCAACTGCGCAAGTTCTGCCATCACATTGGTACTCAACAATGTACCAGTGGGATTCATTGGCGAGTTGATGAAGATGGCGCGTGTTTTTGGGGTTATGGCCCGCTTAACTGCCTCAACATCAAACTGGAAACCGTCTTCCGCTCTGAGCGAAACCTCGACAGGCACCCCGCCGCAAGCCAAAATGAAATTGCTGTAGCAGGCATAGCCAGGATTGGAAACGATAACTTCTCCCCCAGCCTCGCATAAAACCATAAGCGCCAGCAAGATGGCCGGCGACGATCCGCTTGTTGCGACGACGCATTCCGGGTTTACAAAAACATCGTATTCGCGCTTGTAAAAATCGGCAATTGCCTGCCGCAAAGCGAAGTCTCCCAATGAGTGTGTATAGTGCGTTTTCGACTTCTGCAGAGCATCAACCGTTGCCTGCGACACGCACTCGGGAATATCAAAATCGGGCTCACCAACCTCAAGATGAATCACATCAACGCCCTGACGCTGCAACTCGTTGGCACGCTCAAGCACTTCCATCACTATGAATGGCGACATCTTTTCAACTTGCGGATTCATTTGGAGTTATAAGTTATAAGTTATAAGTTATTAGTTACAAGATACAAGTCGTTGATATCTAATGTCTGAAGTCTGTTGTCTGTTGTCCGAAAATCACTTTTTAGCCGGTTGGGTTGCACCTGACAGCGCATCAATATCAACTGACGGATCGGCTTTCACCGGAATCGGATCAGTTTTGATGGCATCGCGCCATTGGATTGGCGTTGTCGGAACTTCACCAGTAATGAAATCGGTGTTGTTATAATTCAGCGTGTAATCGTCGTAGAAATCAGGATCTTCCTGTGGCAGAAGGAAACGCTTGCTGAAGTTGCCATTGCCATCGAAATGAGCGAAATATGGCTTTGTGAATAGACCATCGGGCCATTTGCTGCCAACAACAAGCCAGTGCCCGTTGTGCGACCATCCATGGTTGCTTTCTGAACAATTACTGTTCACATTGGGCTGCGGTGTTATTTGCATTGTCTGCAAGTCAAGCAAATAGATGTCGGCTTCCTGATTAAAAGGCGTGAAATAGCCACGGTTGGCAAATGTGAACGCAATGTAGCGGCCATCGGGCGAAACCTTCGGGAAGGTGATGCTGCCACCTAAATCATTGGCACGCAATACTGTGTCAGCCGTGCCCCACGAGTTTGTGGCTTCATCATAGGTGATTCGCAAAAGACTGTACCAGTAACCATTGTCGAAGCCCTTCTCGCCTACCCGTTGGGGTGCGCTTACATAATATAATGTGCGTCCGTCAGGGGCCCACGCAGGAAGGTTTTCCAACGACTTGGTTGAAAGTTGCGAACAAGTTGTCAGCGTCTGCGTCTTAATATTCAGAAGCACTATATCTGATTTTGAATCAGATACATAAATACGCTTGCCATAATCATTATGAAACTGCTGACTTATCAAGTTCGTTGACATCGCAATCAGGTAGCCGTTCGGATTCCACGACGGATAAACGCCAGCCGACATTGAAATATCAGTTTTTGTATTGTATTTCTGCAACTTACCATCGTACAAAATCGCCGTACCACCATTGAATTTGCGGATGTGCAGCAACATTGTGTTCGGATTCTGGGCGCTGAACGAGTGGCAGTTCATACAAGCAACATCAACAGAGCTGTTCTCGATTATCGGCTTCTGCTCAAAGTTCTCGACGCAGCGTTGATAGATGCCCATCTTATCCCAAAGCACATATCCAGTGTTGATTAGACGGTAGGCAATGTGCGAGTCGATGCTGTCGGGTGAAATCACCTGCCAGAAAGGTGCGCACCGTACCGTCTGCCCTGTAGAATCAATTATTGTGGCGGTATAAAACAGAGTGTCGTTAACATTGTCGGTCAGCACTTTACGCCATTTTCGCGCGTTCCATAAGGCTTTGCCGTTGCGGCATTTGAGTGACACTGTCCCGTTTTTTGTTTTCACATCAACCTTCAGTAAATCAGTGCCATTGGCCAACCTGAAGTTGAGCGGCGCAATATTGACGGGGATTACAATATCAGTGTAATCAGGATAAATGGTTGGTTTATAATCCACTACAGCGCCATTGTACGATTTCGTGCACGAAACCAGCGCCAACAGACCGAATACGATATATAATAACCTTTTCATTTTCAGTTACTTTTTAGACAATGACACCCCGGTTACCTTTGGATTAAGGAAGAAATAATAACGCCAGTAAGTATCGGTGAAACGGCTGTCGACAATGCCGCGCACGTCTCCGCTATTTCTCGACACAACCTGCTGGAACGTCTTTAACTGATCCTGAATATATGGCTGCACTTGTGGTTTTTCAGTGCCCGGCAGAACTTCTTTGTACAACGCCCTATAAAGCGCCACGGCTTCTTGACAGGCTCGCGGCAGACCATTTAGATTCACTTTGCAATATCCGCCAAGAATCAGTTTCATAAACATATCCAAATCGGACTGAAGCAGGGCACTGGCTAAGAGATATTGAGTTGCAAACATGTTATCCTTGTCATTGGTAACTATTTTCAAAAAATCGTACTGCGAGTTTGTCATATAAAAATCGCCGCGCGGATGTTTGCTTCGGATAGCATCAACCCCGATCCTGGCAAATTCAGTATCTTTCTCCCCCGCAAGAAATCTTTTCCTGTCATCGACAAACCGTTTTGAAAACATTGTGTTACTGTACTTCGCCAAATACTTACCCGCACTTTCATAATCGCCAATAATCAGCAGTTCGTCAATAACATAGCGCATCACATAATGGCTCGACGTGTAGGTTGATTGAGCTTCAAAAGCGTAGTGCAACGCATTGGTCGCCAAGCCAGCCTGATGGAAAAGCATGGTCATTGGCAAACATCCAATAGTTGCCATCGGCTCGTTGACAAACAAACCGCTTTCGCCAAGACGCTGCGGATAACTGAACATTCTGTCGCACAGCTGGCCTTTCGCCGCTAACGCCATATTGTAGAAGAAGTTGACAAAGCGGTCGTAATTCTCACTTTTTCGTATCGATTCGTTCTCCTTGACATAATTGATTATCTGATTCCAATCATAATGATATGCCGCAGCAGCCATTCTAAATCCCATTCGTTCAGGAAGGTTATCACGCTTTTGCTGCCCCGTTGCGGCCGACAAAACAACCACTAAGACCACGGCAATGGTGACTATGGCTTGTGTTCTTTCTTTGCTAATCCGTCCGTATGCCTTTGACAGCAAAAGCATTAAAGGCGGGTATAAATAAAGAAGATAAAGCACCGCGGACAAATTGAAAGATGTGAACATCATCTCTTGGGGACGCATATCGTAAAACGCCGCATTGGGTTTGATGGGCAGCATAAACTTGTAAACCAGAAATGGCCACAACGCTGCAACGGCCACCGCGCCAGCAATACCAACCAATTTTTTCCTATCAGGATTCAAAATGTAGCCAACAATTTCGCACAATGCAAAGGCATAGAGCGCCACAGGCCCACAAGCGTGATAAACGGCAATAGCCAGCAAAGGCGTAACAAATCTGTTCCAGTCGAACCTGGACAGAACCAGTTGCAAATTCAGCACAGCGGCCAAAAGCAGCATCTGCATATTGATGGCAAATGCATATTTTACGTCAGTCCAGGCCACAAAGGCAATAGCTGCGGGTATCAGCCAGATGATAATGTCCGCTAAACGGTTCTCTCCCACCACCTTGCGCACATAGCGGCTTACCAGAAAGGCCGTCAGCAGCAGCTCGGCCACAAGCATCAGCGTTCCCCAGAAACGGAACATTGTGAACTGGTCGACAAATAATTGCAGATACTCAGCCAGACCACCAGGCACACCGACTTTAGTCCAGAAAAAATCGACTGTGAGCACGAATGCCGGCTGTTGGAAAAAGCTGTAACTCAACGGATTGATTACAAAAAAAACGAACCACGCTAAAAAAGCATAGGACACCGACACCAGTATCCTGCATATAGGTTTTCGTATCATACTGCTATAAATTTACCGCCCACGAAATTAATAAAAATGCGTCAATTCTCAACAGGGCTACGATGTGCAACATCTTTTGCGTCATCAACCAATTTAAACAGTATCTGTTTCGGGCAGCGATAGGTGTCAAAAAGCAGCGGAAAGTTCTTTCGACCGCGTACCGGATAGTTGTTTAGCCACGAGTTGCGGTCGTCCAAGCCCCAGAACGTCACATTGGTGACAACATCGCTATTTTTGCGCAGAACATCAAAAATCATCTGATATTGAGTAGCTTGCGTCGCCTTTTTCTCATCATCGTAAACGGTTACTTCGCGGCGGCGCATTGTGCGGCGAGCTGGTTCCCACTTGTAGAGCGACACATCGAGCTGGGTGATGTGCACCTGCAGTCCCATCGAGCGGAAACGCGCAATGGCAGTCTCGAGCTGTTCGCGTGTAGGCTCGTAGATGGACCAGTGGCCTTGCATTCCCACTCCATCGATATGCACACCCTTGTCAATCAAGCGCTGAAGCATCTGGCAGGTGCGTTCCAGCTTGTCGAAGCGGTTCAGGTTGTAATCATTATAGAAAAGCAGCGCGGTTGAGTCGGCCTCGTGGGCGCAGCGGAAAGCGTGCTCAACATATTCGTCGCCGGCAATCTGATAGAGCCAAGTATTCTGACGCAGAATAATAGTTGTATCGTCGGCAACGGCATTGCTCACCACATCCCAACAGTAAATCTTGCCCTTGTAACGCGTCATTATTGAGTCAATGTGTGTTTTCATACGGCTGAATAGCGAGTCTTTCGACGTAATACGCTCACCGTCGAAACACATCCAATCAGGCATACGGTCGTAACGGATAAGGGCGTTGCCGCGCACCTTCATATTGTTGCGCTGCGCAAAAGCGACCACTTCATCGGCCACACGCCAGCGGAAGCGGTTCTTCCTCGGATGCATAATCTCGGGCAGCATCTCTTCTTCGCTCGTAAGGCTGTTATAGTGCTTCTTGACAAAAACGGTGTCGTTCATACTGCGCACAATGCTGCGGTTAATCATCACTCCCACAGGAAAATAATCAGAAAACGACTCGCAAAGGCTCGGTATTCTATCTTCGTTGGTTGAGCATCCGGCCAACGAAGCCGTCAGCGCAACTGTAACAGCGAAACAACTTATCTTATTCATAGACAAAACATCTTCTAATTTCCAATAAATGAGACGCTACGCATTGCGTATATACACAAACACGTCATTTTTCAAAATTTGTCAAAAATAGAAATGTTCGGTGTGAAATGAAAATGTTTTTTAGGGTAATGAATATTTGGGCGACTCTGTAGCAAGTTAAACTGCACACTGGTTTCATCACGAAAAAAGGGCGGAATCTCTCCCGCCCTTTTGAATACGTTTCTAATAATTAGTTAACCATTATTTAAACTGCCAGCCGTCGAACTCAAGGTCACCAGCAAAGACAAAGAACAAATCGTGCTTGCCGCTTACTGGCTTTGTGAGTTGAGTGGTTACGTTGGCAAACTGGCCGTTGGTGTTCTTAATTGTCAGATATCCAACACATTCGCCATCGGCCTTATCGATGCAGATTTTAATTGCGCCGCGGCTGTCGCTGGCCACACGACCGGTAAACTGGCTTGCGCTTTCAGCAAAATCGACACCTGCAAGACCAATCCAATCGCCAGTGGCAATGCCGGTTACACAAAGGTTGGTGCCGGTGGTGTAGCGGGTTTCAATTCCGCCCTGCCAAGCCATGGTCTCGGCTTCGGTGTAGTTGAACGGATTGAAGGCCTTAATCTGCTCAACGCCAGTATATGTGCCTGTAACTTGCTCAATCTTACCATCTTCAGTAATGGTAACCTTATCAACATTGGTCGAACGGTAGCCATCGGCGGAGATGCCCATGCGCTCGCGCAGGATTTGAGCGTGATAGAACAGATAGTAGTCGTCGCCGAGCTTGCAGACAGCGTGGTGGTTGTTGCCGCCAATGCCGAAGAAGTCGCCGGGATTGTTGAAGAACGTGCCCTGGAATGTGAACGGTCCCATCGGGTTCTTGCTTGTCATGTAGGCAATTCGGCCGTTGCCAAGCTCGGGGCTGTTGAAGTTGGTGCAGTAGCTGTAATAATATGTGTCGCCAATCTTGTTGGCGCCGGCATCTTCAAACAAGTACGGCGGATTGATGGCCACAGGGTCGCCGTCGAGACCGGTAAGGCTGGCGTCGAGCTTCACAACGCGGGCTGTGCCGGGGTCGGCATATTGCGGGCCTTTACCAGGAATGAACGGCACGCCGCCACCGACATACAGGTAGCCGTCGCCATTGTCATCAACCAGAACTGCCGGATCGAACAGCCAGGTGACGCTGGCGCAGGTTGGCGTCTCACGCGAAACGATTGGCTTTCCGATGGGATCGGTCCAAGGGCCGTAAGGGGTGTCGGAAGTAACAATTCCGATGCCGTTGCCGCTGTTGGCGAAGTAAAGGAAGAATTTTTCCTTGCCGTCGATAGTCTTGTGGCAGGCAGTTGGTGCCCATGAGAACTGCGCCCATTTGGCGGCGCCGTCGGGTCCTGCAATCGGCATTGCACCGTGGTCGGTCCAATTAACCAAATCGTCCGACGAGATGCAGAAAATCTTGTTGATAGTCTGGAATGAGTTGTTTTTAGCAACGCCGGCGGTGTCGTACTCAAGCACGTCGTTAGTCATATAGACATAAACGCGGCCGTTGTATTCCATTGCATAGGGGTCGGCGCCGAAACGCTGTGTTGCCAGCGGATTATGCTCGTTTTGTTGCTTGTAGGCTTGTGTCAGTTCGATGCTGTCGAACATGGCTTGCGTCTTTGAGTTGCTGTCGCAACTGGCCATCAACGCCGCCGCAAGCAACATCGGCGCAATGGCAGTAATCTGATTTTTTTTCATTTTCATTTGCATTTAAGGTAGTTCAAATCGATGCGAAAGATAAATAAAAACACGAACACTGGCATAATTTTCGATTTTTGTTGGCCTGTCAGCCAACCGAATTTCAAGTCTGCACCACCATTTCATTTTTTTTGTGCCAATTAGTTGTTGGTATCAATAATTAACTACTTTTGCGCCCGGAAAGATGCCGGAGTGGTCGATCGGGCCGCACTCGAAATGCGGTGAACGGGTAACTGTTCCTAGGGTTCGAATCCCTATCTTTCCGCAACGAAATCCCGTCTGTTTTCAGATGGGATTTTTTTGTTGCGACAACCCGATAAAAAGAGACACCGTAATAATACTGCAAAATAATGAGTCACAGCAGTTGCAAAATGCTGATTTTTATTAATTTTGCGGCCTAATTTTTCGAAATGAGCAATTTTACAGACTTCGGCCTTAACGAGAACATTATCAAGGCCATAAGCGAACTGGGCTTTGAATCACCCACACCTATTCAGGAAAAGACAATCCCGACAATAATAGCATCAAAGACCGATTTGGTTGCATTGGCGCAAACCGGCACGGGCAAAACGGCCGGCTTCGGGCTGCCAATTTTGCAGCAGATTGACTTGCAAGCCGACCACGTGCAAGCGCTTGCTTTGTGCCCCACCCGCGAGTTGTGTCTGCAAATTGCCAACGACTTGACCAAATTTGCAAAGTACACCAAAGGTCTGTCGATTGTGGCAGTTTACGGCGGCGCCAATATCAATCCGCAGATTCGTCAGCTGAAAAGCGGCGCGCACATTGTTGTCGGCACACCGGGGCGCGTGCTCGATATGATTAAACGCGGTGCGCTCAATATCAGTAACATACAATGGCTTGTTCTTGACGAAGCCGACGAGATGCTGAATATGGGCTTTCAGGAAGACCTTGACAGCATTTTGAGCACATCGCCCGACACCAAGCAGACTCTGCTCTTTTCGGCCACTATGCCCGACGGCGTGCGCAAAATTGCAATGAACTATATGCACGACGCTGAAGAGATTGCCGTGGGCAAGAAAAACTCGGGTGCCGAGAACGTGCGCCACGAGTATTATATGGTAAAGGCCGCCGACCGCTATCTGGCGCTCAAGCGCCTTGCCGACATCAATCCGAACATTTACGGAATTGTGTTCTGCCGCACCCGCAGCGAGACTAAAGAAGTGGCTGCCAAGCTGATACAAGACGGCTACAACGCCGACGCCCTTCACGGCGACCTGTCGCAAGACCAACGCGACACGGTTATGGGCCGCTTCCGCGACCGCTCGCTGCAACTGCTCATTGCCACCGATGTGGCTGCACGCGGGCTCGATGTGAACGACCTGACGCACGTCATCAACTACAACCTGCCCGACGACCCCGAAGTATACATCCACCGCAGCGGACGTACCGGACGCGCCGGAAAATCAGGCGTATCAATGACCATTATCCACTCGCGCGAGACGCGCAAGATTAAGACGCTTGAGAAACTTGTCGGCAAGCCGTTCGAACTGAAAAAGGTGCCCACCGGCGCCGAGATTTGCGAGAAGCGGCTTTACAACGTGCTCGACCGGCTTGAGCGTGTTGAAGTTAACGACGACGAGATTGCATCATACCTGCCGATGGCCACAAAGAAACTGTCGTGGCTCGACAAGGACGAGCTCATCAAACGGGTTGTGTGGCTTGAGTTCAACCGATTCATCGATTACTACAAATCGGCCGAAGACCTGAACGTTGAGCCCGGCCAAGGCAAAGGCAAGAGCGACGGCGAAGAACGCAAGGAACGCAAAGAGCGCAAACACCGCAACGATGAAGATTACACACGCCTGTTCATCAATGTGGGCACAAAACGCGGGCTGTCAGTTCCGCGCCTGCTGGGTATGATTAACGACGCCACACGCGACAAGAGCATCGACATTGGCCGAATCGACCTGCAACGCAACTTCTCATTCTTCGAGATTGAAAATGAAGCTGTTGAGAAAGTGATGGACGCTCTGAAAAACGTCACTTACGACAATGAGAATGTGGAATTCGGCCTTGCAACTAATCAAACAGCACCACCGGCCACCAAGCGCACCAAGAAGAAACAGCGCGACGGCAACGCTGCCGACCATCGCGAAAGCGAAACGGCCAAAGGCAAAGGCAAGCGCCCGAATGTGAAAATCGAACGTAAGAAATTCAGCGGCAAGGTGTTCGACGAGTCAGATTTCAACTTCGACTTCTTCAACGATAATGTTGAACGCCGCCGGGGACGCAAAAGCGGAAAGGCCGACCGCCCCGACCATCCTGAATATGAAGCAGTTCCGCGCCGTAAATCGAAGAAAAACGCTGCCGCCAACACCGACGATAAAAAGAAGAAAGACAAGCACAAAAAGGATAAAAAAGACAGAAATGCGGGAAAAAGGCGCAAGAGCTGACAACCGCCATCCGTGATTCGCAATTTAAAAAGTCCATCGGCAAAAATAAAAACCGCCCCAAAAAGGCCACCATTCCAATAAATGACTACATTTGCACCGATGGAGCAAACTTTAGATTGTTAGAGTAATTCCATTTTATTGATTTGCACTTAAATGTGCAGTTTTTTTAAAGTTGGTTACTTATAACCACCCGACTTGAGAAACGGTCAATAAGAGTAGTAAAAGTAAATATTTACTATATAGACTCTGACAATCTGCCGAGGTTCACC
>JAEEGL014003913.1_pt1 | contig 10368 bp, 6 predicted proteins | sample 9134231 | NCBI WGS metagenome assembly JAEEGL01 (sample SAMN16246548, study PRJNA631951) | gut metagenome | biome: gut microbiome; feature: rumen; material: fiber-attached | host: Bos | place: Iran: Karaj | collected 2018-10
ATGATCACGGCAATCGATCTTAGAAATGCACTCCAGCTTGGAGAATCCAAGGCTGAAGGATTGTTTATCATAACCAATTTCAATAAGCTCGATGTTGCCTTTCATGTAGATAAGGTTGTCGGTATTAACAGGTATTCATGGAAGCAGATAATCAAGCCCGATGCTACGATAAATAACGATCAGGACGGTATTTCGACAGGTGTTATAAAGATGGACGGCCGTCTGGTCATCATTCTTGACTTTGAGAAGATAGTAACGGATATTTCTCCGGAAACGGGACTTAAGCTCACTGAGATAGATGCTCTCGGAACCAGGGAAAGGAGTCAGTCGCCGATACTTATTGCCGAGGATTCACATCTGCTCAATAAGCTGATAAGTGACGCGCTTACCAAGGCAGGATATGTTAATCAGAAGAGGACCGAGGATGGACTTGCAGCATGGAATTACATCAATGAATGCCTTCAGGCCGGTGATCTGGATGAGAAGATAGCTTGTGTAATAACAGATATTGAGATGCCTCAGATGGATGGTCACAGGCTGACAAAACTGATAAAGACGGATGACAGGCTCAGACATCTTCCGGTGGTTATTTTCTCTTCTCTGGTAAATGAGGAGATGAGACGTAAAGGAGAGGCGCTTGGTGCGGATGCTCAGCTCAGTAAACCTGAAATAGGCAAGCTCGTGCAGGAGATCGATAAGCTGTTACAGGCTAAGAATGCATGATGTGATGCCGGCATGACTGATAAACAGGAGAACTTCTTATGAAGTTCTCCTATTTTTGTGTGGCTTTATTTATCCCTTTTTATGTATTGTAACATTGTTTACGGGGCTGAATTATGATAAACTACTATTTTGGATGAATAGGTTTGGCAGAGGAGAATCATATGAGCACGACCGAAGATTATTTAGATCAGCTTCTTAAGGGAATGACGGAAGGCCCTTCCGAAAATATTGATCTTAACGATATTAAGATAACAGATGATGGGACAGTTACTGCAGAGGATATTCCGGAAAAGGAAGAAGATGCCCTTGCGGAAGATGTGCCCCCTGAGGCAGATACTGTTTATGAAACAGAGGAGAGGTTTTTTGAACCGGAAGATACGGCTTTGTCTGAAGAGATCACATATGAGGATATGGATGATTTCCGGACAGAAGACGTGTCTGCCTCTGTCGATGATTTTATTGTAGAAGACGAACCGGTAGTGGAAGAGGAACCTGTAACAGAGGATGAACCGGTAGTGGAAGAGGAACCGGAGGTAGAAGAAGAACCTTTAGTAGAGGATGAACCGGTAGTGGAAGAAGAGCCTGTAATAGAGGATGAACCGGTGGTAGAAGAAGAACCTTTAGAAGAGGAAGAACCGGTATTGGAGGAAGAACCTTTAGCAGAGGATGAGCCGGTAGCGGTAGAAGAGCCTGTAACAGAAGACGAACCGGTAGTGGAAGAGGAACCGGAGGTAGAAGAAGAGCCTGTAACAGAGGAAGAGCCGGTAGTGGAAGAAGAGCCTGTAACAGAGGATGAACCGGTATTGGAAGAAGAACCTGTAACAGAAGAGGAACCGGTGATATCCGAACCGGAAACAGAAATGGTCCCTGAGGCATCTGAGCCGGAGGAGAAGGTGGTTTCACCCGGTCAAAAGGAAGATGATATGATGTCAGAGGCAGAGATGGATGCTCTGCTGGCAGCTTTTGACAAGAAGGAGGAACGAAAGAAGGAAAAAGAGGAATCGGCGGAGATCGATGCAATATTTGACAGACTCAAAGAAGATACTGTCAGGGAAGGCATAAATGATACCATGTCCAATATAAATCTGGAAGGTGGGATCGATGCTCTGACAGCTGTGGAGAAAAGCAGTGAGGACCAGATCGATGATCCCGCACTTAATCTGGATGCGGTTGAGGCAATGCTGAATTCCGAATCATCCGGGTACGAAAATGAAAATACGGATATGGACAGCGTGGCTGATGATGCGATGTCGGAAGCAGAGATGGATGCATTGCTCGCAGAACTGGACGGAGACAGTTCCGTAGAAGCGGAACAGAACAGCGGGTCGGAGGAACCGTCTGAAACAGATGAGCAGAAGCAGCCTGATAACAGCCTGATGTCGCAGGAGGATATAGAGGCACTGCTCGCAGGATTTGATACCGAAGGGACAGATGAGAGTGCCGGACAGACGGAGGAAATACCTGTAACCGAAGCAGAAGGTGATGGTCAGACAGAAACAGGAGACGATGATCAGGCAGAGGCCGAAACCGGCGGAGCAGGTGATGAAGAAGAAGCAGCAAATGATATTACCGCAGCTGTCTTAAAAGAGGACGAAGGCGGTGACGAAACCGGCGATCCTGATGATGCCGGAACTGCAAATGACCAGATGATGTCAGAGGATCAGGTTGATGAACTGCTTAAATCCATCGAGGAGATGGGTGATCCGACTAACAGTACCATAAATGAGGATGCGGATCTCAGTGATATAATCGCCGGATCGGATGATATTGACATAGCCGAGATTGGAGAACTTCTTGACAAAAATGATAATTTTGAAGCGGTCGCTCCTGCAGAAGAACCTGAAGATCATCCTGATATAACGGCTGACGGAATCCTGGATGCGGATGATGAAGTCGATGCAGAGGAGTTAAGTCCCAAAGAGAGAAAAAGGAGGGAGCGAGAAGCCAAAAAGGCGGAGAAACTTGCGCAGAAGGAGAAGAAGCGCAAGGAAAAAGAAGAGAAGAAAAACAGAAAGAAGGGTATAGAACCCGAAGTTGAAGTTAAGACCGTTGATGATGAACTGACTCCCGAAGAAGCAGCTCTCAAGGCGGAGATGGACAGCGCGCTCGCAGGGATGAAGCTTGAAGACGGCGAGGAGTACGACGGTGTCAATCTTGAGGCTGTTGAAAAAGGTGATAAAGCTTCTTCGGGCAAGAAGAAAGGTTTCCTGGCCAGACTTGTCGAGGGGCTTACCGAAGTTCCGGGTGAGGAGAATGAAGGAACTGCAGGTACGGTATTTGCGGAGGAGACAGCCAAGGATATAGCTCAGGCGGGAGCTGTCGACAACGAACAGATACTTAAGGAACTCGGCGACGAAGAGGGCGGCGGCAAAAAGCCCAAAAAGAAGAAGGAGAAGAAGCCCAAGAAGGAAAAACCCAAAAAGGAAAAGAAACCCAAGAAGGAAAAACCCAAGAAAGAGAAGAAGCCGAGGGATCCCGAACTGTTCAAAATGCCCAGGCTTCCCAAGAAGAAGGTTGCGCTGATCCTGGTATGTGCGATATCCATAGGCATTCTTATCGGTGTTGCAGCCATGGTGATCCCGTATTATAACGATATCAAGGCTGCCGAGGCTTCATTTGAACAGGGCGATTATAAATCGACTTATCTTGCGCTTACGGGCCATAAACTTAATGATGAGCAGCAGGCATTGTATGATAAGAACCTTATACTGTATAAGCTTCAGCAAAAGTTAAGGTCTTATAATAATTACTATGAACTCGGAATGATGGCGGATGCGCTGAATGCTCTTGTGCAGGCTGTCGGAGATATAGACGAGAACCGGGAGAATGCCGAGAGTCTGGGTATACTGGATCAGTTTAACGAACTGGCGGATGAGATAATATCCGAACTGGATTTATCATTTGATGTATCTGAGGATCAGGCAAGAAAATGGCTCGCAATAGGAGACAGCCAGGAATACAGCAAGGCTTTGTACGGATATGTTGAAAACGGAAGTACGGGCGGCGACGGTGAGGATGTTGAGACCTATGATTTCTATGATACAAATCCCGTGATAGACGGAGAGGAATCAGAATTCGATACCGGGAGCGGAGAGGATTATACGAGCGAAACTCTGTACAACGATGAGTATAGAGATGAAGAGGAATCCGAACCCGAAGAAGAATATACGGACGAAGACGAGGATTTTACGGAAGAGGAACCTGAGGATGATACCGAAGAGTATGAGGAAGAGGAACCTGAGGAAGAACCGGAAGATGATACGGAGGAAGGCTACGGAGAGGATGATTACTATAACGATACGCCGGTAAGCAATCCCGATGATATTCTTGTCCTGTGATCAGGATCACCGTAATTATGAGGAGGATCAATGGTAGCTGTAATAGATTATGATGCAGGCAATATAAGGAGTGTCGAGAAAGCGCTTGTTCATCTTGGCGCGGATGTGATCGTCACAAGGGAACCGGAGAAGATACTTAGTGCCGATAAGGTCATACTTCCCGGTGTGGGAGCCTTTGGAGATGCAATGGAGAAGATCCGGGGGTATGGTCTTGAATCTGTTATCCATGAGGTGGTGGAAAAGGGAACACCTTTTCTCGGTATTTGTCTGGGACTTCAGCTTATTTTTGAGAGAAGCGATGAGGCTCCTTCCGTAAAGGGATTATCACTTCTTAAAGGTGAGATCCTGAGGATCCCTGTGGGTGAGTACGTTAAGATACCGCACATGGGATGGAATTCACTTCATTTTATGAACAACGGAAGGCTGTTTCGCGGTATAGAAGAGGGAGCTTATGTGTATTTTGTCCATTCTTATTACCTTAAGGCGGAAGATGAAAATATAGTTACTGCTGTGACAGAATACAATACATGCATACATGCCTCTGTCGAGAAGGATAATATCTTTGCCTGTCAGTTCCATCCGGAAAAGAGTTCGTCTGTGGGGCTTAAGATGCTTGATAATTTCTTGAGGCTTTAGGAGATAGTTTATGTATACCAAAAGGATAATTCCCTGTCTGGATGTAAACAACGGACGTGTTGTGAAGGGGACCAATTTTATAAATCTGAAGGATGCCGGGGATCCGATCGAGGTAAGTAAGCTGTATGACAGTGAGGGTGCCGATGAGCTGGTGTTCCTGGATATAACCGCATCTTCAGATGCGAGGGAGATAAAAGCCGGACTTGTACGAAGGATAGCAGAGACCATATTCATCCCGTTTACGGTAGGCGGCGGGATACGTTCCGTAGATGATTTCCGTATGATCTTAAGGGAAGGAGCCGATAAGGTTGCCGTCAATTCCGCAGCTATCATGGATCCGGAGCTGATATCAAGAGCGGCTGATAAATTCGGAAGCCAGTGTGTTGTCGTGGCGATCGATGCAAAAAGCAGGGAAGATGGCAAAGGATATAACATTTTCAAAAACGGTGGCCGTGTTGATATGGGGATCGATGCGGTGGAATGGGCAATAAAGGCCTGTGAACTGGGGGCAGGAGAGATACTTCTTACAAGTATGGACCGGGATGGAACAAAAGCAGGATATGATATCGAACTAACAAGGACCATATCGGAAAATGTAAATATTCCAGTCATAGCTTCGGGCGGAGCCGGATCAAAGGAACATTTTTATGAAGCATTGACGGACGGATGTGCGGATGCGGCTCTTGCAGCGTCGCTGTTCCATTACAAAGAGCTTAAGATAAGTGATCTTAAGGGGTATTTGAGGGACAAGGGAGTATCGGTGAGGTTATAATGTCTGCTATAGATAATGACTGGCTTGAGCCGCTCAGCGCGGAATTTGGTAAGCCGTATTACAGAAAGCTTTATGATAAGGTAAGGGAGGAATATACCAACCGTGTTATTTTTCCACCCGCAGGTGATATATTTAATGCATTTAAATATACACCTTTAAGCAAGGTAAAGGTGCTCATACTTGGGCAGGACCCTTATCATGAATACGGACAGGCTCACGGACTGTGCTTTTCTGTACAGCCCGGGATAGAGATACCGCCATCCCTTGAGAATATTTATAAGGAGCTTAAGGATGATCTGGGCTGCTATATCCCGGATAACGGATATCTTGTAAAATGGGCAAAACAGGGTGTGCTGCTGCTCAATACAGTGCTCACCGTCAGGGATCATCAGGCCAATTCGCACAGGGGTATAGGCTGGGAGGAATTCACGGATGCGGCAATAAGCGCACTAAACGAACAGGACAGACCCATAGTTTATATGCTGTGGGGAAAGCCCGCCCAGACAAAGAAGTCCATGCTTGATAATCCGAAACATCTTATACTTACTGCTCCGCATCCGTCACCGTTATCGGCTTACAGAGGATTCTTCGGGTGCAGGCATTTCAGTAAGGCAAATGAATTCTTAAAAAATAACGGCATCGAGCCGATAGACTGGCAGATAGAGAATCTGAGGGGAGAGGAAGTTAGTGAACACTAAGAAGGCAAGGCTTTTAATGGCGGTTGCCACAGGGATAGTCATCATAATTGCCATAATAATGGGTGTGTATTATGGCGTCAGTTATTTTTCGGAAGCCAATAAATTAGCCGATCTGTTAAAAACCGGCAGTTCATATATGGATTCCGGAGACTATGAAACTGCGATAAAATATTATGATGATGCCTTGAATTATGAGCCGGAGAGTGAAGAGATAAGGAACGCCATATCCTATGCATATATAAAGATAGCTGAGAATACCGAAACATCTGCCGAGGCAGTGGAAGCGTATCAGAAATCTCTTATGTATAACAGGACGAATAAAACCCCCTATTGGGGAGTGGCCAATATATATGAACAGCTCGGTGATACCGATAATATGATGATATCGCTGCAGACAGGATATGAAAATACCGGCGATGAAACCATGAAGTTAAAGATCGATGCCGTGGAGGCCGAGAAGGCAAGGGTGCAGGCCGAAGAGGAAGCTGCCGCTGCTGAGGAGGCAGAACGGGTGGCTTTGGAGGAAGCTCATTCCGATACTCTGCAGAAACTGTACGAATGCTTTGAGGCTGAGGATCTGGATGCGGTCAAGGATATGATGCGGACGGAAGAATTCTCCGATCTTGCAGATGAAGTCATAGGCAGTAATTCGTTTTATTACGGTACCAGGACTCCGGAGGGCAGCCGTGAGGGCAAGGGTATTGCAGTGTATGAAAACGGTTATTACTATTACGGTGATTTTGCCGGTAATATGCGAAGCGGCCACGGTATACTGATGAGGGCTGTTTATTCCGAGTCTTCCGCGATAGGTTCCTTTGTGTATGAGGGTGAGTGGAGTAACGATAAACCTAACGGTCAGGGTAAATGTACATCCAATTATTATAAGGACAAGATAGGTGCGTCCGGTTTAAGTAAGCAGGTGATAGAGGGGACTTATACGGACGGGCTCGAAAACGGTCAGATGACGCTCGAAGGTACACCGAAGAGCGGAGGGACCGTGAAATACAGTTATACCGCGGAAAACGGTGTGGCAAAGAAGATAAGCGATGAAGATTCCGGAGTTAAGGGTCAGTACATCATAGCAAAATCAGGTGACGGCAAGTCCAATCTTACGTCGGATGGCTCATTACGCGGTGTTGAAGGATATACAGGAGGAGAATGATGAGATCATATATTGAGCAGGCGGATTTTTTTAAAGGCAATGATCCGGAAAAGATAGCGGAGGAATTCGGTACGCCGCTGTATGTGTATAATGAGGATATAATACGCGACAGGATGAGAAGAGTTGCGAATGTTATAACAAAGTATCCGTACAGGGCAAATTATTCGTGCAAGACAAATACTAACCTCGAGATACTTAAGATCGCGCTGTCGGTGGGTGTCAACGCGGATGCGATGAGTGAGGGTGAGATGCGGATGCTCTTAAAGGCCGGATTTCCGCCCGAGAGGATTTTTTATGTCTGCAATAATGTGTCTGCGGATGAAATGCGGTTTGCGATAGACAACGGTATTCCCATAAGTCTTGACAGTCTTGATCAGTTAAGACTTTTCGGTGAGATAAACCGGGGCGGACGCTGTGCCGTAAGGATAAATCCGGGAGTGGGTGCCGGCCATCACGAAAAGGTGGTAACCGCAGGAAAGAAGACAAAGTTCGGTATTGCCGAAGAGGATATAGATAAGATCTTTGATATTGCGGCAGAGCATGACCTTAAGATAGTGGGGATCAACCAGCATGTAGGCTCCCAGTTCCTTGATGCCACGCCGTTTCTGGCTGCGGTTGATAATCTACTGCGCATAGCGCTGAAATTCGAGGATCTTGAGTTCATAGACTTTGGTGGGGGATACGGTATACCATATCATAAGCTGGATGATGAGAAGGAATTTGATATGGAGCATTTCTCGAAGGAATTTACGGAAAAGCTTGACAGGTTTATCCCGCAGTACGGGAGTGCACCGCTGTTTAAGAGTGAACCGGGAAGATACTGCGTTGCGGAAGGAGGAGTGATACTCGGAAGGGTTCATTCGATCAAGCAGAATTCGGGGATTAAATATATAGGAACGGATGTGGGAATGAACGTCCTGGTCCGTCCTTCGATGTATGATTCATGGCACGATATAGAGGTTATATCAAACGGACATGTAGTCTATCGTGACACGGGTGAACTTGAGAAGGTTACCGTGTGCGGCAATATATGCGAATCCGGTGATGTGCTGTGCAAGGACCGTGAGATGCCAAAGATCATGGACAATGATCTTATATGTGTTCTTGATGCCGGTGCATACGGATATTCAATGTGTTCATCGTATAATACAAGGCTTCGCCCTGCGGAGGTGATGATATGCTCCGACGGAAGCGTGAAGCTTATAAGAAGACGCGAAACCTTTGAGGATATGTTCGCGTTTTATTGATCATCGATCCTAATTTTTTCAAATATATAAAACGGAAGGCAGGGATGTGGTAATGAAAAAAGAAGGTAGATCGTCAGGTTCTCTGAGCAGGCAGATTCTTGTGATAACACTGATAAACATCATCGTTATCGCCGCTATAGTTGGTATCATTGCGGTGGTCAGCTCAAACAGGCTTGTACATGAAAAATCCGACCAGAGTCTTAAAAACAAGGCCATTATCACGGGCGCTCAGCTTAACAGTGAAATGAGCAGGGTCGAAACAAGTGTTGCGATACTTGCCGATGCGGTCATGGATAATCTCGACTGGGAGAGTTTCAAGTCGGGAGATGCAGGGGTGGATGCGCTTACGGAGAGTGTAAGACAGACAGCAATAGACTGTGCAAAGAACACGGCCGGCGCAATAACCTATTATGTTAGATATAATCCCGATCTTGCTTATCCTACATCGGGTATCTTCGCGCAGCTTAACGGCTCGGGAGATTACGATCAGCTCACACCCACCGACTTTACCGAGTTTGACAAATCGGATACTGCAGTAAGCTGGTACTACGGTCCGGTCAATTACGGAAAGCCGATATGGATGAGTCCCTATTTTAATTCAAATATTAACGTTTACATGATATCCTACGTTATACCGCTGTTTTACAATGGTGAGTCCGTGGGTATCGTCGGTATGGATATTTCTCTTGAGAACATCAACGGGATAGTTGGTCAGTTAAATGCCGGGACAGAGAAGGGCTTCCTTCTTACCGCAGAGAATACGACACTTAATCATCCGGTAATGGAAGACGGTTCCGAGTTTAATGTTGAACTTGCGGGTGACAGCGGATTTCTTGCGCAGGGTGATGAGGTATTTACATACAATACTTTGAGAAACGGTTTCAAGCTTGTACTTACCACAGACAAAAAGTCGGTAAATGCTGAAGCGGTGAGCCTCAGGAACAAGCTTATCATCGGTTCGCTCGCCGGTATAATATTCGGTATAGTATTCGGATTCATAGGTATAACAAGGCTTATAGGTCCTCTGAAATCCGTTACGAAGATCGTGGATCAGATGGGGCAGCTGAACCTGCGCGTCGATGAAAATGAGATCGGGCGTCTGTGCAGGAAGAATAATGAGATCGGTCGGATCGCAGGAGCGGTCGGGAACCTTAAGAGCCGGTTGGAAGATGTTGTGACCAACCTTACAGAATCAGCGTATACACTTGAGAAGACGGTCGGTGAACTCACGGAGGATACGACCAGGACGATAGATATAATGGATACGATAGATTCGGCATGCCGTGATATTGCACAGGGAGCAATGAGCCAGGCCGAGAGTACGAATGAGGCATCGGTTTCGTTTGAGGAGATGAGCAGTCTTATCACGGAATCAAAAACAAGGCTTGACGGCATCAGGGATGTATCGGGAGATGTTAAGAATTCCACATATTCCGCAGGAGACGGTCTTAAGAAGCTGCAGCAGTCAAATCTTGAGGTGACGCGTGTGACGGAAGAGATCGCGGAGGTTATCTCCGAGACCTCGATCTCCGCAGATAAGATAAGGGATGCTGCGGATCTTATAACAAGTATTGCCGGACAGACCAACCTTCTGTCACTTAATGCTTCGATCGAGGCTGCAAGAGCCGGTGAAGCAGGCAGGGGATTCGCCGTTGTTGCGACCGAGATATCGGATCTTTCGGAAAAATCCAATAAAGCTGCTTCCGAAATACAGACGATAATCGAAGAACTTGTTACCAATTCGGAGCAGTCGGTATCCAAGATACGTATAGCAAGAGAGATAACGGAACAG